>Ga0153988_1000230_pt1 | contig 14085 bp, 16 predicted proteins | sample TSNC072MetaG_FD_104742 | JGI IMG/M metagenome (GOLD analysis project Ga0153988, IMG submission 104742) | Attine ant fungus gardens microbial communities from North Carolina, USA - TSNC072 MetaG | ecosystem: Host-associated > Fungi > Mycelium > Unclassified | place: USA: North Carolina, Jones...
ACCAGACCGGCGGCTTGCTGTTTGAACTCGGGGGAAAACGAACGACGTTGCTTCGGCATCAGACACCTCTCCATGGCGAGCATTCTCGCCTAAATCAGTGTCTGGTTTCATTAGACCACTACACGGTGAGTTCTTGCGTCCGTAACAAAGCAGCCCTTCCCCTGAAAACGCAGCCCAAACGCGGAAGCAAGAACGCCTTGCCGAACGACGGGCAAGTGATGAAGCGAATCGTGGAATCCGAGCGGGAAACCGACAATCAGCAGCGACGCCCCAATCGGCATTGCATCGCCCGGACGCGGGAGATGACCGGGGCCGAAGCCCTGGAACTTCGCGCCGGCAGGCAACGCAGCCCTGTCGAGTTCGATTACGGCTACGTCAATGGCGCCGCCGTCATCCGTTCCCTGACGCCAAAGAGGATGTCCCGCGGTGTACAACGGAATCGACAACCACGTCGCGGCGGCGAGGTTTTCCGCGTCGACATGAAATTCGATCTCGAGCCGGTCGGGGAAATGTTCACCAGACGCGTCGAACATGACGTGCCGACTGATTACAAGAAATAGACGTGTTCCCTGCTGGAAAAAGAAGCCATTGGCATTGGTCAACCGCCGCTCCTGCGCGAAGGTGCATACGCGCGTCACAGCGAGAAGCAATGCATCGGCGCCCACCTGGACATGCGGCTGCGCGAGACCCTCAGCGCCTGGGCGGGACGCGACGAACCCGCCGCCGGGATGCGCAGATCCACTCGCGGATGGAATCAGTCCTGAAACCAGGTCCATCAACGCATCGTGCTCGCGTCCGCGCCTGTCCGGCGACAGAAACGCGCCAACCGCAAGTTCCGATACAGTTCCTGCCGACGCCGCGTTCGGCACTTGGCGCACGATGGGAGTTCCCCGTTCGTAGCGACAGAGGAATCATCTATCTCCGTTGGAACTGCGATGGAATTCGAGAGCATCGCTGCTCTTTCCAGCGCTCGATTCCGTGCCGGCCGGGTCAGAGTCCATGCGCACCCCTCAGATGATCGTGCTTTCAATTCCGGGGGGCATTGCGAATCACGACTGCAGTCGAATTGCATGAGGCCACCCTGTTCGGAGAACCCGCGCCGTGATGCGTGGTCTGCCGTAGCCTAACCGCTCAGGCGGCCTCCCAGAGCGAGCGGCCGGACCTGCCACCGTCAATCAGCATTTCAGCGTAGGCGACGGACGCGCGCCTTGCGTCGCCGGAATTCTCGAAGGGACGCTTGCCAGGCACACGGAAAAGGCGGCTCTTTACACTGTCCATTCCGGAACCGGGTTCGCTGATACGGATCGACGCATCGAAACCTTCCTCGTAATTGTGGCCAGATCCAGCCCGGGTCGCGTGATGGGGATACACGAGCAGGGAAATATCCAGGCCTCGATAATGGCGATTGGTGGTCATCAGATCACTCCTTTGGGCCGCAACAAGCAGCCGGTTTTTTGATTGTTGTACGGGTCAGGTCAAAGGCGACATCCGAAACGCCTGACGAGCCGTATCAACGAGTTCAAGCAGCCCTGCCGGACTTCCCGGAGGGCAATCCAACGCTCGAGCAAGGCAACGATTCAAGCGGCTTTACGCCTGACGTGTCAGCGAACTTCAAGCTTGCATAGCCATGTACTGGCTTGGCCCGCATTGGGCTTACGTCTGTTCGATCGCGCTCCGCGTCGCCCCGGAATGAAATCGGCTTGCTATCCCATTCCCGTTACGCGATATCTCGTCGGGACAGCGTTCTGTCGCGTGCGCAATTAAGCCAATGTGCTTTATCTGTTTCATCGCGCGGCAAGACAGCGTAGTTGCCGGCGAACGTTCTTCATGGAGGCCGCCACATACGGTGGGGGGAACGAGGCGGAAAGTCAGGTCATCAGAAAGATGATCGAGACGGTGCGGACAAGGATCCAGTTTGCGGACTTCGTGACCCACCATACCCGCGCCAGCATGTTCCGTCAATTCAATTCCGAAAACATCGGCGCTGCCCTGCGTTGGCCGTTTCAGGGTATAGTGAGCCTCCCCTTGTGGAGTGACAAACATGTCGACCCAGCCGCTTCTTCTCTACAAGGGGTATGAACTTCATCCCCTCGTATTCCCCCGCACGTTCAGTCGCTTCGACGGACATTCTCGTTACGCCGAAGGGTATGACATAGCGGTACGGATATCCCGTCCGGCCGCAATAACTAGCTCTGCCGCGAGCCGTATTTTCCGGCTGAACCAGCCTCATGCATTCTCTGATTTGGGCACGGCAAGGCGAGCCGCCCGTCAGCAGGGAAAGGACATCGTCGACGGAAAGGTGAGTGGCGCTTCGGTCGTCGACATGTGAAAAACGCTGCTGGCGCACGGCGTCACCGGTTTTGCCCAAGCGAAGATAGCTTTGCCTGAAAACCGATCCAACTGTCGCTGCATCGGGAAAGTGACCTGCGACTGAAAGCGTTCCTCTGCATGCCACGCGCTGGCCGTCTGTCGCAGGTCCCGAACACTGACTGTCATGTCTCGCGCAACGAACTAACCTTCCCGCGAATGTTCACAGAGGCCGACACGACTCCGTCTTCATTTGCACCGCGGATGCAGAGATACGGATTTTGTATTGGTTCGCATGGCTGGATGAATGTCAGGCGGAGTTGACCGCCGCTGTTTAACTGTGCTTGCGGGTATTTTTCGGCAGAAAGTTCGTTTGCTGACGTGTCCGTTCGTGGGTCCGTCGCTCCCCCGATCCGTATCGATTCATCAATCTAAAGGAGCGCCCATGTACCGGATGATCCTGTATCGAGGAGGTTTCGAGATTCACGTCGAACTGACGTCTGCGGAGGATCTGTACGAGGTCAGCTTCCAGGTAAAGGGCGGCGAGCAACTCGTCATCCCCGGCGGCCGGAGCGGACGCGTTCCGCTGTGCAACGGTCCATTTACCCGGCGTTGGGCATATTTCATTGCGGAAATAGCGGGGCAGGCTGCAATCGACCTACTGCTTGGGGTAGCCACCGGCGATCAGCCTCCCGTATGATCTGTCGTTTGACCGGCCCTGAATATCCGATGCGCCCAACGTGTGTCAAGCCACGATTCGTGTTGCTGTCTCACGCCGGGCCGGTATGCGGTCGGGCTGCACCTTCGCCACTGTTTCGCGAGCCGGAATTCTCGGTCTACGACATCACAAAAGGCCGGATCAATCCCGCCACAAGGACGAAGGGGGCAGTAATATCGTACCGATGGCTTTGTTTCGCCGTCGTTGATCTGTCGAGATCGAGATTGCCTACCGCGCATATCGAACGATCGCATGCTGCGTTCCTAGATGACGCGCGATTACGCGAAGACAAACGCGGGCTAGCATGTTGCCGCCGCCGACCTGCGTTGCTGTCATAAGCACCGGGTTGATCCGCATGCCTTGTATTTTTCCGATAGCAACGGGAGCACGGTTTTTCTGTACAAATCCATCAATGGGCGTAGCATGAGATCACCGTTCGATCTGCGGCCGTTCACGGCATCCTTAGCCGCTTCACCCCGTAGAACCGGACCTTTCCCGGTCATCCCAGACCACGTGGCGCGGCCCAACGCGTGAAGCACTGCGAACGCAGTAGCGCACGTCTCCATGCCTCCTCTCTATTCCGCCGCCCGATGATGCGATCGTGAAGGCAGCCCATGACAATCGGCTCCCGCCTCTACTGCGGATACGGGATTAACACCCGCTGTAGTGGACGGAGCGCCGGTGCACACATATTGGAGTGTGATATGCAAAGGAATGACCTGCTGGAGTGGATCCGGCGTAATAGCTCCGGGCTCGTCGACCAGTTTCTGCCGCCCGGCGCGCAGGCGGAGCTCGACAGCGTCATCCATGACCGCCGTCACGAGGTCGATGCCGATGCGTTTCTGATGTTCGTGTCGATTCGCGCATTGCTACGCGAGCGTGGCATGGCAAGCTGCGAGTCGGATTGCGAGGCAGGGCAGATCATGGCCATGCTAAGCACGTGAGTCGCGCTTTTTTTTCGATGCCCCGTTGTGACAGTCGCAACCGGGCGACAACCCTGAAGGAAACACTTATGCACTTCAATTCCACGCTCATCGCTGTCGACCCGACCCCACGGCGTGCCGATGGCGAGTACATGGCCCATGCACGGATCAGCAGCAATCGTGCAGACGGCACCAGTTACGAAATTCATTCGAGCGGCGATCTGGCCGGTTTTGACGCACGCGAGGACGCGATAGCCCATGCAAAGAACTGGGCACAGGACTGGCTGGAGGCGCGCTTCGGCTGACAGACGTTTCACAAACAGATGCAAATGCAGAACGATCGGCCTGAAGGCCAGCTATTCGCCGTCAGAAAGATAAGATGCAGCCAATATCGGCCGCGCGTATCGATTCAGTCGCGTGCCCAGCGTCCGGGCATCCGTCCGGATCACAATCAGGAAAACAATTGACTACTGTAACGCCCAAACTCAACGAACCGGTGGAAGTCGCCCTGCGCCGTTTCCGACGCTCCATCGACAACACGGGCCTGCTGAAGGAACTGCGCGCGAGGATGGCCTACGAAACGCCGACCGCCAAACGCAAAAGAAAAAAGGCCACTGCCGTGGCGCGGCTGCGCAAATAGATAAAGCGGTCGTTACCGCCGAGAAAGCTGTATTGATCTGTAGCCCGCCAGTGCATGCACGTGAGGAAATTCCATCTTGACGGTAATGGCGTGCCATTCATGCGGCTGCGGGCCGGCGCGGCAACCGCACGAAAAAGACGGTCTCGTTTTCGTCCGACCGCACGCCAACTTCACCGCCGTGGGCTTTCGCAATTTCGCGGACAATGTACAAACCCAGTCCAAGGCTTTCCCTTGGGCGGGAGACGGCGTGTGTGTCCTCGCCGCGCGTGAGCGGATCGAAGATGCGGTCGAGTATCGCCGGCTCGATCGGTGCGCCCCGATTGCCAATTTCGAGCATTACGGCCTCGATATCGCCGGCCAGTCTTTACCCCGGACAGGCGCGTCTCGAAAGCCGAACTTGAGCGCATTGACAACAAGATTTCCCGGCATTTGCTGAAGGCGTTGGCCATCCCATATTCCCCGGGAGTCTCCCGACACCTCAACCCGGATGTCGTGGCAGGGATGCGCCGCCCGCAGCTGGTCCAGTTCGTCGACAACCACGTCGCGCATGTCCAGTTCCTGTGGCGTCACGCTAATGCCAAGGCGTAGACCGCATTAATTTTGTCACCGTTGCGATAGTAATTCTGTCAACTCGCGGCGACGCGACGTTCGTGTGGCGGCCCAGCGTTGCTGGACAAGCGTTTGGCGGATGCGAATTAAATTTGTCACCGGCCTTGGGGAGCATTGGAAGCTTGTGGGTAACGACTCGCTCACTTATCGGGCAACGAAGATTGTGGGCGCCGAGATTTTAATGAACGGGGCTCAAGCCCCCTACAGGCGGAGCATTCCAGCGCGAGAGCGGCAATCGGGCCGTTCGTCGGAATCCCGGCATCCGGCTCAAAAAACCGGCGGAGTAACTGTCACGATCGCTGACGCCAGATAGATTCATGTCAGATTCTACCGTGGCGCATTCTGCCTCGAGCCAAAGATAGGCGGCATCAAGGGTGATCTCCGCGAGCGTGAGCGATGCCAGACAGTCGCCCGCGAGAAATCCGTCGAATGCGAGATTTGGCTGATGAACCGCTACACCGGGCTTGCTGACGACGACCATCGGGCAGGACGCCACGGAGAGAGGGCGAGGGGTATCAAACTGAGATCCGACTCAGCAACCCGATTCCGATGAGAAGATCACGTGGAGATCAGAAAATGCATTAAAAGCAGCGGAGCCGGCATACCTGTATGATTGCCTTTCGCTCAGGCACCTGATTTTATCTATCCCGCATTAAAGCTTGTTGCTCCTTAATCTTCCACACGAGTTTTCTATCAAAAAGCTATGAAAATTCTTGCACGGGCGCAATCCTCATATCAGAATAGTGTCGTTGCTTTCGAGCCAAGAGAGAATGCTCCAAAGCCGCTCGTTTCTGCATTCCCACCAAATCAATATCAAATACACTCCGGGGGCAGTATGCGCAATAAGAACATTGAAAAAGTAGAGCGCTCGAAAGCGAGCCAGCTTCTGCGCATCCTCGCGGGTGCAACCATTCTGGTATTTTCATTCAGCAATGGTCCTGCGAATGCCGTTTCCGTTCAATACATCTACGATTCCCTCGGCCGCATTACACAAGCAGTCTTCGACAACGGGACGGGGACGACGACGATCTCGTACAACTACGATGCGACGGGGAATCGTTCGTCCGTGACGACTACAACACCTTAATTATCCACGCGGCGGCTTAAAGAATGCCGGCATGAAAACGCGCGCAAGACAATCACAATTCCTCCGGATAACTAAATGTCTATTCCTATGCGTTCGTTCGCTCGCACGGCAAAAAATCTGCTCTGTCTCGGGGTCATCGCGTTACTGGCAGACACTGGATTCGCCAGCACTAATCCGTCGACAGCGAAAGAAGTCGAACGGCTCGCTGGAACTCGTGCGGCGTCGTATGTTGGAGTAGCTGTCCCAGCGAAGACTGGGGGAGCTTCGTCTGTCGGTGTTGCTCCTGCCGGAGCGACCGTTGGTAGACCGATCACATTCGTGAGCGGACAACCTGCGGTCCCGAGTAATTTTCCGCAGGCGCCGTCCGGGGGCCGCTACGCGGCACCGGGCACTGTCTTTGCGAATTTCCCGCCGATATCGGGCGAAGCCTGGGAAAAGATGCATGCGTCAGCGAAACTGCCGCTGAACATCAACCAGGGGGGCGGCAAATCGAGTCCTGCGCAGCGCCTTCAGACAACCCGGATTGCGGGAGATACCAGCCCGGAAGGGCCGCCATCGATTGCAGTGCTCGCGCGGGCGCTGGGTTTCAGCCCTGATGTGATCTTTCAGTGGGTTCGCAATAACGTCGAGTTCTATCCGATTTTCGGAGCGCAGAAAGGATCGGTCGGCGCAATTCTGGACAATCAGGGCACCGCGTACGACCAGGCAATGCTGATGGTTGATCTGCTACGCACTTCAGGCTACACCGCGTCCTTCACGACGGGTGTGATCAAGGTTACCGCCGCGCAACTTGGTTCATGGTATGGCGTTGACACTTCCGACGCCTGCGGGGTTCTCGCTTTGCTCGGCAAGGGACAGATTCCTGTCTACGCGGGACACGCTACCATTGGCGGAAATTGTCCTGGCAATATCGGCGCACTGGTGGACGTCTCGGTGGGACACGTCTGGGTGAAGGTGGTCCTGAACGGAACCACTTACTATTTCGATCCGAGCTTCAAGACCCATACATTTAAAACTGGCATCGATCTGGGCAATGCCAGCATTACCGGCTACAACGCGACCACCTATCTGAACTCCGCGGAGAGCGGGGCAACGATTACGGGCAACTATGTTCAAAACATCAACCGGAGCAACATCCGGAATAACCTGACCGCTTATGCGAACACCCTGGCCGGATACCTCCGGACAAACCTACCCGCGGCTACGCTGAATGACGTGGTAGGCGGGAAATCTCTCGATCAGGTGTACGGCGCGATTCCACACTACACGTCGCCGCCTTTGCAGGATACGAATTTTCCAGTCCAGGACCTGGCGGATATCCCGGACTCGATGAAGCCGACCCTTCGAATTCAGTATCAGGGGATCGACCAGACTTTTACTTCTGACGCCATCTACGGTCATCGCCTGAGCGTCACGTATAACGGCTCGAACCAGCCTGTCCTGCAGCTCGACGGCTCAGCCGTCGGCGCTCCCGGTACAGCCGCCGCTCCGGGCACTTCGACGCCGATTACCTTCAGTGTCACGCACAACGCGTACGCGCTGCCGTTCGCCAACCTCACCTATAACCAGACGATCAAAGCCGGGCCCGGGAATATCTATGTTGTAGCGAATGGGTGGGGCCCGACCTCCCGCGGTCTCGCCGATTCATATCAGAAGACGCTCGGCGATCTGCGCGCGAGCGGCGCAGCAAGTGGAAGTGAACCGGTCTCTGGGTCTGCTCTGGAGGTCTTGGCGGCACAATGGCTTGGTCAGGGTGCGCAAGCCGTATATCTGACGGAGCAGCTTCTCGGCAACACAACCATCCTTCATCAGCACCACATCGGTATAGCTGGATATTCGGGCAGCTCGTATGTCGACCTTCAGGGCAGCGCGATCTCAACGGCCGCGCTTGACGCCAATGCCGCCAAGGAACAGGCTGCTTTGTTCAATGTGGCTGTGCACTTCAGCGCGCTTGAATCAACGGCGGTACAGCAGACAAGCGGTGTATCGGCAACGTCGACCGTCAATCTCGTCGATATCGCGTCGGCGGCCGGGCAGCCGATCTATAACGCCACAGCGGCAAACTACGCGTCGGCCGTTCAGCCCAATCTGGTTAACTGCGGCGCCTACGCGTCAACGTTCTCAGGATATCTCGGAGCGGGAAACAGGTTGATCCTGCCTCAGCATTGCGATCTGACTCAAAACCAGTGGACCGGCGCCGGATACTATGTCATTGGATCCGCGACCGTCGGTTCGATGATTAACGGCTCACTCGGCGGCGGATTTGCCAGTGTGCCTCAAGCTCTTACGTTCTATGAGGCGTTAGCGCTGATTTCACAGCCGAGTATTGCATCGTTGTCCAACGCGTCGGCCTTCAACTACAACGACCCCATCGACAGGTTCTCCGGTAACTTCACCTATGACCGCAATGATCTTGTGATCGGCACGGGTGACTTCCCACAGAGCCTGAATTTTCACCGATTTTACAGTTCGGGACGAAAAAACCAGAGCGGCTCACTTGGCAAAGGCTGGACACATAACTTCAATGCGACCGCGCTCGTCAATTCAGATGGCTATCAGGGGATGGGCGAAGATTCAGCACTCGACGCTGTGGGCACACTAGTAGAAATGAAGGCGTCGCTCGACCTTATGCTGGACAGTTCGGCGCCGATCGAGAAAATGGTGACGGCGACCCTTGGGAATCGCTGGTTCGGCGACCAGCTCATTAACAATACCGTCATCGTGACGCAGGGGCAGAACGGCGAGGCGTTCGTCAAGTTGCCGGATGGCACCTACAATCCGCCGCCGGGCCGGTCGGAGAAACTGTCGTTGAATGGCGACGGTACGTACTCCCTCGATTCAATTCATCACGCGGTCCTCAAGTTCAATTCGGCGGGTCAGCCGGATACCTACACCGATATGAATGGTGTTCAGGTGAAGTATGCGTATTCAGGGTCCACCCTGACGGGCGTCTCCAACAGTCTTGGACGCGCTCTGGCATTCACCTACACCAATGGATTGATTACGCAGGTCACCGACGGCTCACGGGTAGTCAAGTACGGCTACGACGGAAACGCAAACCTTGCAATCTTCACAAATACCCTGAACGCCAGCACGACCTATGCATACGGCCTGCCCGGTCAGATGACCCAGATGTTCCTGCCGGGCTTTCCTTCGACGGCGGCTGTCACAAACACCTACGACTTCATGAATCGGATCGCGATTCAGGCCAACGCAAGGGGCGAAAATTACTACTATTTCTTCGCCGGGTCGAGGTCAATGGAAGTAGGGCCGGATAACGCGGCGCGAACCAGCTATTTCGACGCGATGGGGAACGTCCTGCAGGACACGACACCGCTGTTCAATACGACAATATTTTCCTACGACGGCCAGAGCCGCCTCGCAACAAAAACCTTGCCGCAGGGCAACGGCACGTCGTACACCTACGACGATGCAACGTGCGCCGACGCCGAGAAGCGTTGCACGCAAAACATCAAGACAATCAGTCAGTTTGCACCAGCGGGTTCCGGTGTGTCGCCGCTCGTACGGAGCTTCACTTACGAGAGCGCATACAACCAGGTCGCAACGGCGACTGACGCGCGCGGCAATGTCACCACATACACCTATGCGCCGTGGGGCGACATTGCGACAGTCACACCACCGGTCGATGCCAGCGGGGTGGCACCGTGGACGGCCTATGATTACTATTCGTGGACGCCGACTGGCTTTCCCGCTAATTACCTTCTTGCGAAGACGACTGTAAAGACGAGCGCATCAAAGCTCACCGCAACGACGAAGACCTATGACTGGGCGCACCATGAAGTGCCCGCAACCACGACCGTAGACGCCGGCACCGGAACGCTCAACCTTACGACCACCTACACCTACGACGGAACCGGGAACCTGACCGTGGTAGACGGCCCGCGCACCGACGTAATCGATACGGTCACGACGAGCTTTGACAGCGAGCGTCGCCCCACTGTAGTGACGGATGCGCTCGGGAAACAGACGCAGATCACTTACGATGCCGATGGCCGGCCGATTATCGTCGCTCGACAAATCGCGTCGCAATGGCTGACCAGTTGCACGCGCTACAGTGCGACCGGAAAGCCGATCCGCGCGTGGGGTCCGTCGTTGACGGCATCGGCGACAACCTGCCCGGCCGAGGCGGCGCCGGTGCCCATCACCGACACTGCTTACGACGATCTGGATCGGGCTTCCCAGACGACCCGGTATCTGGCCGCGGCGGACGGCGGGAATCGTGTGACGACAACCATCTACAACGCCGACGATACCGTCAACGCAGTGAAGAAGGCGGTCGGGACGTCTCTGGAGCAGAATTATTCGGTGTTTACATACACGCCGAATGGAAATCTGAACTCCATTGCCGATGCGAAGAACAATCTGACTGCTTATGCATACGACGGCTTTGATCGCCGGACAATTACTTACTATCCTCTGCCGGGCACGCCAGGCCAGGCTAACACCAACGACTACGAACAGCTTGGCTACGATGCCAACGGAAACGTCACATCCATACGCCGGCGAAGCGGCAGCACCATCACGCAGACCTGGGATGCGCTGAATCGCCTGACGGCCCGGACGTACCCGAGCAGCAGCGATAACGTCCAGTTTGGCTACGATCTTCGCAATCTCCGGACCTCCGCCCAGTATGCGAATGGCTCTTACGCAGTTACCTACACATGGGACAACGCGGGTCGGTTGATCAGCACAGCAGCGGGCGGCAAGACGCTGGCGTTCCAGTACGATGGTGCGAATAACCGCACCCAGATGACCTGGCCCGACGGGTTTTACACGACCGCCAGTTATGACGCGCTGAACCGGACCGGTGTAATCAAGGAAAATGGCAGCATCAACCTGGCTAGTTACGCATACGATGATCTCAGCCGGGTCACAACGATTACGCTGGGTAACGGCACGTCGATCCAGCGCACGTACGACAATCAGAGTGGGCTGGCGACGTTGACGAACGCACTCGCAACGACTGGCGACCAGGTGCAGTACACCTATGCCCGGAATCAGCTGCTTGACGTGAACAGCATTACATCCAGCAACGCGGCCTACCAGTGGAGCGGCGCCTCAGTCGGGACCCAGAGCTATACCGCGGACGGGCTCAACCGGTACACGAGCGCGCAAGGAAACACGCCTTCCTATGACAGCAGCGGTAACATGTCCGGATACGCTGGGTGGTCATATAGTTACGATGTTGATAATCGCCTGAAGTCGGCGTCAACTGGACTTCTTGGCATCCCAAACATCAATTTTTCGTACGATGCCGATGGTCGCATGCGGCAGACCGTCGACACCGTTGGGCTGTTCAACAGCACGACAACCAATCTGCTCAATGATGGATCGGAACTGATCGCCGAGTACGACTCGACGGGTAACACCCTCCTGAGGCGTTACGTGCAGGGCGCTGGTATCGACAATCCTCTGGTCTGGTACGAAGGCTCCGGGACCGGGAACAAGAGTTGGCTTTACAAAGATCACCTCGGCAGTATTGTTGCAACGGCAAACGCGTCGGGTGCTAGGACGGCGGTCTTTACGTATGGTCCGTTCGGTGAGCCGAACGTCACGACCGGCTTGAGATTCCGGTACACGGGCCAACAGTTTTTCTCCACGCCGGGGCTGTATTATTACAAGGCGAGGTTTTATTCATCCGGGCTCGGCAGGTTCCTGCAGACCGATCCAATCGGCGCGCAAGACGATCCGAACCTATATGCATACGTTAAGAATAATCCGATCAATTTTTCGGACCCGTCGGGTGCCGCGCAGGTCAACGCCGAATCAGCGTTGTCATATCAAACTGCGGCGGTCACATTCGGGCACGGCGACAGGCACGTTAGTGACCCCGCCGCGGCTCGGCAAGAGATTCTGAATTCGTTCCCGAATCAGTCTGACATAGGCGGTCCGTTTTATGGAATCACCGACAACTACATCTACCGTGCATATCCTTTGCCAAATGGCAACATCAATGTTGGCACTTACTATTACAGGTAGGGTGACTTATGAGTAACGACCTATACCGTGATCTGAACGAGCAAGAAAGGAAGATCCTTTTGAAGATGGCATCTGCAGAAGTCATCAACCGAGAGATCCTCATCGCACAGATAGACGTCGCTCGAGTCAATGGACTGGACCGTGTCGGCTCACTGAAGTTCAAGTTGACTCAATGTCCCCAATATTTTAATACGAACGGTCCAATGATAACCGCGCAGCAGGAAGACGTTGACACGGTGGCCGGATTTGGTCCTTACATAAACGTGCTGCTCTTTCTGAAAGACGGGTATATCGATGAATTAGAGGTATATAAGGACGATGGAAGTGAGATCGTTTCGCAGTTGGATCCGGAGAAATTCACTTTGACATGGGGGCTTCCTCCAAGCCGAAGGGGCCCGTGAATCGGGCGAAAATTATCGAGAACCGCTACGACTGTCCGTATACGTGGTGGTGGCCTGTTTAACAGTACGACGACGACCAATATGCTCAACGACGGGGCAAAACTGGTCGCTGAGAATGATTCGACGGGCAACACCGCCCTCAGGCGTTACGTGCATGGTCCGATCATTGACAATCCCCTGGTCTGGTAGGGGTCGCTTCAGAAAACGGAAAATAAAGCACGTTAAGCCGGCGACGCCATATCGGAAAGGGCGTGGGCTACGGCGCCGCGAACGCCTCATCCATCTGCCGCGAGCGTTTGACTTCGTCGCTTTGAAGATAGATCGAGGTCGTTGCGATAGAGGCGTGGCGCAGGTTGTCTCGCACAGTCGTCAACTCCGCGCCGCGAGCGAGTGCATGGGTGGCGTGGGAATGGCGTGTCCAGTGAGGGCTTGCACGGCGCAACTTTTCAGCGAGTATGGGATGATCGGTGCCAATGACATCGGCGCTCAGGCGGAAAAAGCCGCGCATCACGAACTGACCTGCGGCGGAATTTTGTAGCCAGTCAGGCAGTGAGTCTCGCGTCGATATTATCGGAATCCAGCCAGGCTCGACGGACCGTGGCCGGAGGTTGGTAGCGATGAGCGCTGTGGGGCCGGCGCTCGTTATAGAACTGCCGCCAGCGCTCGATGAGCACCTTGGCCTCGGCGCGGCTGCGGAACCATTCGCGGTTTAGCAATTCGTCTCGCAGTTTGCCGTTGAAGCTTTCGACGAATCCGTTTTGCCATGGACTGCCAGGCGCAACGAAGGCCGGACCGATTGCAGCGTCTCGCAGCCAACGCATGACCTTGGCAGCGGTAAATTCGGCGCCGTTGTCCGACCGAACAAACGCGGGCTTGCCGTACAGCCGCATGAGTCGCGATAGCGTCAAGATCACGTCCTGCGACCGCAGGCTGGCGCCAACCTCGATCGCCAGACACTCGCGGGTGTATTCATCGATCACGCATAGCATCTTCAAGGCCCGGCCATCCACTAGTTGATCGTGCACGAAGTCATAGCTCCAAACCGAATTGGGCTGTGTGGCGCCTGGCAGGCGTATGTCGTCGCCGCAACGACGTCGGCGAGGACGTCGGCGCGGAATGTTGAGCTGAAGGGCTCGCCACATTCGCCGCACGCGCGATTCGCTCAACGCCAGCCAGGCCGACATCCGGCGATAGCCGAAGCGCGGCACCTCTTGCGCGGCCGCCATCAGCCTCTCGCCCAAACTCCGATCCTTCTCCGGTTGCTTGAGCGTATAGGTCTGTTAACGGGCGCGCAGAATTGACCCACCTGGCCGTGTGATTTGCATCGAAATTTGACCCACGTGATTGAATGTCCTGCTCGATATTTGAGCAGGGGATACAGAGGTGATCACGGTGGGTAT
>Ga0153988_1000232_pt1 | contig 14068 bp, 10 predicted proteins | sample TSNC072MetaG_FD_104742 | JGI IMG/M metagenome (GOLD analysis project Ga0153988, IMG submission 104742) | Attine ant fungus gardens microbial communities from North Carolina, USA - TSNC072 MetaG | ecosystem: Host-associated > Fungi > Mycelium > Unclassified | place: USA: North Carolina, Jones...
GAAGGCCGTCAAGCGCTTCGACCCGGAGCAGAACGTGCGCCTCGTGTCGTACGCGATGCACTGGATCAAGGCCGAGATCCACGAATACATCCTGCGCAACTGGCGCATGGTGAAGGTTGCCACCACCAAGGCGCAGCGCAAGCTGTTCTTCAACCTGCGCAGCCACAAGCAGGGCCTCGGTTCCTTCACGCCCGACGAGATTGACGGTCTCGCGAAAGAACTGAACGTGAAGCGCGAAGAAGTCGCGGAAATGGAAACCCGTCTGTCGGGCGGCGACATCGCGCTCGAAGGCCAGGTTGAAGACGGCGAAGAGTCGTACGCGCCGATCGCGTATCTCGCCGACTCGCATAGCGAGCCGACCGCGGTACTGGCTTCGCGTCAGCGCGACCGGCTGCAAAGCGACGGCATCGCGAGCGCGCTCGAAGCACTCGATCCGCGCAGCCGCCGCATCATCGAGGCACGCTGGCTGAAGGTCGAGGACGACGGTTCGGGCGGCTCGACGCTGCACGAGCTGGCCGACGAATTCGGCGTATCGGCCGAACGTATCCGCCAGATCGAAGCGAGCGCAATGAAGAAGATGCGCGGCGCACTCGCCGAATACGCGTAAAGTCCGCCACGCCGCCGGCTGCGGCCAATACAGCCGATACAGGCTGATATAGCAGCCGGCGCCTCGCACGGGAATCACCGTTAGTTCAAGCCCCGCCCTCGCAAGACGGCGGGGCTTTTTTCATCCTCACGCGCTCGCTCTCGCGGCGCTCCCACGCCCGCCGATTCACGATCGTGAACACTAACCGGCCGCCACGGCTTCCTTGACGTATCGCAAGTCAGATAGCAATACTGCTCAGACGCGGCGAGTTTCGCGACTCCATGCCGCACGGCCCAACTCAAGCGCGCGAGGTTCGACTCCTACAATCGGCATGCATTCGCCAGATCGCCCGACGGCCCGGGCGGACTGGTCCAGCCGGGTTCACCGGCATGAAGTCGTCTTCGACCGAACATGACCCTAGCCCTCAATCGCCACAGCACACGCCGCTCACGCTGGCGCGCCCGGTTCACCCGGTGGGCGCGCGGTCCGACACTGGCACGCGACATCGCCATCATTCTCGCCATCAAATTCGTCCTGCTGATGGCGCTCAAGTTCACCTTTTTCAATCATCCGCAGGCGCAGCACATGATGCTGCCGCCCGAGCAAGTCGCGCAGGCGCTGCTGTCGGTGCCTGTCCCGCATCCGTCCCGAGGTGATCAACATGCCCGTTAGCGAAGTCGTAGAACTATCGCGTCTTCAGTTCGCCATCACGGCGCTCTATCACTTTCTGTTCGTGCCGCTCACGCTCGGCCTCGCGTGGCTGCTCGTCATCATGGAGTCCGTCTACGTGATGACCGGCAAGCAGATCTACAAGGACATGACCCAGTTCTGGGGCAAGCTCTTCGGCATCAACTTCGCGATGGGCGTCGCCACCGGCCTCACGCTCGAATTCCAGTTCGGCACCAACTGGGCGTACTACTCGCATTACGTCGGCGATATTTTCGGCGTGCCGCTCGCCGTCGAAGGGCTGATGGCGTTCTTCCTCGAATCGACCTTCGTCGGCCTGTTCTTCTTCGGCTGGAACCGGCTCTCGAAAGTGCAGCACCTGATCGTCACATTCTGCGTCGCGCTCGGCTCGAACCTCTCGGCGCTGTGGATTTTGATCGCCAATGGCTGGATGAACAATCCGGTCGGAGCAAAGTTCAACTACCAGACGATGCGCATGGAACTCGACAGCATCTTCTCGGTGATCTTCAACCCGGTCGCGCAGGTCAAGTTCGTGCACACGGTATCGGCCGGTTACGTGACCGCGTCGATATTCGTGCTCGGCGTGTCGTCGTGGTATCTGCTCAAGCGCCGCGACACCGAGTTCGCGCTACGCTCGTTCGCGATCGCGGCCGGCTTCGGCCTCGCCTCGGCGCTATGCGTGATCGTGCTCGGCGACGAATCGGGCTACCGCACCGGCGAAGTCCAGCAGGTCAAGCTCGCCGCCATCGAATCCGAATGGGAAACCGCGCCCGCGCCGGCACCGTTCACGGTCTTCGGGATTCCGAACCAGCGCGAACAGCGCACCGATTACGCGATCCGCGTGCCGTACGCGCTCGGCATCATCGCAACGCGTTCGCTCGACGAGCCCGTGGTCGGCCTGCGCGATCTGATTGCGGAAAACGAAGGCCGCATCAAAAACGGCATGCTGGCCTTCGCGGCGCTGCAAAAGCTCAAGGGCGGCGACGCGACCGACGAAGCGCGCGCCGCCTTCGAAGCGCACAAGGCCGATCTCGGCTACGGCCTGCTGCTCAAGCAGTTCACGCCGAACGTGACCGACGCGACGCCCGAGCAGATCGCCGCGGCGGCGCAGCGCACAATCCCGCCGGTCCTGCCGCTCTTCTTCTCGTTTCGCCTGATGGTCGGCCTCGGCCTGCTGTTCCTCGCGACCTTCGTGCTCGCGTTCTGGTTCTGCGCGCAACGCACGCTGCTGCTGGAAAAGCGCCGCTGGTTCCTGCGCTGGGCCGTGTGGGCGATTCCGCTGCCGTGGCTCGCCGCCGAACTCGGCTGGATCGTCGCCGAAATGGGTCGCCAGCCGTGGAGCATCGCCGGCATCCTGCCGACCAACCTCGCCGCGTCGAACCTGACGCCGCGCGATCTGTACCTGAGCATCGGCGGCTTCGTGCTGTTCTACACGGTGCTGTTCATCATCGAGATCATGCTGATGTTCAAGTACGCGCGGCTTGGTCCGTCGTCGCTGCATACGGGCCGCTATCACCACGAGATCGCGCAGCCGGCCGCCCATCCGCTGTCGCCGAATACGGCCGCGTGACGCGCCGCCACTTCGCTCGAGAGGAATCGACACCATGGATTACGCAACGCTCAGACTGATCTGGTGGGTATTGATAGGCGTACTGCTGATCGGCTTCGCGCTCACCGACGGCTTCGACATGGGCGCGGCGATCCTGCTGCCGTTCATCGCGAAGACGGACGCCGAGCGGCGCGTCGTCGTCAACACGGTCGGCGCGACGTGGGAAGGCAACCAGGTCTGGCTCGTCACCGCGGGCGGCGCGATGTTCGCCGCGTGGCCGCTCGCCTACGCGGCGTCGTTCTCGGGCTTCTACTTCGCGATGCTGCTCGTGCTGTTCGCGCTGTTCTTCCGGCCAGTCGGCTTCGACTACCGCGGCAAGCGCGACGACCCGCGCTGGCGCAACGCGTGGGACTGGGGGCTGTTCGTCGGCGGCCTCGTGCCGGCGCTCGTGTTCGGCGTCGCGTTCGGCAATCTGCTGCAAGGCGTGCCGTTCTCGTTCGACAACGACCTGCGCGTCACCTATCACGGCAGTTTCTTCGGTCTGCTCAATCCGTTCGCCTTGCTGACGGGCCTCGTCAGCGTGTCGATGCTGACCGCGCACGGCGCCGCGTTCGTGAAGTGGAAATCAGATGGCGTGATCCACGAGCGCGCGTCGAAGGCACTGCGGCTCGCGGCACTCTGCGCGGTCGTGCTGTTCATGGTGGCGGGCGCGCTCGTCGCGACGATGATCGGCGGCTATCAGATCGTCGACGCGCCGCCGCTCGACGCGGTCTCCAATCCGCTGATGAAAACCGTGATCGGCGCACCGGGCCTGTGGCTCACCAACTACGCGCTGTATCCGTGGATGGTGGCCGCGCCCGTGGCGGGTCTCGTCGGCGGCATTCTGGCGGTGCTGCTCGCGCGTTCGCGCTTCGAAGCGAGCGCATTTCTGTCGACCTCGCTGATGATCGTCGGCGTGATCCTGACGGCGAGCTTCTCGATGTTCCCGTTCATCATGCCGTCCTCGCTCGACGGCCGCAGCAGCCTGACGCTGTGGGATTCGACGTCGAGCCGCCTGACGCTCGAAATCATGCTGGTCGCCGTAATCATTTTCCTGCCGATCATTCTGCTTTACACGGGCTGGGTGTATCGCGTGATGCGCGGCAAGGTGACCGCGGCGGCCATCGAGGAAAACAGCCATTCGATGTATTGATCGGCACGACGTTTTGCGAGTCCGGTGGTATCCAGTGGTTAACGCAAAAGCGGCACCTTGTTGAAAAAACAAGGTGCCGCTTTTTTTATTCACAGCGAACCGCTGCGAACCAGGACACAGATCAGGACACGGCTCACGCCAGCACCGGCTCCGCGCCGGCGCCGCCGCTTTGCGACAGCCGCGTCGCGAGCTTCTGCGCATAACGCGGCGCAGCCTCGCCGACGACGAGATGGAACGTATCGGTGGCCACCCACGCGGTATCGAGCGAAGCGAGGCGCTGACGATCGACCGCCGACGGATCGCGCACGACGACACGCAGACGCGTCGCCGCGACCGCATCGAGCGACACCACGTTGCCCGCGCCGCCGAACACGGCGAGCCAGCGCAGCGGATCGGGATCGAGCGGACCGCCCTGCGCGTGCTGAGCGGCCGGTTGCGCGGCGGGTTGAGCCGCAGGTTGCACGCTCCGCGCGGCAACCGCCGCCGGCGCGACCTCGACCTCATCGCCGCCACCCTGCGCAATCACCGTGCGGATTTCATCGGCGATGATGTCCGCTTCCGGTCCGATGATGACCTGCACGTTGGTCGCGCCGCGCTTGAGCACGCCGCGCGCGCCGATCGTCTTCAGTTCGCTCTCGGACACCTTCTCCGCATTGACCACCGACAGACGCAGACGCGTCGTGCACGCATCCACGACCGACAGATTCGCCGCGCCGCCGAGCGCGGCGATATAGCGCCGCGCGCGCGGCACGGCCGCCCCGGCGGTCGGCGCGACGAAGCCGCCGGCCGTGAACGAATCGGCCTGCTCGTCGGCACCGGCCGGCTCGCGACCCGGCGTCGCCATGTTGAACTTGCGGATGAAGAAGCGGAACAGCCCGTAGTACAGCACCGAGTACACGATGCCGATCGGAATCGCCCACCAGCCCTTCGTCGACAGACCGAAGTTCAGCACGTAATCGATAAAGCCCGCCGAGAACGTGAAGCCGAGGTGAATGCCGAGCGCCGAGCAGATCGCGAGCGAAATCCCGGTCAGCAGCGCGTGGATCGCGTAGAGCACCGGCGCGAGGAACATGAAGCTGAATTCGATCGGCTCGGTCACGCCGGTCAGGAACGACGTGAGGCCCATCGAGAACAGCAGGCCGAACACCATCGCGCGGCGCTCTTTCGGCGCTTCGTGATACATCGCGAGACACGCGGCCGGCAGGCCGAACATCATCACCGGGAAGAAGCCCGTCATGAAGGTGCCCGCGGTCGGATCGCCGGCGAAGAAGCGGTGCAGGTCGCCCGTGACCGGCGCGCCGCCCGCCGGCGTGAACGTGCCGAACACGAACCACGTCAGCGAATTGAGGATGTGATGCAGGCCCGTGACGAGCAGCAGACGGTTCAGCACGCCGAACACGAAGGCGCCGAGCGCGCCCGCCGTGGTGAGCCAGTGGCCGGCCACGTCGATCGCGTTCTGCACCGGCTGCCACACGTAGCCGAACACGATACCGAGTATCAGACAGACCACCCCCGTGACGATCGGCACGAAGCGTTTGCCGCCGAAGAACGCGAGGTAGTCGGGCAGCTTGATGTCCTTGTAGCGGTTGTACAGCAAACCGGCCACGAGACCCGCGACGATCCCCGACAGCACGCCCATGTTGAGCTTGTCGTTGATGTCCTTCATCACGGCGATCTGCACCAGATAGCCGATCGCGCCCGCGAGGCCCGCGACGCCGTTGTTGTCTTTCGCGAAGCCGACCGCCACGCCGATCGCGAACAGCAGCGGCAGGTTACTGAAAATCGCGTCGCCCGCGTCGGCGATCATCTTGATGTTGAACACGTCGGGCTGGCCGAGGCGCAGCAGCAGGCCGGCGACCGGCAGCACCGCGATCGGCAGCATCAGCGCGCGTCCGAGGCGCTGGATCTTCAGAAACGGATTTCCATCCATGGGTATCTCCTGTCCTGTCTCGTAACTGGACGTTGTGGTTAGGTTATCTGGCGATAGGTGAGGATTGCGTCGGCCCGCGCCGCGAAGCGCGGACCGCGCGGCTTCAGTCGAGCGGCCAGGTGGCGCGGCTCGCGGCTCTGACGGCCTGCGCCGATTCGAGCGCGAGCGCATCCTGGGCACGCTGACGGCACAGCTGATAATCGAGCGTGCGCACGCGCGCCTTGATGCCCGGCACCGACACCGGATCGACCGACAGCTCGGTCACGCCGAGGCCGACGAGCAGCGGCATCGCGAGCGGATCGCCCGCCAGCGCGCCGCACACGCCGACCCATTTGCCGTGCTTGCCGGCGCCCGCGACGGTCGCCGCGATCAGGCGCAGCACGGCCGGGTGCAGGCCATCGGCCTGAGCCGCGAGATCGGGCTGGCAGCGGTCCATCGCGAGCGTGTACTGCGTCAGATCGTTGGTGCCGATCGAGAGGAAATCGGCGTGCTGCGCGAGCTGATCGGCGAGCAATGCCGCCGACGGCACTTCGATCATCACGCCCACTTCGATCGCTTCCGTGCGGCCGGCCTCGCGCGCCAGCTCGTCGATGCGCTTGCGGATGCCGATCAGCTCGCTCGCGTCGGTGACCATCGGCAGCAGGATGCGCACGGCGCCGACCGGGCGCACCGCGAGCAGGCCGCGCAACTGGGCGTCGAGCAGATCGGGGCGCACCTGCGCGAGACGCACGCCGCGCAGGCCGAGCGCGGGGTTCGGCTCGGGCGGCAGCGTCAGATAGTCGACCTCCTTGTCGGCGCCGACGTCGAGCGTGCGAATGATCGCGGTGCGGCCGCCCAATGCGTCGGCGATCGCCTGGTAGCTCTGACGATGCTCGTCGGCGCTCGGCGCAGCCGGACGGTGGATGAACAGCAGCTCGGTGCGCAGCAGACCGATCGCGTCGGCGCCGTTGTCGACGGCGGCCTTCGCGTCGTCGAGCGTCGCGATGTTGGCGGCCACTTCGATCGCCCGGCCGTCGGACGTCGCCGCCGCCTGCTGCGAGGTGCGGCGATTCGCTTCGCGCACGTCGGCGAGGCGGCTGCGCTCGCGGCGCGCGCGTTCGACGTCGAGTTCGGTCGGCGCGAATTCGATACGCCCCGTGCTCGCATTGACGACGACCTGGGTGCCCTCGGGAATTGCATGCAACGCATCGCCGATCGCGACCAGCGCCGGAATGCCGGCCTGGCGCGCGAGAATCGCTGCGTGCGAGGTGGCGCCACCGCGCGCCATCACGAGCGCGGTCACGCGCGTGCGATCGAGCGAGGACAGATCCGACGGCGTGAATTCGTCCGCCGCGAGCACCGCTTCAGCGGGCAGCGTACGCGCCGCCGCGCTCGTATAACCAAGCGCGCGCAGCACGCGCTTTTCGATGTCGCGCAGATCGGCGGCGCGTTCGGCAAGCAGGGCGTCCTCGACCTTGCTCAGGACACCGATCTGCGCGCGAATCGCCTCGCGCCACGCGAATCCGGCGCTCTTGCCGAGGCTGATCAGATCGCGCGCGGCATCGAGCAGCGTCGGGTCTTCGAGCAGCACGCGGTGCACCGCGAAAATCCCCGCTTCGCCGACCGCGCCGCGTTGCGACGCATCGCGCACGGTCGTGTCGAGATCGGCGTCGACGCTCGCAATCGCCTTGTCGAGCAGACGGCTTTCCGCCGCCGACGTGCCGCTCGCCTGTTCCGGCGGATCGAGGTCCGTGTCGTCCCAGCGCACGAGCTGGCCGACCGCGACGCCCGGCGCCGCGCACACGCCCGCGAGCGTGTTCGGCGCGAGCGGCTCGCCCGCGGCTCGCGCCGCACTGGCGGCTGCCGCAACGGCCGGTGCGGCAACCGCCTCGCGCACCGGCTTCTGTTCGACTTCGCCGTGCGCTTCGCGCGTCAGTTCGTGAGCGATGGCATCGACCGCCGCTTGTGCCTGCGGGCCGACGCCGAGCAATTCGACCGTCGCGCCTTCGCCAGCGCCGAGGCCGAGCAGGCCGACCACGCTTTCGATCGCCGCCTTGCGGCCTTCATGGCGCACCTCGACGCGCGCATCGAAACCGCGCGCCGCTTCGCGCGCTCGCGCAGCCGGCCGCGCATGCAGACCGCCCGCGTGCGTCAGCGTGATCTGGCGGCGCGCTTCGGTCGCGACCTGGGCGGCGCTCGCCTCGCGCACAGCCTCGGTGCTCACGCCGTCGCGCGCGCGCAGCACCAGCAGCGGCGTTTCGCCGGCCTTCACCGGGCCTGCCGGCGCGCGCTCGATCACCTCGAACGCATCCGAATTGGCAATCGCGATCACCGAGACGAGGCTCGGCGCATTGAGCGCGATCTGGTCCTGATCGAACTCGATCAGCACGTCACCGGCATGCACGTGCGCGCCCTGCTCGACCATCGGCGCAAAACCCTTGCCGTTCAGCCCGACCGTATCGATGCCGATATGCAGCAGAATTTCCGCACCCTCGGCGCTCGCGAGTGTGACCGCATGGCCGGTGCGCGCGAGATGCGTGACGACGCCGTCGCACGGCGCGACCAGGCGACCTTCGAGCGGATCGATGCCGATGCCGTCGCCGAACATGCCGCCCGAAAACACCGGGTCCGGCACGTCCGCAAGCGGCACGACCGGACCGGTCAGCGGTGCGAGCAAAACAATGTGAGCTTCGGAATGACTCGTGAGGCTGGACTTATCGACACGTCGCATCTGCATTCTCGTCAGTGAGTTTCGGTGACTTTGTTGAGATGGCGCGGCGCATCGGGATTGCGCCCGCGCGCGGCGGCAAGGTCCGCGGCCATCACGTAAAAGGACAGGATCGCGGCGATCGGATCGAGCGCCGCATGAGCGGTTGAAACAAGCGGCAGCGACGCGTCGGCCACGTCGTCGGGTGCCGCGAGCAGCACGCGCGCGCCGCGCGCGCGCATGTCGTGCGCGAGTTGCAACAGGCCCGCCTGCTCCGGTCCGCGCGGCGCGAACACGAGCAGCGGATAGTCGCGATCGATCAGCTCCATCGGACCGTGACGCACTTCCGCGCTCGAAAACGCCTCGGCCTGGATGCCCGAGGTTTCCTTCAGCTTCAGCGCGGCTTCCTGCGCGATCGCAAGACCTAGGCCACGGCCGATCACGATCATCCGTTCGATGCCACGCAGCTCGTTCACGGCCATCGACCAGTCGAGCCGGCCCGCGCGCTCCAACGCCTCGGGCAGCGTGTTCAGCGCGCCGAGCAGTTCGGCATCGTTCTGCCAATGCGCGACCAGTTGCGCGGAAATCGACAGCATCGCGATATAGCTTTTGGTCGCGGCGACGCTCAGCTCGGGACCGGCGACGAGCGGCAGATGCCACTCGCACGCGTCGGCGAGCGGCGACGCCGGCGCGTTCACGGCGGCGACCGTCAACGCCCCGGCGTTGCGCAACGCGTTCATCGTGCCGACGAGGTCCGGGCTCTTGCCCGACTGCGAGAACGCGAGCGCCAGCTGGTCGCGCACCTGCAGCGGCGCCTGCTGCAACGTCGCGACCGACATCGGCAGCGACGCGACCGGCACGCCGAGGCGGCTCATCGTCAGCGATGCGAAGTAACTGGCGGCATGATCCGAACTGCCGCGCGCGACCGTCAATGCAACATGGCGCGGCTGTTGCGCGAGCGTTGCGGCAAGCGCCGCGACGCGCGAGGTGTCTTCGAGTTGCGCGGCGACCGTCCCGGCGGACGCGAGCGCTTCTTTAAGCATATTCGACAATGGCTTCTCCTTCGACGTAAGTCGCGGTCAAGGTCAGTTCGCGATCGAACACGACCACGTCGGCCCACGCGCCGCGCGCGATACGGCCGCGGTCTTCGATGCCGAGATAGTCGGCGGCGTAGCGCGACAAACGGTGTGATACATCGGCGATCGGCAAGCCGATCGAAACAAGATTGCGCAGCGCCTGGTCCATCGTCAGCGTGCTGCCCGCGAGCGTGCCGTCGGCGAGACGCACGCCGCCCAGGCACTTGGTCACGTGCTGGCTGCCGAGGCGGTATTCGCCGTCGGGCATGCCGGTGGCCGAGGTGCTGTCCGTCACCACGTAGAGGCGCGGAATCGCGCGCAGCGCGGTACGGATCGCGCCCGGATGGACGTGCAGCAGATCGGGAATGATTTCGGCGTATTCGGCATGCGCAAGCGCCGCGCCGACGAGGCCAGGGTTGCGGTGATGCAGCGGCGACATCGCGTTGAACAGGTGCGTGAAGCCGCACGCGCCGTGCTTGAGCGCGGCGACGGCGTCGTCGTAAGTGCCGAGCGAATGGCCGAGCTGCACGCGCACGCCGCGCGCCGCCATCTCGGAGATGATCTCCATGTGACCGGCGATTTCGGGCGCGAGCGTGACGACGCGGATCGGTGCGATCGACAGATACTTGAGCACCTCGTCCAGCACCGCCGAGACGGCCGCGTCCGGCTGCGCGCCGAGCTTGCCGGGGTTGATGTACGGCCCTTCCAGATGCACGCCGAGCACGCGCGCGCCGCCCGGCGTGCGCACCCGCGTGACGTTGCCGAGCCCGGCGACCACGTTCATCAGTTCCTCGCGCGGCGCGGTCATCGTGGTCGCGAGCAGGCTCGTCGTGCCGTAGCGCGCGTGCGTGCGCGTGATCGTCTCGATCGCGTCGCCGGCCTCCATCACGTCGGAGCCGCCGCCGCCGTGCACGTGCAGATCGATGAAGCCGGGCAGGATGTACGGCGCCTCGTTCGTCGACGGATCGACGCGCTCGCCGGTCAATGCCGTGATACGGCCGTTTTCGTATTCGAGCGTGCCGTGAATCCACCCGTCGGTGGTGAGTATGTTTCCGGTCAGCATGAGTCTCTCTGGTGCGTAATACGTATGCGGCAAATTCGTGTGCCCCGGCTCGCGACCCTCGCCAGCCGCGCCGCCCGGGTGCGCGCTTCAGGTGCGCAGTTCGGCGACGAAGTCGTAGTAGTCGTCGCGGCAATAGGTGTCGGTCAGTTCGATCGCGCGCTGGCCCGCGCTATAGCCGATACGCGTAATGACCAGCAGCGCCGTGCGCGGTTCGATGTCCATCAGTGCGGCGATTTCGCTCGACGCGTTGACCGCGCGGAAGTGCTGCAACGCGCGCACGACCGCCACGCCGTGTTGCTCCAGATAGCTGTAGAGCGAATCGCCGATCGCCTGCGGGTCCGGCACGATCGCGACCGGCAGCGCCGAATGCTCGACCGCCATCACGATGCCGTCCGCGCGCCGCAGCCGCCGCAGGCTCGTGACGGCCGCTCCCGGCGACAGGCCGAGATGCAGCAATTCGTCGCGATTGGCGGCGCGCACGTCGCGTTCGAGCCACACCGAATCCGGGCGGAAACCGCGCTGCTGCATCTTCTTCGTGAAGCCGGTAAGGCGCGACAGCGGATCTTCGACGCGCGGCGTGATGAAGCTGCCCGCGCCGCGCGAGCGCCGGATCAAACCCTGCTCGACCAGCAGCTCGATTGCCTTGCGCGCGGTGATGCGCGACACGCCGATCGCATCCGACAAGGTGCGCTCCGACGGCAGCGCCTCGCCGGCCGACCAGACGCCGCAATGGATCGCCGTCGTCAGGTTGCGCGCGAGCTGCAGATAGAGTGGCGTGACGTTGTGCACGTCAGGCATCAATGCGGACCAGCGAGTTTCCATGGGGCTCCAGGAGACGCCGCGAGCAGTGCGGTCTGGAAAAATGAGAGCCCATTATATAACCAACATAATACCAGTCAATTGATGGGTTCCATGCTGGTACAGTACGCGGCAAAGCCTTGTCGGATAAGGCTCAGAGGCCGATTGGAGCGGTGTTTCGAGACGGATTGGGAGATCGGGATTTACCCGTATCCGGTGGTTGGAACAATACCAGCGGATGCTTATCTGACTTCTGCCGGGCTCGAAAAAGCAGTCTGATCGATACCTGTTTAATACCAGTTTCGATCCACCCGCGATGTGACGGCTTTGCTCGCCGCTAGCGTTCCAATATAGTGACCGTGTACCAATCCCAAAAAGGTCCCGGGGAGCCGCACGTGACAGATTCCGAGGCGCTGCGGCGCGCTCGCGCCATCCGCCATTTCAATCGCTTCTATACCCTGTACATTGGTGCCCTGCACGAGCGCCTGACGAAAAGCGGGTTCTCGCTGACCGAGGTGCGCGTGCTTCACGAGCTTTCTCGCGAGCACGCGCAAACCGCGTCGGCGCTGAGCCGCGCGCTCGGTCTCGACAGCGGCTATCTGAGCCGCCTGCTGACCAGTTTCGAACGGCGCAATCTGATTACGCGCCGCCCATCCGACACCGACGCACGCCAGTCGCTGATCGCGCTTACCGAGCAGGGCCACGCGACCTACGCGCCGCTCGACGCCGCCGCCGTGCAGGACGCGCTGGCCCTGCTCGACCGGCTCGGCACGCACTCGCAGCAGCAACTGATTGGCGCGATGAGGCTGATCGAGCGCCTGCTGCGCGAGCGGCCCGGGCACGCACTCATCGTGCTGCGCCCGCCGCACGCCGGCGAATGCGGCTGGCTCGTGCATCGGCAGGCCCAGTGGTTCGCCGCGCAATACGGCTGGGATCAGACCTTCGAAGGATTGCTCGCGCGCGTGGTCGCCGAGTACGCGCAGCGCAACGATCCGCTGCGCGAGCAATGCTGGATCGCCGAACAGGACGGTCTCGTAACCGGCTCGGCGTGCATCGTCGGCGTATCGACGACGGTGGCAAGCGTGCGTTTGCTGTGGGTCGAGCCGGATATGCGGCGGCTCGGCATCGGCGCTCAACTGCTCAGCGAATGCGTGCGCTTTGCGCGGCGGGCCGGTTACACGAAACTCACGCTCGCCACCGCGAGCGCGTTCGCGGAACCGCGGCGGCTCTGCGAGCGCACGGGCTTCGTGCTGACCAGTGCCGTGGACACGCACCGTTTCGGCTGCGATCTGACGCTCAAGCGATGGGAGCTGGAACTCTAGCCTCGGCCGCAAAAGAAAAGGCGCGGCACGACTGGTGTCGCGCCGCGCCTCGCTAGGCCGTGGATGCGTCGCTTAGAACGACGGCACCATCGAACCCTTGAACTGCGTCTTGATGAACTGGCGCACGTCTTCCGACTGGTATGCCGCGACCAGCTTCTTGACCCACGGCTGATCCTTGTCCTTCGCGCGCACCGCGATCAGGTTCGCGTAGGGGCTGTGGATGTCTTCGAGCGCGATCGCGTCTTTGGTCGGCTGCAGACCGGCGGCCAGCGCGAAGTTCGTGTTGATGACGGCGGCGTCGACGTCCGCGAGCGAGCGCGGCAGTTGCGCGGCGTCGAGTTCGACGAACTTGATCTTCTTCGGATTGTCGACGACGTCGAGCGGCGTCGCATTATTGCCGCCCGTGGCCGAGCCGTCCTTCAACTTGATCAGGCCTTGCGATTGCAGCAGCAACAGCGCGCGGTTCTCGTTCGACGGATCGTTCGGCACCGCGATCTTCGCGCCCTGCGGCAGATCCTTCAGCGACTTGAGCTTCTTCGAGTACGCGCCGAGCGGCGAGATGTAGGTGAGGCCCGCGTTGACGAGCTTGTAGCCGCGCTGCCTGATCTGGCTGTCGAGGTACGGCTGGTGCTGGAAGCTGTTAGCGTCGAGATCGCCGACGTCGAGCGCGGCGTTCGGCTGGATGTAGTCATTGAATTCGATGACCTTCACGTTCAGGCCTTCACGCTTCGCGACCTTGGTGACGACTTCCCAGACCTGCGCGTCCGGACCGCCGATCGTGCCGACCTTGATGACCTTGTCGTCGGCGTGGGCGCCGAGGCTGGTCAGGAATGCCGCGCCGGCGACGACCGCGGTGAGAGCTTTGAGGATGTTTCTGCGCTGCATGTGGTTCTCGCTGTTGCTGTTCGGTTCTCTGATCGATGTCAGATCCGGATGAAAGACGGGCGATGCGCCTAGCCTTGCGGGCGCGTCGCCGACGAAACCCGGAATGGTCTCATATGGCCGCAAAGTTGGGAAATACCCTGATCGTATATGGTTATGCGGTGGTGTGTCGGGCGGGTTGCAGGCTCGGGCGCGTGGAGCGAGTGGAATGCGCATGGCAAGGCGACGGGTGGCCGATAATTCAAGGCTGTGGCCGCGAGCGTGCGCGTAGAGGCGCGTCGCCATCGTGGCGAACTC
>Ga0153988_1000233_pt1 | contig 14018 bp, 13 predicted proteins | sample TSNC072MetaG_FD_104742 | JGI IMG/M metagenome (GOLD analysis project Ga0153988, IMG submission 104742) | Attine ant fungus gardens microbial communities from North Carolina, USA - TSNC072 MetaG | ecosystem: Host-associated > Fungi > Mycelium > Unclassified | place: USA: North Carolina, Jones...
GGTAAGGCAAGTGAAGAAGGGTGATACTCTGATTGTGTTGAGTGTCATGAAGATGGAAACTGCGGTTTTGGCACCTCATGATGGTGTTATAGAAAGAGTTGGGAAAGGTTTGAGGGTTGGTGTCATTATCAACGAAGGCATGTTGGTCTGTGTTGTTATGCCTGTGGAGACTAGTCGGTTGTGATAATCTTACTCATCTTCCTCTTGTGATTGTATGGAAGAATATGATGTATTCTTACTTCAGGGAAGCCCAGTTTGCATGTGAGTATTATATGCATATCATTTGGCATCCAGGTTTGATTCTGCTTGTGTACAAAGAGAATTGAGCATCAAATAAATTGCTCCTTTGACAAATGTGATTTGACAGACAACAATTACCATTCGGTTAGGCTTATAGAGGGCTGATGGCCCCTTGTTTGGTAGAAAGGAGATCCAATCATCAAACCAGCTTGGACCACCCATCAGAGACAAAACCATGTAAGGTATAAGACAGCCTTCATTTTGAGTTTCTCTTTCCCCTCAACAAGCAGTCATACAAAGATAGACATCCCTCAGACAACTTTGTAATGGTGATCTCATTGACATAAGGACCTGGTTGAGGAATCCAGTTAATAAGCCATCTCTTCAGAAGACATAGAGCAGGAGTTGAATTTGATTAACCAAGAGCTTCCCCCTTGCAGAAAGCTCGAAACAGCAGGAAAAGATGTACATTTCGTCGATTCTTGAAAAGATTCCTTGAAAAATTCTTGAGCACCGCCACATTTTCCCATGATCATCAATGTCGAACCACTCTTGTTGCTGCATTTCAGATAGGTCGATAATGAATGCGAGCACCATTGCATGAATGAAACAAGCGCCTGATCCGGAAGATGGTAGAATTTGACATCTCTCCAGTGGCCCAGTCGACAGGAAGCTCCTTAGATTTCGGTTAGGATTCAAACCCAACCCAGTACCTGTCATCCCTACATCTCACACCAAAGGTCAGTTCAATTCATGCTACTTGACAATGGTGGGCGGCAATCCCAGTTCGACACGGCTAGGAACAGCTGCGATTAGTTCAGAGTGAGGACGTCGATGTGTCTGAACAGCAGGCGGCAGGTACGATACCTGACAAGCGGCAAGGATACCATCCAGTTCCTGCGTTTAGCTATCCTGATTCGAAGCAAGCACCTCCTCTCTCATTGCCGCCTGGACTGGTGCACCTCGGCAAGAACGGCCGTTCGATCTGACTTCATTCTCATTCTGTACTCACTAGAGGGTTTGCCGGACTGATGGCACATGGACCACATCTAGATACCCATCCGTTGTTCGTCTCTTGCATAAGAGATCAGGTTAGTTGCAAGGTCATGATATCCCGATATCTGCACAGATCCCGATGCGTCGGTACTCCTTCCTAGTGGCTCAGTAAAGACACTTGATTGTGTATGCCGCTCCCTCCATTGTCTGTGTTTTCAGAGGGTGATTCTGGGCCCACTAACGATGACCTCCACCTTTTTCTTTTGTTTGGCAATTCGGCACAGCCTAGTCACCACTGAACCCATGATCAAGATCTGTGATCTGTTATAGCTCAGGGCACTGTGGACGTGATGTAGTTTCAAGAAAAGGTATAAGAACCTTGATCGTATCGTTTTTTTTCCACGATACCTCGATCATGTCCTTTGAAGCTCTCCTCTGGGCTGTAGAATATGCCCGTTTTGAAATTGTACTCGATGCCTGCCGCGAAGCTGTAGTTCGTATCCAACGTAAAGCTGCGTTAGGTGCCCGACGTTCCCTTCCTGCCCCTGTCTCCTACCTGACATTTTTATAGACGCCACCAAAGGGCAAATTGAGGATGATACCCCATCCTGCCGGTAACGTCAAGTCCCATCTCAAGCAAAACGTTAAGTTTACTCGTTCAAGCCCTCCCCTTCGAGTGAGTCCTTGTCTACTCGTTCTCATCCACCCACCATTGACATGTCTGAATTCTTAGGTCTAGTCACCAAAATTCCGAAAAACTGGAAAAAGGAGAGACTCAGGAACTGGAGCATCCGTGAGGATCGGTGGATTAAGATGTTGCGCGCAGAGCCACTCACTGGGACGATGCCCGACCGTGTTTGGTGTAAAGAGTGCGAGAGTTGGATTGGGTTGGACAAAAGAAGGCGTTATTGTCCCGAGATGTGGAAGAGGCACCATTCACCTGTGAGCTCTCGATCGTAACTCATCATCCCATGGAGCTGATCAATAGAATTGTAGGGAGGCAGACATTATGAGACTATTTCAGAAGCACCTACGGGAAACAGGAGAGAAGATAAAGCTTTTCGTTCCCAAGAGAAGTAATTGCGATATACATTGATTTTGATTTTCCTTTTCTTTAATTGTACCCTTTTATTCTATCGATGATCCATTGGAACGTCGGTAGCTGGACAAAACACCACTGATTGAAATGGTCAATGGTGGAATTGAGTTCACTTGATGTAACTAACATCCTTTATCAGACTATTGTAATTTTGTTGAATGGATGGTCTATCAGCTGAGAGGTCAGAAAATTGGGGCAGCAGAGGGTCAACAGCAGAAAGAGAGACACCCTTCTCAGCAAAGTAGTGCTCCAAATATTCCCAATTGTAAAAGAGGGGACCACAGTAAGCATAGCACAGTGCATGTACACACTTCTTGTTGGAAAATCAAGCCAACACCATGATCCAGTGGAAGTTCAGGAACTTTCTAGAATTCTTATTTAGTATATAAGGTTGATATTGGTTGTATCTAATTATTGGTTTGCAATGGAATACACCTTATTCCAAGTTAGACCAACTTGTGACTAGGTTTTGTCACAAACTTCATTTGGACCTATCTCCATCAATTCTTCAACAATTTCTATGGTCTTAATGGTGCTGGAGAGCCCTTAAGAAGACCTTTTGATCAATACCAAATACATCTTGAGGCAATTAATATTGTCTGAGCTATCAGGTAATCAGTAGATAACCACTATGGTACCACATATTAAATTGCCAATATCTCAGAAACTGCCACAATATATACTTTGCTTTTAGGATCAGGAGAAGCCCTATTTATACCACTCAAAATAATTCCAAAATGACCTCAAGGCAATCAATATCAATGGAGATATGAAGTCCTCAATGTTTGTACATAGACTTAATTAATTACCCATAAATACTCATTTGCCTTTTATTAGAACAAAGGCACTACCATATGTAGAACAATAGATAGTAGCATGTGATAGTCTGTCCTAGTGCACAGACCATCACAATCCTGTATATAAGAACTCATAGTCTGAGGATTAGACCTTAGACTTGACAATATCTTTTGTCACTATCTAAACTTCACATCTAAGCTCCTTTGAGCTCTAGCATTTATAATCACAAATCAGTAAGTGACCATTTGTGATAGGTTTCTGCAACATAACCCTCAAAGACTTAGCTTCTGAGTCAACTCAACTTGAGTTATACAACAATATGATAAATTTATACTATTTATCACTTCCCCTTACTAAGTGCATAGAAGTGCATAGAAGCATAAACATTCACACACATAGAGTAGTACTTTAGTAGAAGACCAACCCTAATTGGTCCCTGAATTTTTGGAATTTTATTTGCCTAAGATTTTTGGTAAAGAGGTCAGTAGGATTTTCATTGCCTTCTATGTAGAATAGCTTAACCTTCTCTTGTGTAGCAAACTCAAAGATAGTATGGAACCATATGTCTATGTATTTGTTCCTCTAGATTGCTTAGCATAAAGATTGAGCTTTGGTTATTGTAAGACTTGGTAGTGAGCACTTAATTCTACTCCTTATCTAAGTTAACAAGGAGAGCTTGATAGAGTCCTTGTTCAATTCCTATATACTACTTATATAAGTACTACATAGTCTGTACACTATTTTCCCACATTTATCATATGACTCCATTATGTGATGTGACTCTATGACATCCTGACATGTGACATATGACACTTTCCCACACTTCTTCCTTGTATAGTAAGTCCAAAAGAAAAGAAAAAGAAAAGAAATATAAATAATAACTTAGCTATTTTGCCAAGTTATAACAGATATACTATCACAAATGGTCACTTGCTATTTGTGATAGGTGCTTTGATATTTTAAAGAGTTCAAAAATGTGAAGTTAGACAAGTGACAAAAGATGTTGTTAAGTCTGAGGTCTAATCCTCAGACAAGGAGTCCTTATATACAAGAAAGTGATAGTCTATGTACTAGAACAGACCATCACATGCTACTACCTATTGTTCTATATATGGTAGTACATTTGTACTCTAAAAGGTGATAACTTAACCATATGGAGGCTGTCCTTTGTTCTAAGAAAAGGTAAATGACTATTTATGGGTAATTTATGTGCAAACATTAAGAACTTCATATCTCCACTAATATTAATTGCCTTGAGATTTTCTTAGGCTCATTCTGAGCATTATGAAGAGAGCTTCTGCTGACCCTAGAACTGAAGCATTGATCATGGCAGTTTCTGAGATATTAGTGATTTAATAAACAGTAACATGGTGGTTACCTGTTAATCTGCTTAATATCTTGGCCAATAACAATTGCCTTGAGATATGACTGGTATCAATTGAAAGGTCTTTTTGAGGGCTTTCCATAGCTGTTAAGACTGTGAAAATCATTGAAGAACTGGTGGAGATATGGTCGAATGAAGTTTGTGACACTTTTTTTGTTTCTTGTTATCTTATACACATACACACTCTTTTTCCTTTACTCTATACCTTATTACTCTCCCAGCTAGCACTTCAAACTTACTTTGGGGAATCAACTTTCCCTTCTTTTTTTCTTTCTTATTTCTGCAGTTTTGGGCCAGATACCTAAAACTCTTGTAATACTGATATAACTTTCTCTTTCTTCCTTCTAATTCTGCTCTTAATTTAGCAAGAGCATGTTTTTGGTTGAGAAAATTGCTTATGAGAGAGTTATATCACTGTAGAGACATTGTTTTATGTCTCCATAGTGGTATGGAATTAATGCTATTAATCTCACTAGCTATACTACATGTCATTGACTTGGCAAAATAGCTAAGTTATTATTTATATTTCTTTTTCTTTTCTTTTCTTTTGGACTTACTACACAAGGATGAAGTGTGGGAAAGTGTCACATGTCACATGTCAGGATGTCATAGAGTCACATCACATGATAAGTGTAAGAAAATAGTAAACAGATTATATAGTAGTTGTAATGAAGTAGTCTAATAATGAAAATGTAGTTTGGTTAGCAATGAGACTATAGTGATATAGATGTGAGATTGTCTCAGATTGAGACAATCTAACTTTAGTTCTATGACTCACATCATCTCCTGCTCTGCATACACAACTCTCACAGACATTCCCCTCAGTTGTTTACCACTTGGGTAACGTCTGAGGTATGTTATTATATTGTCTTACCAATACCAAACTCTTATTTGTTTTGTATAGCTACTTTATCTTTTAGGTTACATGCTCCTGTACTCAATAAAGCCTCATATACCAATATGTTAGCAGTCACAATAGTTTTCTCTGAGACAAACAAATTCAATGGTATAAACTAGTCCTCATAGCGAAAACTTATCTATATAGTAGCTATGTCAAAAGGAGTTTTTGGGTACTTAGATGGATCTATCAAATGCCCCTCCACTTCACTAGCTATGGTAACTATACCCATAACAACTACATCTACTGAGATATTATGGGACTTTAAAACCCCATCACTCAAAGAATAGAAAATACATGATGCCTGGACATTAAGCTTACTTATGCTCAACACAAGAAACCTAGCTGGACTAGGAATCAACACCAATAGCACAGGTGCTGAGGCCTGGACCTCATACATTGACACTTACAAAAAGGCATATAATATAGTATGGTTGAACGCAGAACAAATACTGCAAAATACACTTTATACAGACTGCACCAACTTCACTGACTTCATCATCAACATGCACACTAAATGGTTGGATACTAGAGCTTTGGGATCTAAAATCAACAATGAAGACTTCAAAGATATTATCATATCTGCCTTACCTAAATCCTGGAGCTCTGTGACTGCACTACTTTATGACCCAAATATGATATCAGCAGACACTATAGCTTACCTTTAGATCTGGCACACAAAATCCCACAAAAATTGACTCACCAACATCAGCAAAAATACAATGGCACTTTATATATCCAATCCTAGACAAGGGCAAAAATCTCAGCTTGTTTGCACTAACCCAAACTGTCAACATCACAGTCATACCATCAAGATCTACTATTGGCCAGGAGGAGGCAAAGAGGGATAGTTTCTCCCTGGTTTCAGAAAGAGAAGTAGAATTAGAGAATTAGCAGCAAATACTCAACAAGGAAGTAATAAACCACTACTTACTGCAAATATTGCCTTTATCAGTAAAGAAAATGATTAAGTCTTTGCTTGCATAACAATAGACGACTCCAAGTTTAAGGTATATACTATCCCAAACCTCCAACCAAATTACAGATCTAATAATTATACACCCTTCAGTTTTAGTATCTCCAACCAACAAATATATAATGCAAAGGAGGTAAATAGTCACAGACATATATCTAGAGAAATTCCATTAGTTTGCCACATTGATCCTATTAATAAATCTGATATCCCCACACTTCTTGATTCTGGTGCAAACAACTACTACTTTGCTAATATATTACTGTTCACATCCTATACTCCCTTTGACCAACTATCACCTGGACTTACTGCTGAGAAAGGGCTGATATTCAACATTGCTAGAGAAGGAAGCATCAAACTCTAGACAAATGTTAATGGAGAAAGAAGGATGATTACCTTTGACAATGTTTTATATATACCTGGGTTTAGGTATAACTTGATTTCAATGGCCAGATTAAGTACCAAGGGAGCAGAAGTGTACTTCAAGAATAGCAAGGCTTCATAAGAACCAAAACTAGGATAGACTTTATATCAATGACATGTTCAAGATTACTTTATATGGTCAAAATAGACAAAATACAACCTACTGCCTTCACAGCACAGTCGAAGCAAAAATCTACTAGTTTTGCCATATGGTTCAGACACTTGGCTTATGCTAGGATAGAAACTATCTAACAAATAATATCTAAAAACCTTGTAGATGGGCTTAATATCTATGGGGAATCATCAATAGGTAGATTATGTAAAGATTATATATATGGCAAACATACTACACATCCATACAATGATAACAAGTCAAAGAAGAAGGAAGTCCTTAAATGTATGTATATTGACATTGTCATATTCTGGAAATCTGACAATTATGTAATTTAATTCTCCTAATAATTCTCCTAAAACTAACAATAGTAGGATAGTGTAGTAGACTACTCTCCTCCTATTCCGGACTACCTATAAGTACTAGATAGTTATAGTGTAATTCCTCAGTTTGTAAATTAACGTCATTTGGTCCTAATTCTATATCCCTAGGACCTCTACTCTGCCGGCTTATCCTCATTCTGAAATAAGTGACTGACCTCATGACTGGAGACCAGAGCACAATACATAAGTTGAAGCTAAGGTCGTTTATCAAAAGTTCTACTCTGCTCTAATATTTGCCAGAGCCTGCTTTCTTAGGTTTTTCACCATTGCTAAGTACTATCTATTTTCTGAAGTAGTACTATATATCTGTCCCAGAGTATAATTCTATTTATAACTCCTCCACTCTGTTATCCATCTTCCCATATTTAATAGACATATGGGGTCCATGCCAAGTACAATCTGCTGGTGGTGCAATTTATTTCATGATAATTATGGATAGTTTTTTCTCATATAGGATAGTTGCATTCTTAAAGTCCAAGTCAATAGAAATTACACTAAAAGTCTTCAAAGGCTTTCATACTGAGGCAGAACAGCAAACTGGGAAAAGACTAAAATATATGAGGTTGGATATGAGAAAAGAAACATACTATGTAGAACAGGGCCTGGATTTTGAATTTACAACACTATATGCTTACCAACAAAATAGAGTAGCAGAACAATCAATGTAAACTATACTTGATAGAACTCGAACTGCTTTGGCTGAATCTGGACTACCAGTAAAGTACTAGGCAGATGCTGCACAGACAATAATGTATATTTGGAATCTCTTGCCTAATTCTTGATAACCAAAAACAATTCCAGCTGAGTTATTGTAAGAAAGCTAAACTCCAAGCCAGAATTAAGCCAACTGCTCTTTGTTTAGTGATTGACAAAGAGAACTCGATAGAGTTCCCATTAGATTTTCTACACTACTTATACAACTACTACATGGTTTGTGTACTGTTTTCCCACACCTATCATGTGATGTGACATTGTAACATTCTGTTATGTGACTGTGATTGAGTGACACTTGTGACATAACACTTTCCTGCACTCCCTTCTGTGTAGTAAGTCCAAGATAAAAGAAAAAGAAAAGAAAAGAAAAAGAAAAATAAATAATAACTTAGCTGTTTTGCCAAGTCATGACAGTTATGATTTGGACAACAACAAGATGTATCTCATTTACATTCTTTTGGCTGTACTTTCTATGCATACATCCCTTTGGATCTAAACCTCTCCAAATTAAACCCTAGGTCTATAAAAACTGTTCTACTTGGATATTTCAGACACAATGTATTATCACTAAGTCTTGATGACTCAAGGACCACTCGAGGTGAGTGTTTAGGAAGAACTCAATGGAGTTCTCCATTGGATTGAGCTACCTACTTATACTACTTTTACAAGTGGCTGTGTCCCTATTATTACATGATCACATATCCTTCCAGAATGTTCTATGATCACATGACAAAGTCATGTGATATGATTACCTAATTTCCTTTGCTATTTATATCTTGACCCCATTATATGACTTGATGTTAGAGATCAGATGTTTAAATGTATGGAAAACTCTTTCCTCTCCGAGGCTCTTATAACATGGCCCCCCCTTCAAGATTCCTTGTCCCAAGGAATTTTTCCAACGCTTCCAGTTTTCATCCCACCTCCTCTCTCTTTCCCTTTCATATCTTTTTTTTCTCCAGCTATATAGTAGTTTAGCCGTAAATTCCCTTGGTAATTCCTGACTAAATTTCTTCTCTTCTTTTTCTAGCTCCTGTTGCCTAAGTTCTTCTGCCTCTTCCCCATACTCTCTCTCAAATTCTTCTACCAACTCTTTTGCATTTCCCAGATTTTCCCTGCTTTCCCATGTATCTCCTTTTGCCGTATACCCTTTCCATCGTACCAAGAATTTCTCCTTCCCTCATACTACTTGTTTGTTTAGAATTTTTTCTACTTCAAATTCTTCTTCTCCTTCGATAATGACCGGTTTTGGTGGTGTCTTCTTCTGACCTTCTACCTGTGGTTTGTAGGGTTGTACTCTACTTACATTTACTACGGGGTGTATTTTAATAGTCTTGGGTAATTCCAACTCTATTGCATTACTAGAGACGATTCCCTTGATTTTATAGGGCCCTACAAAGCACTCCATTAGTTTTTCCGATCTTCTCCCCTTCATCTGCTATTTCAAGTCCTTCGTACTTAGCAGTACTAAGTCCCCTACTCTGTATTCCTCCCTCTTCCCTCGTTTCCTATCTGCAAACTTTTTCATTTTCTCCTGTACTTTCCCTAGTGCTGCTTTTGCCTCCTTCTAGATCTTCCTCATTTTTTTCATGAATTTTCCTGTCGCCTCATATTTTCCTTTTCTTCTACCCTCAAATCCCATCCTTGGGTCTTGTCCGTAATTTACTTTGAACGGGGAGTTTTTTGTTATTGCATGAATTTTGTTATTATATGCAAATTCTGCCGTTCCTAGCCAATCCAGCCATTGTTCTTGCCTATGGTCGATGAAAACCCTTAGATACTGTTCTAACTCCTAGTTTACCCTTTCTGTCTGCCCATCTGTTTGTGGGTGATAAGTCGTTGAAAGTTTTGTTTGAATCCCCAGCAAGTTGTTCAAGTCCTTCATCATCCCTGCTACAAACTATACTCCTCTGTCCGATATGATGCTTTCTGGGAGGCTGTGCAGCCTCCATACCTGGTCCCAGAACAGCTTTGCTAGTCCCTCTGCCGACGTTTTTTCTGTGGTGGCTATAAAATGTGCCATTTTGCTAAATCTATCGCATACTACCAGAATTGTGTCATATCCCTGAGCTAGTGGTAACTTTGTGATGAAGTCTGCTGAAATATGACTCCATGGTTTCTCTGGGACTGCATTGGGCATCAAATTTCCTGCTAGTGCTTCGGTTCAATTCTTGTACCTTTGACAAGCATCACATCTATCCACATATCTCCCTATTTCTTTTGTTACTCCTGGCCACCAGTAATTTCTGGTTACCAGTTCTGTCATTTTCCATCTTCCTCCGTGCCCTTCTACTGGGATATCGTGGTGTAGTCATATTATCTTCTCCCTGAGTTCCCCTTCTAGCACGTATATTCTTCCCTCCTTCAGTACTACTCCGTCCTCTATCTCCCATTTCTCATCTCTCAACGTTTTTACCCCTGTCTTCTTTAACTCTTCTACTGCTTTTACCACCTTTTTGTCTCCTTCCTGAGCCTTTTTTATCCTTTCCCTTAGATCTCCTTCTTCTATTACTGTTTCTACTCCCCTAACCTATTTAGGCTTGATTAATGTTCGATCTTCATTATCTCTTTCCACTCCTTCCTGCCAATCTAGCCTTCTACTTAGTCCATCTGCTTTTCCCATACTTTTCCCTGGAACATGCTTCAAGGTAAAGTTAAATCACGAGAGGTATAGAGCCCATCGTACTTGTCTTTAATTTAACTTTTGACTTGTCATGAAGTATTAGAGATTCTTATGGTCTGTCCAAATTTCGAATTCCAGCTTTGCTCCTTCCAGATAGTGCCTCCATGCCTCAAGGCACCTAATAACTACCAACATCTCCTTGTCATGGATTTCATAGTTACGCTCCGTGGCATTTAACGATTTAGAGATAAAGGCCACTGGCCTCCACTTTCCATCCTCGCCTTTCGTCGACAACACTCCTCCCATTGCGTAGTCTGAGGCATCTGCTTCCACCTTCATTTCCTTATCTATGTCTGGAATTACTAAGACTGGTTCCCTAGTGAACACTGCTTTGAGCTTTCCGAATGCTTCCTCTTGCTCCTTTTCCCACTTCCATTTTTGCTCCTTTCTGACCAGTACATGTAGTGGTGCTGCTATCTTTGCAAAGTCCTTTATGAACCTTTTGTAATAGTTGGCTAGGCCCAGGAACTTCTGTACCTCTTTGACGTTTTTGGGTGCTGGCCAGTTTAGTACTCCTTCTACCTTTTCCTTTTGCATTTCCACCCCTCGTGGCCCAATTATTACTCCCAGGAATTCCACCTCTCTTACTTTCCACTTGCACTTCTCTGGTTTCACGAACAGGTCATTTTCTTCCAGCCTTTTCAACACTTCCTCTACCAACTCGTCATGTCCTTCCTCTGTATCTGTTACCACTAGAATGTTGTCAATGAAGGTTGCCATATCTCCCTGGTTTATAAGGTCCCGCAAGAGATCATTCATTATTGTTTGGAAAGTAGCAGGGGAGTTTGTTAACCCAAAATACATTACAGTGGGTTCGTACGCTCCGATGTACATAGTGAATGCTGCTTTCCATTCATCTTCCTCTTTGATCCTGATATTATTGTAATCCCATCTCAGATCCAACTTCGTAAACACCTTTCTCTTCCCTACTCCATCCAGTATATCTACGATAAGTGGTAAGAGATATCCATTTTTTATCGTCTATTGGTTTATATGACGATAATCTTGTACTATCCTCCTCTTCCCATCCTTTTTTGCCACAAAGTGTACTGGTGATGTTTGTGGTGATTTGGAGGAACGGATGTACCTCTTTTGCAATTGATCTTCCATGAACGCTTGTACCTCCTCCCTTTCTTCTCTTGACAACAAATACACTTTTCCTTTCTTTGGTATAAACCCCTCTTTCAACTCTATTGTGTGATCCCAGGCTTTTCACACTGGCATTCTTTCTGACTCCTTCTTTCCAAATACTTTCTTCTACCTCCAAAACCTTTTGGGCACTAACTTCCTCAGTGTCTCTTCATTCTTATCCTTTTCTATCTTCTTTACTTCCTTTTTCTTTTTCTCCTGCTTCCTTTTTCCACATATGGGTGGGCACCTCGTCATTTTTATCTCCCCTTTTTCCCAATCTATTTCTGGGTTATGGGCTACTAACCATGGCATCCCTAGTATAACCTCCATCTTCCCCAGGTTACACATGTCCATTCTGACTCTTTCTATATGTCCCTTGAAGAACATGTTGCACTCGACTTGATGCATTATTGCCCCTCCCACATTTACTGTTCCGTCCACATTTTTGACTAGTAGGGGGTTTCTCATTTTCTCCATTTTGAACCCCTTCTCTCTTGCAAAGGTTGTATCCATAAATAGACCTGTTGTCCCACTATCTAGCAGAGCTTTTACCACTACCCCTTCATAATTTTCTAGTTTCTCTAGTCCTACTTTCATCTACACTTCTCTTAGTGGCTTTAGTGTACGCTGCATGTCTCTTACTCTCTCAGTGTTTTTGCAAAAGTTTAATTTATTGCCCAATTTTTCTGGGTGCAATACACTGTACAAATTTAAGGAGGCCAGCCAAGAGCTTACTGACCTCTATTCTCTTTTGCCGACTCTTGCAGTATCTCTACTACCCTTGCTTTATTTCTTTCCCAACAATTTCGGGCCATATGGCCAAACTTCTCACAATGATAACATGTCCTATCCCCTCCTCTTCCTCTATCAACGTCCATTGCATTTGGGTCTCTCCATGAACCCATTTGGTTTCCCCCTCTGTTAAATATATTTCCTCCTGTATGCGGAGCTCCTACTTATCAGATTATCTGTCCTCCTTTTTCTCCATACGATCCCCCTCTATATCCCCCCCTTGGCTATGCATTTTCCCCTAGGCGCGCTGCATTTCTCCCCAACATTCTTTCCTCTGCTCTGCTCTACCTCTGGTTTCTGTCTAATCTGACCACTCTTTCTTGCCACTCTCCTATGGTGGTTGGCAGTTCTTCTGCTTCTGCTAGTTTTCTCCTGATTGCCCTATTTAATCCTCTCTTGAATTCCTCGATGAGGGGTCGTTCCTCATAGCCGTTCCCCCTGGCGACCTTTTTAAAATCTTGGACATACTCATTGCATATCCTTCCTCCCTGCTCTATCGTCTACAACTGTTCTATCTTTCTCTCCTCTTCTGACGTCTCTCCAAAGTCGTTCCTGATTTTTGTGAACAACTGCTCCACTGATTCCACCTCTGACTCTCCTTTCGCTAACTCATCCATCAAATTGTCTTTCCATGCTTCTGCTACTCCCCTTTGCACATAGGACAATACCCAGGCCACCTGGGTCGTTGCTGTTTCTTCTGTCATCTTCATCCTAATATATATGCGAGCCGCGTTAATGAACACGCTCACATCTTCCATCCTTCTACTAAAGACTTGAGGCCTTGCAATCTTTACTCTACTCTCCTGTTGTTGGAGGAGCATGGTATTTACCTGCTGTTGTAGGGTAGCGATCATGGCGAGAAGTTGCTCCTCACAGGTTAGTGGTGGTGGTTGTTGGGCAGGTGCTTGGGAGGGTTCTTCCCTTGGTTGTTGTTATTGCTGTTGCTACTGCAATATATCGTAAGGCAACGGTAGTGGTGATGATGGTGGTGGTGGTAGTGGGAGAAAAGGTAATGATTCGTATTCCGACTCGGTTTCTTGTTCTGATTCTCGATCCAGGGTGAACTTAAGGCTACGTCTAACAGGGAGCACAATCTTCTCCTATCTAGACTCCTATTGCCTTACTGACTACTGCCCTAATCAAGATGTATACGATTGCCCCTAAGAAGAGAATCCCTAAGCTAAGCGGCCTTTTTATCACAAATGGTCACTTACTTGATTTGTGATGAATTGAGATTTGTATTCAAAAGTGCTTATGAGCAGAGTTAGACAAGCAACAAAAGATGTTGTTAAGTCTGAGGTCTAATCCTCAGACTATGAGTCCTTATATACAGAAAAGTGATGGTCTGTGTACTAGGACAGATCATCACATGCTACTACCTATTGTTCTACA
>Ga0153988_1000235_pt1 | contig 13983 bp, 15 predicted proteins | sample TSNC072MetaG_FD_104742 | JGI IMG/M metagenome (GOLD analysis project Ga0153988, IMG submission 104742) | Attine ant fungus gardens microbial communities from North Carolina, USA - TSNC072 MetaG | ecosystem: Host-associated > Fungi > Mycelium > Unclassified | place: USA: North Carolina, Jones...
CTGCATCACGACGAAGGTCGGACAGGGCATACGCGAACTGATCGACGGCACGACGCGCCAGCTCGGGCTGGTCTTCGAACCTGCGTTCGAAGTTTCCTATCTCTCAACTGCGCTTGCACTGGCGTCCGCCGGATTGGGAATCGCGGTTCTACCAGGAGCAATGCTTGGCGCGTCGGGAACGTCGAACCTCGTTGCTCGAAAACTTGAGCAGCCTCTCGTAACACGAGACATCCACCTAATCTCACGGGCACAACGATCGCTCTCACCAGCCGCGACAGCGTTTGTTGAGCTATGGCACGAGATGGTTGCTCCCACACTCTAAAAGACTGGGCGATGCGTTGCGGACTGGCCGCCCCGACGACGAGTGCCGCCCAAAAAGGTCAAGCAGCTTCAACTCCATCAAGCAAATCATCGATTGCTGAGTAGACACGATCGACCACGTCACGCCCCACCTTGCGCTCAAGGTCGTCGTACTTTGTTTCCAGATCTCGAGTGATCGCGTCCACCAGACGGACACTGATTTTCGTCATCGATACCAACACGCGACGCTGATCATCGGCAAACCTAACCTTCGTTACGAGGCCCAATGTCTCCATGCGCGCGAGCACGCCGGCCATGCTGGGGCTTGAGATCGTACAGATATCTGAAAGCGTCCTCGGTTCGAGAGGCCCTTGATCATGAAGAGCGCGGACGATTCGCCACTGCTGCTCGGTCAATCCATGGGCTGAGATAAGTGGTCGGAAACGCTCCATCATCTTTTCCCTCGCCTGCAGCAAAAGCATGGGCAGATTGCGGTGCGCGAGGCTCTGTTTCGGTTTGGCGTTCATACAGTCAAAGACTCCTCTGTTCTTGTCGCGCGTTCGGGGAAAACCCCTGTGTGCTCGCTTTAACTTGACGGCAAATCATAGTAAGCTCAATAATACTCACATGTGAGTGAATCTTAAAAGAGGTGGATTCGAGATGTTTGCACCGGTCGATTGTTTGCTTCACCTTGAGGGTGAGTCGGTACCGCGCGACGTGGATATGCGGACTGTGGAACGGTTCTTGGAGGCTGGACGAAAAAGCTATCCGCCCAAGGTCGGTACGGTCTACGGTACGCTGCTCAACGATCGAGCGTCGCTCGATGCACTTGGAGACGCCGTCAATGCCGCGCCGTACAAAGCGCCGCCGAAGGCACCGATCCTCTACGTGAAGCCGCGCAACACGTTTGCAGGGCATGGTAGCCTGGTTGCATTGCCCGACAGTGAGCAGGGTGTTGAGGTTGGCGGCTCTCTCGGAATCGTGATCGGAAAAACGGCTTGCCGCGTGAAGGAGGAAGAGGCGTTGGACTTCGTGGGTGGTTACACGACCATTGCTGATTTGAGTGTTCCCCATGCGACGGTCTACCGACCATCGGTGCGATACCGGGCACGCGACAACTTCTGCGTGATCGGTCCGGCGGTCATTGCGAGTAAGCATGTCGAGGCACCTGACGCCCTGGACATCAGCGTTGCGATCAACGGGCAACCTTCGTTCCGAGCGACAACCGCCACAGTGGTTCGGGGCGTGGCAAAGCTGATCGCCGATGTGACGGATTTCATGACGCTCCAGCCGGGAGATGTTTTAACACTTGGCGTTCCTTATGGATCGCCAATTGGGAAGGCGGGCGACGAGGTCGCCATTGCCATCAACCGATGGCCCATGTTGAAGTTTTCGTTGACGATTGATGCAGCAGTTGGAGGTGCACGATGATGCGGGGCCGAGTTGCTTTTGCTGGCGCCATTCACGAGGCGTATCCGCACCAGAGCGGCGTGCGGCTCGCAGACGGTCGGGTCTGCCGTGAGACTGAGGTTGTGTGGTTAAGTCCCATCGAGCCCGGGACGATCTTCGCACTTGGCCTTAACTATGCGGAGCATGCGAAGGAACTGCAGTTTACCAAGCAAGAGGAACCTCTTGTCTTTCTGAAAGGGCCGGGTTCTGTCGTCGGTCACCGCGGCGTGACTCGCCGTCCCTCGGACGTGACGTTCATGCACTACGAGTGTGAATTGGCTGTCGTCATCGGAAAGCCCGCAAAGAACGTCAAATGCGCCGACGCGATGGAGTATGTCGCCGGTTACATGATCGCTAACGATTATGCGATTCGCGACTATCTCGAGAACTACTACCGGCCGAACCTTCGAGTGAAGAACCGCGATGGCGGCACTGTGCTGGGTCCTTGGTTCGTGGATGCGTCCGATATCGAAGACGTCGCACAGCTTGAGCTTCGTACGTATGTCAACGGCACACTACGTCAGAGAGGAAACACAAGCGATCTCGTGACGGATATCCCCGGACTCATTGAATATCTGAGCAGCTTCATGACACTGGCACCGGGCGATGTGATCTTGACTGGTACGCCGGATGGAATCGTTGACGTGCGAGCCAGCGACGAAGTTGTGTGCGAGATCGATGGGCTTGGACGACTGGTGAATGTAATTGCTTCCGACGCGGACTTTAACCGCGACTGGTTGAGTGAGGATCTGACATGCGAATCGAACATCTGATTAACGGGAAGTCGGCGCCGGCGCGCTGCTACTTCGAAACCGTGAACCCGGCGAACCAAGAGGTCGTCGCTGAAGTCGCTAACGGCACTGCTGAAGACGTTGATGCGGCGGTCCAATCCGCCAAAGACGCGTTCCCTGCGTGGGCAGCGAAGCCCGCTGCAGAACGAGCGAAGCTTGTCCGCAAGCTCGGCGAGCTTATCGCGAAGAATGTCCCCGAGATCTCCGAATACGAGACACGTGATACGGGACAGACAATTTCCCAAACGCGCAAGCAGTTGGTCCCGCGTGCCGCGGAAAACTTCACCTACTTCGCCGAGATGTGTACGCGAGTGGATGGCCACACGTATCCGACCGACTCGCATCTCAACTACACCTTGTTCCATCCGGTTGGGGTGTGCGCCTTGATCTCGCCGTGGAATGTGCCGTTCATGACGGCAACCTGGAAAGTCGCGCCGTGTCTCGCGTTTGGCAATACGGCGGTCTTGAAAATGAGCGAACTCTCACCGATCACCGCTTCAATGCTCGGAAACCTTGCTCTGGAAGCTGGTATCCCGGCCGGTGTCCTTAACGTCGTTCATGGGTACGGCAAAGAGACAGGTGAACCGCTCGTCGCCCACCCTGATGTGCATGCGATTTCATTCACGGGCTCCACGGCAACTGGCAACCGGATCGTTCAAAGTGCGGGCTTGAAGAAGTTTTCGATGGAGCTTGGTGGCAAGTCGCCATTCGTTGTGTTCGACGATGCCGACTTTGAGCGTGCTCTGGACGCCGCCATTTTCATGATCTTCTCAAACAACGGCGAGCGCTGCACCGCAGGCTCCCGCATCCTGGTGCAGAAATCGATTTACGCGAAGTTTGCAGAACGCTTCGTCGAGCGCGCAAAACGCATTTCAGTTGGTGACCCGCTTAGCGAAAGCACCGTCATCGGTCCGATGATCAGCCAAGGTCACCTCGCAAAGGTTCGAAGCTATATCGAACTCGGTCCGAAGGAAGGTGCAACGCTGGCGTGCGGTGGCCTTGACGCACCGTCGTTGCCGGATAACCTGAAGAACGGAAACTTCGTCACGCCGACCGTGTTCGTCGATGTTGATAACCGGATGCGTATTGCGCAAGAGGAGATCTTTGGTCCGGTCGCTTGCTTGATCCCATTCGAGGATGAGGCAGAGGCGGTTCGTTTGGCCAACGACGTCTCATACGGCTTGTCGAGCTATGTTTGGACCGAAAACACCGGGAGAGCGTTGCGAGTCGCCGCTGCGATTGAAGCGGGTATGTGCTTCGTGAACAGCCAGAACGTGCGCGACCTGCGACAGCCTTTCGGTGGAACGAAGGCGTCGGGCGTCGGTCGTGAAGGGGGCACGTGGAGTCACGAAGTGTTCCTCGAGCCCAAGAATGTCTGCGTATCGCTGGGTTCGCATCATATCCCGCACTGGGGCGTCTAACGGCGCTCGATGTCGATAAGCAACGCATATCAGGAGGCTTGAATGGGCACACTCGCATTAGCGGCCAAGGTCACACACGTTCCTTCGTTGTATCTTTCGGAGCTTGACGGGCCGCACAAGGGCTGTCGTCAGGCGGCGATTGACGGTCATCATGAGATTGGACGTCGCTGCCGTGAGCTTGGCGTTGACACGATTGTTGTGTTCGATGTCCATTGGTTGGTGAATAGCGAATATCACATCAACTGCGCGCCGAAGTTCGAAGGCATCTACACGAGCAACGAGCTGCCGCACTTCATCAATAACATGCAGTATGCCTATCCCGGCAACGCGGACCTTGGCAAGATGATTGCCGAGTCCGCGAACGAGATGGGCATCAAGACGCGTGCTCACAGCGAAACCTCGCTTGATCTCGAATACGGAACGTTAGTGCCGATGCGGTACATGAATGCTGACCAGCATTTCAAGACTGTTTCGATTGCGGGCTGGTGCATGTGGCATGACCTGGCAACCAGCGCGCGCTTCGGGCTTGCAGTTCGTAAAGCAATCGAAGAGCGATACGACGGCAAGGTGGCGATCTTGGCCAGCGGGTCGCTGAGTCACCATTTCGCCGAAAACGGAACTGCCGAGCGTTTCATGCATAAGGTCTGGGATCCGTTCCTGGAACAAACGGACCGCAACGTGGTGTCGCTGTGGGAAAAAGGTGACTGGAAGACCTTCTGCGAGATGCTTCCGCTCTATAACGAAAAATGTTGGGGTGAGGGCGGTATGCACGACACGGCAATGCTGCTCGGCGCGCTGGGTTGGGACAAGTACGAAGGTAAGGCAGAGGTGGTTACGCCGTACTTCGGGAGCTCGGGAACCGGTCAAATCAACGCCATTCTTCCCGTTACCGCGCTGCCGCTTTGATATTGACTGGAGATTCACGTGCCGCATCTGACGCTTGAGTACAGCGAAAGTCTCGCAGACAACGACAACGTTGGAATCCTGTGCCAACGCCTTGCTCGTGTCTTGCGCGAGCAGTTCGAAGGGGAAAAATCGATCTACCCCCTTGGCGGCATTCGCGTACGAGCCATCCGTTGTGAGGAGTATTGCATTGCTGACGGGCGGATCGAAGATGCCGCTTTCTTGCACGCGACCCTAAAAATCGGAGCAGGCCGATCGGAGTCGGCGAAACAGGCGACCGGAGACGCATTATTCGAAGCGATTAAAGCCCACTTCTCGAAAGCGTTCGACATTCGCGGGTTGGCGCTCTCGCTAGAGATAAGCGAATTCAGCGAAACCGGAACTTGGAAACACAACAATCTGCACGCGAAGCTCAAGGCTTCGCGCGAAGGTGCATAAATGTTAAATCAAACCACGATTCGCGAGCTCGCCGAAAAGCTCGAGCACGCTGAGAAGACTCGGACGCAGCTTCGGCATTTCTCATCGCAGTACCCGGAGATGACGATCGAGGACGGTTACGCGATCCAGCGAGAATGGGTAAAGATCAAGTTGGCAGAAGGTCGAGTAATCAAGGGACGTAAGATCGGGCTGACCTCCAAAGCGATGCAGCGCTCGTCCCAGATCAATGAGCCTGACTACGCCCCGCTTCTCGACAGCATGTTCATCGAAAGCGGAACGGATATCCCGGCGAGCCGGTTTATTGCACCTCGGGTTGAAGTCGAACTGGCTTTCGTTCTAAAAAGTCCGCTAAAGGGCCCGGGTATCACGCTGTTCGACGTTCTGGATGCGACCGCATACGTTACACCAGCAATTGAAATCATCGATGCTCGAATCGAGCAGTTCGACCGCGAGACCAAGGCACCGCGGAAGGTTTTCGACACCATTTCGGACTTCGCCGCAAATGCAGCGATCGTCACCGGTGGGCGACCGGTGCGTCCGACCGAGGTTGATCTTCGGTGGGTGGGCGCTCTGCTTTACAAGAACGGTTCGGTCGAGGAAAGCGGGCTCGCTGCGGCTGTACTGAATCATCCGGCCACCGGCGTCGCATGGCTGGCAAATAAGATTTCCCCCTACGACGAAGCGCTCAACGCTAATGATGTGATCTTGTGCGGTTCGTTCACCGCTCCGATCGCAGCGAAGGCAGGCGACACGTTCCACGTTGACTATGGCCCGCTAGGCGGCATTGCTCTCAACTTTGTGTAATCGACTATGAAAGCCACCGAGAACAAATTCAAGCGTGCGCTCGCCGCTGGCGTTCCTCAATTCGGACTTTGGGCTGCGCTTGCGGATCCCTACGTAACCGAATTGCTGGCAACAGCCGGCTTTGATTGGCTACTCGTAGATAACGAACACGCTCCGAACGACGTGCGCAGCACGCTCGCACAGCTCCAGGCGATCGCTTCCTACGAGTCGCAAGCCATTGTGAGGCCTGTGAAGAGCGAAACCGCACTCATCAAGCAGTTCTTGGACATCGGTGCTCAGACGTTGCTCTTGCCGATGATCGACACGGAAGAGCAAGCCAGAGAAGCGGTGGCTGCTACACGCTATCCTCCCGAGGGAGTACGGGGGGTAGGGAGTGCATTGGCACGTGCATCCCGATGGAACAAAATTCCAGCGTATCTCACGACAGCAGCAGACGAGTTATGCATACTTGTGCAAGCTGAAACGGTTCGAAGCCTCTCGAATCTCGAAGCGATCGCGTCGGTAGATGGTGTCGATGGAGTGTTCTTCGGACCGTCCGATTTGAGCGCGTCGATGGGACTACTTGGAAAGCCCGGAGATTCGAAAGTCCGCGAAGCGATTCGGGACGGCATTGATACGGTTCGCAAGGCAGGAAAGGCTGCTGGCGTGCTCGCTCCTGATGAAGCGTTCGCAAGGGAATACATGGAAGCGGGCGCGTCGTTTGTCGCGGTAGGAACGGATACGGGACTGCTTAGCTCCGCCGCCGCGCAGCTCGCAGCAAAGTACAAAGCAACAGACTCGGCGACGAAAAGCGAGAAGGGCGGATACTGAAATCAACGGCAGTCGATCAGGACGATTGATCAACTGCCGCTCAACTGTCGGATGACAAGGGATCGAGGGCGGTCGACGCGGAGATTATGCGTTGACCGCCTTTTTTGTCGTCTGCGTTGGATTACCGATCAGGCCAGAAAGGATGGACGCGTGCTCGATTAACTTCTCGGCTATCTGTTCAATTTTGTCTTGATCCAATCTGACACTTGGACCGAAAACGCCAATCGAACCAGCGACTCGGCGGCCATGGTCAAAGAACGGAACCGCTATAGCCACCGCGCCCGTAATCAATTCATCCCGGCTGACCGCATAACCAAGCCGCTTAACTGACTGCAATTTCCTGGTCAGATCCTTCGGCTCAAAATCCAACCCCTCGCAATATTCTGCGAGAACCTCAGGGGTTGTATCCATCCATGCCAGCAAAGCTCGGCCACTTGCGCCGCGCACGATGCGCTCACTCGACCCTACCCCACGTCGGAACGAGAGCGGCTGTGTACTCGGGAGCTCGGCGACACAGATTCGCGTCGAGCCTTGAGGAATGAACAACGCAACGGTTTCGCCGGTTTCTTCCCAGATGGTCCGCAACACCGGTTGGGCAATCGCGGCGATGTCCAGACTCGCTGACCAAGCCCACGCGAGCCGACCGACTGCCGGGCCAAGACGAAAGCGCTGGGGGTCGCCCTCAGCGTGGACAAATCCGTTCTGCTGAAGCGTATAGAGAAGACGATACAGAGTCGGGCGACTCAGATCGACTCGCTTTAGGAGCTCTCCTACCGAGAGATCTCGGTCGCTGTCCCCGAACGCCATGAGGATCTCTAAAGCGCGCTCTACCGAGCGAACGCCATCCGCCCCTTTCTCTTGCTCGACAGCTCCCATCGCATCCTCGTTCAGATAAGTCTTGACGAACATATCTTACCGTCCGTCTGACGGACACGAATAAAGTTTTTACCCTACTTGACAAGCTCGTTCAAGTTCATAGAATGGACTCTAATATCACAGAGCGAACAACTAGCGTTCGCCTAGGAGACATCGTGAGCCGATCATCAGTCACTTCACCTTCGAACTACCGCCGTCTTAAGGATTGCAACCCCTCCCTCGCTAAACGCGCCTCGCGCTCAATTGGAGCCTTCCCCACGTCCGGGCGTCCGCCCACGCTTCGTGGCGAAGACTAAGGATTCGCCAATGTCCACGATACCTATCACGCTGCTCTTTTCAGACGGCGTCACTCACCATTTAGAAGCTGCCCCCGGAGAAAAGCTGGTGGAAGTTGCCGCAACGGCGGGCCTCACGTTACTCACCGACTGTTCGAACGGTCAGTGCGGAACGTGCGCAGCGCAATGTGTGTCCGGGCAACTGGATCTAGACGACTACGATCCGAGCGTACTTCCTGACGATGAGCGAGACGACGGGGCAGTTCTGTGTTGCGTCGCTCGAGTCAACGAACCGGCGATCGTAGAGTTGCCTTATGACTCCAGCGAGGCAAGCTCAGAAGAGCCGCCTGCGCAGAAAGGACGTGTCCGCTCGGTTGAAATGATCGCGGAAGAAACGTGCCGGCTCGAAGTAGACGTTGAAGATCCAGTGGTTTTTCTCCCGGGACAGTACGTGCGGCTACGACCGAAAGGTCTCGAAGACTGGCGTTCCTACTCGATGGCAAATGAAACAGGACATACCCGTCTTGTCTTTTACATTCGCATTGTTGAAGGCGGCGTTTTCTCAACGTGGCTCTCTAATGAAGCAGTCCCAGGTGGAGAAATTGAGGTCAGTGCGCCTCGTGGCAGGTTTTTCCTCCGAGCAGACGACCGCCCGCGCCTCTTCATTGCTGGAGGGACTGGTCTCGCGCCGTTTATAGCGATGCTTCGTGCAATTGGCTCTGGCAGATACAAAAACGTGTCGACTCGGTTGGTCATCGGGGTGCGAACTGGAAAACACTTTTTTGCCCGCGAAGAGATCGATGCTTTGACGACTGACTTCCCCGAACTCAGCGTCCAGTATGCAGCCGAATCAGATGCTCCGAACGGCTGTCATCAAGGGTATGGCACCGATCTGATTGGTCAGATCGATATCGATCCGCGAACCCAAGTCTATCTGTGCGGGCCTCCGCCGATGGTTGATGCTGGCCGTGAAGCCATGGCAAAAGCTGGATTGCAAAAGGGCGACGCTCTATGTGAACGCTTTGCTTAAAATTGAACCTGCTCGAATAGGATACCTAAGTTAAGGAGCCGAAATGAACTACGATTCACTGATCGACGCTGATCAAGGGATGATCAGTCGAGAGATATTCTCGGAAAAAGCCGTATTTGACGAAGAGCTCGAAAAAATTTTCACGCGAGCGTGGTTATTTGTGGGCCATGAGAGCCAGATTCCGAAGCCAGGCGACTACTTCACGTCGCGCATGGGGACCGAATCCGTCATCCTCGCTCGAGATAAGAAAAATCAGATCCATGTCTTTCTGAACTCGTGCCGCCACCGGGGCATGAAAGTATGTCAGTACGACCATGGAAATACCCAGCTTTTTACCTGCCCTTACCATAGCTGGAGCTACACGACTGAAGGAAAGTTATTCGGTGTTCCGCAATTCAAGAACCTTTACGAAGGCTGTTTGCAGAAAGAGGACTGGTCCCTCATAGAGGTCGCTAAGCTTCACAATTACAAAGGAACGATCTGGGCAACGTGGGACAAAGACGCGCCGGACTTCCTGACTTACCTGGGCGATGCCAAAACTCACTTGGATCTGGCGCTAGACGGTCGCGACGGGTCTGAAGGTGGCTCCGAAGTACTAATGGGGGTACACAAATGGATCATCCCGTGTAACTGGAAATTTGCGGCAGAAAATTTTCTTGGCGACACGTACCACAACGTAAGTCACCGCTCAGTTGATCTGATCGGGATCGGACCGAGCGCAGAGGCGGGCGTGAAGGGGCGTAGAGACAATGAACTCGAACACGCAAAACATCTGTGGGTCAATTTTCCGGGTGGGCATGGCGTCCACAGCGCGATCATGCCGGAGAGTGCGCCGTTCGTGAACACGTTTCAGAACGACCCGATCATTGCCGAATACTTCCGTCATTGCCACGAGGAACGACAGCGCAAGCTTGGTGATGCAGCCCGACTTGTCCCGTTCGTCGGAACCATCTTCCCGAATGCGTCGTTTCATGGCAAGCAGCCACGTTCCATCTGTGTCTGGCATCCGCACGGACCGCAGGCGACTGAGGCATGGCGCTTCTTCCTCGTTGACAAAGACGCGCCACAGGAAGTGAAGGACTTCCTTCGTCGCTATTACATGCGGTACTCAGGGCCGGCGGGGATGACTGAGCAAGATGACATGGAGAACTGGAACTACGCCACGTCAGGCAGCAGCGGCGTCATCGCCAAGAGATATCCCTATAACTATCAACAATCGATCGGCACATCCCTGCCAGCGGGAAGCGGTCCGGTAGCAGGTAACGTCAGCTTGCAAGTAAGCGAAGAGAATCCGCGCCAGTTCTATCGTCGATGGAAAGACTACATGAACAACGCCGATTGGGAAACATGCCTCGGCCGCAACGACTCCGTTGCTGCCGAGCGAGCTTAGATAGCGCGGGAGTCAATCATGTCAGTCACGATAGTCACAGGAGGGACCTTCGGCCTTGGGCAGTCGATCGCCGTTGAATTGGCTGTCCGAGGATACCGAGTGGTGGCCTTCGGTCTTACCTCGCCGCAAGTGTCGAGCACCGCGAAGGGGTTCGACGACCTTCGTAGTGAGCTCGAAAGTCGTGGTGTTTTGGAGCAAGTCGACGTCCTTGAGGCAGATGTGTCGGATTCGAACGCTGTTTCGAAAGTTGTTGACCACGCGATACGCCGTTATGGACGGGTCGATGGGCTAGTCAATAACGCAGCGATCGGCCCGTTAGGCACCGTCTTGGACACTGACGAAGCCACCTTCGACAAGATCTTCGCGGTGAACGTTCGCGGAACTTATCTGACCAGCAAAGCCGTCATTCCGGTTATGGCCGCGCATGGTGGTGGCTCAATAGTCAACATCGGCTCGGGAGCAGGGTACGGCAAGCCGAACATGGCCGCATACGCGAGTTCGAAGGGCGCGATATTGGCTTTGACCATGGCGATGGCGTACGACCATTTTCACGACCACATTCGAGTCAACCTCGCGATCCCAGGCGGCGGCGGAATCGTTTCTGGCATGAGCGTAGGTCGTGTTGGCGGCGACGAAGCGCAGTTCCGTCGCCGAAGTGCCGCAGGGACCGTCGCTGGTCGACCAGCGAATGGCCAGGATCTTGCCAATACGGTCGCTTTTCTCTTGTCCTCCGAAGCCGCCGCTATCTCCGGCACGGTCGTGGACGTCGGCTGTTTTGCTCATCAGGGCGGGCCGCTACCTCTCAAAGCATAGTTTTTCAGGACACACAAAATGACTGAACTAGCCAACGATGTCGACGTTCCTTCAGAAGAACGTCAAATTGTGCGTGATGCCAGGTACTTCGAATTGAAGCAAGAGATCGAAGAGCACCTGTACGACGAAGCCGAATTGCTCGACGAGCGCCGCTTCAAAGAGTGGTTGGAAACATTGAGCGACGACCTCGTTTATTTCATGCCAATGACGTACAACGTCAAATTTGGCGAGCACGCGCATCGCGAAAAGACCCGCTTCGAGAAAGACATGAGCTGGTTCAATGAAGGAAAGTGGACGTTGACCAAGCGCGCTGAGCAAATCATGACTGGTGTCCATTGGGCTGAGGAGCCGCTTTCTCGCCTTTGTCGGCTTGTTACGAACGTGCAGATCACCGACGTAAAAAATGACAGTGCTGGACAGTTGGAGGTGTCGGTGCGCAGTCGTTTCATCACCTACCAGAATCGATGCGAGTACGAGGAGTACTACTTCACTGGTAAGCGGTACGATGTGTTCCGGAAGGAGGGCGACACATGGAAGCTGTTGCGCCGAGAGATCAACCTAGGTCAGACCGTCCTGCTGGCTAAAAACCTCACAATGTTTTTTTGAGAGCAGCATCATGATCAATTTTATGGACTTGAAAACTGGTCAGCGGCTTAAGCTCAAGGACGGATCCATTGCTGAAGTGATTGACAACATGGGAGACGGGATCTGGGTTCAGGTGAGGTTTCTCGAAGCGCCGCATTCTCCGTCGTTGGTTGGGAGCGAAGAGCTCTGTCATTGCGAGGAAGCCGTCGCCTTGGCTTGAATGTTGGTTTTGATTCATCGAATCTTTCTGCCCGTCTGGATTCAGGCGGGCATTTTTACTTTCTGTCGCCGACGCGCTCACAGCCTTGTCTTCTGTATCGTGCTGTGTTTGTCTCGAAGTCGACGATCGGTAAAGTTGCCGTCGAGCCTCCGACGAGTTTCAGCTTCGTCGATCGCTTATCTCAGCAGTTGTGTCAAGCATACCTGACCGGATTTGCCGGAAGGATGGCATCCAGGAAGCACGCGGCATCGCTGTGCCCTCGCAACGTTAAGAGAAGCAACAATACAGTGCCACGTGCAATTTCCGGTTCAAACTCGACATCAGACAAGCAAAAAGCGGCCCGTCAATAGCTTTGACGACCGCACGGCCACGATACTTTAGATCAACCGTCTAGGCCTCATCTGCTTATTGCGGCCGTCCTTTCCATGTCTGCTTCGCTTGCCGTTCCGCTCGTATTCTCATTGCCTCGCCTACGAACGAACACCAGTAGAAGGGCGCCACACAGAGGTCCCACCGCCAACGAGACTAAGGCTGCTACAAACGAATGCGTTGAGGCATAAACTTGCCCAACGACGATCGGCGCCAGCGCACTACCGGACTGCCAAACGGCGTTCGTTAGACCTGCCGCAGCGCCTGCAGACTTCGCGCCGGAGGCTTGCGTAACTTGCGCAATCAAAACTGGCGTGTAACCAAAGGCAACGGCACCCAAGAAAGGAGCGACCCAATAAAATTGGGTCACGGTCGAGCACTGCGAGAAAACCAAAAGCATTATTGCGAAGCCTAGAAGGCAAGCAATTGAAACAAGCTTTGTCGCCCCGTTCAAGAGATCCGAGAGCCATCCCAGCAGAGGCTTCGCAATCACAGCGCCGACTCCGAACAACGCGGTTATTGAACCGGCTGTAACGGGGGAGATGCCGTATTGCTTCGTCATAAGCGCATTTCCCCACGCGGCGAATCCAACCGTCCCCCACAAGGCGCCGCAGCCGGCGAAGGCGAGAAGAACGAGGTTGCGATTTGTGACCAAGATCGTAACTTCACGGCGCGTGATACGGACAGAAGGAAACTTCGTCGGACTGTCTCTTAGCATGAGCACGCACGCAAGTGCCCAAAGCAAGGTCGCGACGCCGAGCGAACGAAAGGCTGTCTGCCAACTGAATGTGGTCGCGATATAAGGAACGGTTGCGTTTGCGACGACTACCGCGAGCGAGGTCGCTGTTGAGTAAAGGCCTAGCGCTTTCCCGCGGTCCTTCCCGAACCACGCAGTGATGATTTTCACACCGGCTGAATAGTCAGCGCCTGCAGCGATACCCATCACAAACTGGATTGCAAATCCAGTTTTGAGATCGTGCGTGAAGCTGAAGCAAAACGTCGCTACGCCGAGAGGAATAAGCGCCCAAATCAAGGTCTTTCGACCTCCAATCGTGTCGGTCAGGATGCCACCCACAACATTAGCCAGCACATATCCGATGTAGAAGGCTGTCACGAAAGCCCCCAATAGGGCAACGGCGATGCCAAGCGAGTGGCCGACAGGGGCTGCGACCGTACTCCAAGCGACTCGATCGACATAGCTCAACAGAAAGGCGATCCAGACGACGAACAGAATTGCCCAACGATAAGCAGACTGCTTTGGCGGCCGCCGCAGAATGTGCGGTGGTTGAGAGTCCTCCGGACGATAGTCTGACGTCTCCATAACTTCCCTTCGAGATGAGTTAATAGTGCGGACAGAGTTTTGGATGCGATGCAAAGGCGTCCTCGCGCGTTCCGGCGTGAACACCGGCAGTCCGTACAGTGGACTCACGTCTCACTGCGAATAAGTATCCGATCTACTGGTAGGCGATGTCACGTGGGGTTTACATGCGTCCGTAGATTGGACATCCA
>Ga0153988_1000237_pt1 | contig 13928 bp, 14 predicted proteins | sample TSNC072MetaG_FD_104742 | JGI IMG/M metagenome (GOLD analysis project Ga0153988, IMG submission 104742) | Attine ant fungus gardens microbial communities from North Carolina, USA - TSNC072 MetaG | ecosystem: Host-associated > Fungi > Mycelium > Unclassified | place: USA: North Carolina, Jones...
CATATGGTTAAGTTATCACTATTTTAAGTACAAAGGCACTACCATATGTAGAACAATAGGTAGTAGCATGTGATGATCTGTCCTAGTGCACAGACCATCACTTTTCTGTATATAAGGACCCATCCATAGTCTGAGGATTAGACCTCAGACTTAACAACATCTTTTGTTGCTTGTCTAACTCTGCCCATAAGCACTTTTGAATCTATATTTCAACCAATCACAAAACAAGTAAGTGACCTTTTGTGATAGTAGTCAATCATTTCTCTAGTAGAATTAGTTTTTATTCACCTCCTTCTTTATCTGATGAGGACCTTTACCAACATCTTCAAAGTCTTAACCATGCCTTTAGGGTGTCTCAAGTATCACCTAATAGTGCTGCAGTCATTGCAGATGGAGGCATCAAAAAATCACATGTGGCTACAACAACCACTCATATCTGGTCCAATAATGTGGTCATAAAAGAATCACAAGTCAATTCCATAAATGTCATATCTCTCAAAGCCAAACTCATGGCTATTCACACTAGACTCATCCCTGCCATGGAAATAGACAATATCCATGACATTACTGTTATCACAGATTCCATCACTGCAGCAAGAAAAATCCTGGAGTCCAAAGTTAATCCCCTCCAGAACATGTTCATTCTATTAACCTCCACAATCAAATTCTTCTTCAGCAAAGATAGCAGAAATAAAATCCACTTCTGGTACTATCCTAGCAAAGCCAAATGGCCCAGACATAAACTTGTTGATGATCAAGTCAAGACAAATACATGTGTTCCTACATTCCCCAGCAAGGACTCACACTTATTCAGCAAAAAGAAAGAATGTGATAACATTCTCTGCAAATAGCAAATATTGTTCGCTAACAGCCTCAAAAAAGGCCACTACTTCCTTAACTTTGAAGATGAAAAGCAAAGAGTCATCAAACCTACATATGCCAAAGATGGCTCATGGCTCCCTATCATAGGGTTCACCAACTCACTATGTGCCTGTTTCACCTGCATGACTACTGGACATACTCCCATCAGAGAATACAGACAGAAATTCTTCCCATATCTCCTTACCAGCTGCCCATGTGGTGAAGCTAAGGTCCAAACCCATGAACATATTGTTATGGAATGCAATAGGTACAACCTCTCTACATGACCATGCAACATCATCATTAACAGCTTTATCCACTTTCTTGTAGATAACTCTGGTGCATTTAGCTTTGATAATGGCTAAGGTCCTATCACAGTGTGACTTCTTGGAGTAAAGGCATAGCCTTCATCACCTTATTTCTAATTCACCCTTCTCTTCTCTCTTATGTATCTGTCTTTCTGTCTCTTTTTTCTTATTTAAGTAGGTACTTTGTATTTGCCATGGACTACCTACACACCCCATGTAATCAATTGTTGATTTAAAAAAAAAAAAGACTCTTAAACCTGAAGGATATTCCAGGTTTATTGGAGAAACATTGAATAAACCTTAGATAATAACATTGGCACTGACAGTTTATCTATAGACTCTTTACTAAAGGAGAATCTTTGGACTCAGTCATGTATAGATACTGACTTAACTAGTCACCTCTAGTCACTTGGATATTTCTTAGGTAGTAACATCTATAACACTAGAGACTAGTATAAATATAGGCCAGAAAGGATAAAAGTGGCAAGTTCTCTCTTTCTGTGGTTCTTGTATAAAACTCCTTACTCTTGAAACCTTATTATCACAAATGGTCACTTACTTGATTTGTGATTTGAGAAAGTATTCTTCCAAAAGAGTTCAAAAGCAAGGTTTAGACAATGACAAAAGATGTTGTTAAGTCTGAGGTCTAATCCTCAGACAGAAAGTTCTTATATACAGAAAAGTGATGGTCTGTGCACTAGGACAGAGTATTATATGCTACTACCTATTGTTCTACATATGGTAGTGCCTTTGTGCTAGAAATAGTGATAACTTAACCATATGGAGGCTGTCCTTTGCTCTAAGAAAAGGACAGATGAGTATCTATGGGTAATTAATGAAGTCCATATGCAAACATTAAGGCCTTCATATCTCCATGAATATTAATTTCCTTGGTTCTGTCCTAGGCTCATTCTAAGCAGTATGAAGAGGGCTTCTCTAATTCCTAAAAGCAAAGCATAGATCATAGCAGTTTCCGAGATATTGGTGATTTAATAAATGGTACTATGGTGGTTACCTGTTGATCTGCCTAATATCTTGACCACTATTGATCACTTCGAGACGTGACTGGTATTGATTGAAAGGTCTTTTCAAGGGCTTTCGGGTGCCATTAATACCGTGGGAATCATCAAAGATTTGATGGAGATATGGCCAAATGAAGTTTGTGACAGATAGGCTACTGATTGCAAATAAGCATTGATGGTATCAGATCAGATATATTTAGATAAATGACACCTAGGATATGACTTAGAGAATTTGGGCTGTGGTTAGAGATTACTAATACTTGACAGATAACTAAGGAAGTCTAAATCACAAGTTAATAACAGAGAGAAGAACATCAAAGAATAAAGAAGATTCTAGAAGGAAATGGCAATAGGATGCATCATTAATAGAAAGAAGTCAGAAAAGAAATGCATAAGCTGTAGGACTTTGAGAAGACTTAAAGTGAGAAGAAGTCAAGGGAATCCTAAAAGTAGTAATAGTTTTCTTTTTATATTTTATTCTGTGAGTTTCAACTATTTGTAATAACTTTAATATAGTATCTAGGGCAGAGAGGATGAGGAAAGAGAACCTCTTAGTACTTACCTCCATTATCACTGCCCCTGGAATCATAAAATATAGATATATTGAGTGTAAGAGTTCAAAGTCAGTAGGATGTCTTAAGTTAAACACAGAATATACCCAGATCTTAATCTAGTGACGAAGTTTATTTTCCTTTCCTTTCGTCATTACTCCTCCTCTATTTCTAGCATTCCAAATGACGTTCTCTGAATATCCTCTTCATTCTTGTTATTCATTCTTCTTTTGTCTCATTATGTTCCAGGATGAGAGACATATACAGAAATAACTAAAACATGTCTATTCTTAGGTAAATACTTGTGCACCTGTATTGTACATAAAGTGTCTATTGTGTAAGCCCTAAGACCAGTCGTTTCTATCTGGTCTTAGGTGTGTATACCTTCTGTATTCCCTCCCAAACACTTAATTCATCAGTCGTTTCTATCTGGTCTTAGTCCAGCACTTTTAGAGTCATTGAAGACGTACCTGCATATTCTTTTGACATCTAGCAGATACAACTTGGATAGGCTTTGGAGAGGACAGCAGGCTGAAAAAGCTTGGCTAGGTGCACACTTAGATTGCATCACACCTGTAATTTTTGGTGTTGGGGGTACAGACAAGGAGGCAACTGAGTGTAGAGGGTCTATGAGTGATCAACTAATTGTATTTTCCAGAGGAGCTTTTGTCATGGTGTGTAAAGGTTGATACCTTAGAAAGGCTATGCAATGACAATCTAGAGAAAGCTTACTCTCCTTTTGACTGCAAATATAATTTATTTTATCTAAAACTATGTATAATATTTAGTTTCTTCTTTTATTTAAAACCTTCACTTCAGTTATCTCCCCTCAAACCTTTAGTGCACAATTGGGAGCTGGTACCATGTCTTATTGTTTGTCCCAGTATGCAATTCTCTTTTGCACCTTTTCAATATCATATCCCAATGGACAGTCTTATAATAACCACAGTTACCATTAAATCTAAGCTATTATTGCTGATGGCTAATTATAGCAAGAACTGGAAGAATAAGTCCTCTCTTAGACTATATTGCAATGCAATGGAAGGAAACTGGAATTTAGAGAAGCAAGAAGGTGTAGAAAAAATAGTAGAAAAGCTAGAAAAGTCAGAAAGAGAAGTAAGAGAGAAAATTGATGAAGATAGTATGCTCAAGAGCAAGATAACTCAAGATTACTGCCTTTTTCTATGGCCCATCAAAAGGCTTGAGAGCCATCTATTGTGCAGAAGAGAATTCCAGGAGTAGGGTTAGAGGAGCAGAGAATAGTTGCCAAGTGATTGGGAGAGGTACTGCTTCATCATTCTAGTCTTACTATCTTTGGGAATCTTGGAAGTTTTCTTTGTCTCTTTTTCTTTTGTTGTATTGTTGCTTTGTAATCCTAATAAAATACTCTAGGGCATAGAAAGGAAAGAGAAGAATCATATTCCCATCATTTTTCTCTGTTGCTCTAGAGCTTAACAGCTATTTAAGTAATTGAGTCTCTATTATTCTAAGCTTTTATTTTATTTTCTAAAGACTACTAAGAACCTTTCCTTGGAGGGAAATTCAATCCTCAACAGACTTGAACATTTGCTTATGCTAGGAGTTAACCACTTGCTATGTGTTTTTGGAGTAGGCTTCTAACTATACAGTTAGTTGAAGTAGAGCTTACATGAGGGCATAGGAGTTCTAAATAGTTCTACTATATCAAAGGCAAGCCAGGCTACTAGACTAGATTAGGACAGTAGTGTTATGGTATGAGATGAGCATATGCCTTTGAGATCCTACTATGGTGAGAACAGCCTCAAGTGGATTCATAAAAATATTATTTCAATTTTCTTTTGGTGCTATTTGAGTTTTCCTCTCCATCTCCCCCTTTTTACAAGCTCTCTTTCTTATTTGATAATCTTCCCAGTGCCTATTTGTTAGCACACAATTGTAAAATATTTCAGAGATTCTATTTCTTTTACTTGTTTTCACCTTTGTTAGTGATCAAATCTTTTGATCTCCATTAGCAGGGTTGGTGATAGGTAACCCAGTAACTCAGCAAAGGCAGAACAAACCTGAAAAAAATATAGGAAATTATTGAGAAAGTCAAGGAGGCATAAAATTTTCCATTGCTACTAGAATGATCATTGTATTAATAGATTTATAACTAGGTTTATTATTTTCTCTATTTTTTTTGTATATTTTTTTTGTATTTCTCTAAATATATAAAAACCCCACTTAGTAAAAAGAGAGCAAGCAATCTCAGTTGCCTTGTAGCAACTTAGCCTGAGATGACTTAATCACTCTCCAAGTCCAAGTTGACAAGGAGAACTCGATAGAGTCCTCATTTATTTCTTGTACACTACTTATATAACTACTACATAGTCTGTGCACTATTTTCCCACACTTCTCATATAACTTGATCATGTGATGTGATATTGTGACATCTTATCATATGACTATGACTATGTGACACTTGTGACATGATACTTTCCTGCACTCTCTTCTGTGTAATAAGTCCAAGATAAAAGAAAAAGAAAAAAAAAAGAAATATAAATAATAACTTAGCCATTTTGCCAAGTCATAACAAGACTACAATTTTGAATTGATTCATAAGCCAGAAAACACAATAAAAAAAGTAGATGTTCTATCTAGATGATCTGGTCATGATAATGGAGAAGAGAATAATGATAAAAAGATAGTACTGAGGCCAAAGAAGTTTAGGGTAATCTATTACATCTAAATAAAGTACCTACACAGCCATGGGATATCATTAGTATTAACATTGTAGGACTACTACCAACATCCTCTCAATACAATGATATCTTGGTAACAGTCAATTAATTCTCCAAAATGACATAATATATCCTTATCAACATGGAAATTTCTTCAAGAGGAGTAGCCCAAAAGTTGTGGGAATGAGTGTTCAAAGATATAGGACTACCAAAGAAGGTCATTAGCAACAGGAGGCCCCAGTTTGTATTAAACTTTATAAAGGAATTGTGCTTATAGTTGGGGATTGAATGAAACCCTTCAATGGCTTACTATCCTCAAACTGATGGGCAAACTGAACATGTAAATCAAGAACTAGAACAACACTTTTGACTTTACATTAGTTATCAACAAGATGATTGGGCTGAATGGCTGTTAATAGTTGAATTTGCTTATAATAATCAAAAACACACTAGCACAGGCAAGTCTCCATTCTTGATCAACCTAGGGCAACATCCAAACACTGGGAATGAGACTAGTAGGGTAGAAAGAAAGACCCCTTCAGTTGAAGAATTCCTAGAAGGAATGAGGACAATAAGGAGAAAAGTAGAGGAGGCACTGAGAAAGACAAACTAAATAATGAAGGAAAGGTTCAACAAGAAAAAGAAAAATGAGAAGGAGTTTGCAGCTGGAGAACTGGTTTGGATCAATGGGTCTCAATACAATAATGGACGACCAACAAAGAAGTTATTGTTCAAGCAGGCAGGCCCCTTTCCCATTATATGAAAAGTAGATGAAGCAGCATATGAGCTGAAGATCTCTAAGATATGGAAAAATCTCCATCTAATCATCAATGAGTAGCAATTGAAATCTTACATCAGACCCACCTTTGAACAACAAGCAGAACACTCCAATAATAATATCATATTAACCTCAGGAAGTGAACATATACAAGAAGTTGAACGAGTCCTTGATTTAAAGTGGAGGAAAGACTAACTGCTTTACCTAATCAAATGGCGAGGTCAATCATTTAAAGAATTCACTTGGGAGCAGTGTCATGACATTTTTTTTTTTTTTTGAAATCAACAATTTATTACATAGGTGCATAGGCAGTCCATAGTAGCTAAAAGAGTCCAAGGGACTACAACCCTGTGATGTATGTTGTAAATGCATCTCCTACATTATCTAAGCACAAGGCAAAGAAGCACAGGTACTGAAAGAAAGAAATGACTACTTATAGAAAAAGGAAGGTGACCTAGCTTCTAACATATGTACTTGCCATGCTGACTCCACTCCTATTCCACATTCTGTGCCCTGATCAAACAACCCTCCCACATCACATGCAAAATCATGGATGCCATCCTCAGTACTCTGGTCAGGCCCCCTTTCAGGAAGGCACTGGTGACTTCCACTATGAGCCAAAGCTCTATGTGAAAGGGCTGAGGACAGTTCATGCTATCCCAGTCTCTCCTGGTTAGCTTATCTAGGATTGCCTCCCTAACAAGGTGTAGGTGGGAAGCAAGGTATCCTACCCATGAGCGAGTGCTAGGACTCTTCCTTGTAGGTCACAGAGAGCTGGGTACCCTCAAGTGGCTGTTAACCATCAGATGTCTTAATACGTGACTTCAGGGTGACCTATAGGGAAGAGGGCCAGAGGCCAAGGGTGTTATTGACTACCCAGAGCTTAGTGTTCTCCTCCCAGTCCACCCCATTTGCAGAAGCAACTACTTGAAGTTCCTTCCTGTGAACCAAGAGGCTCACAACTTGACAAGTCTCCACCAGGTCAAAGGTGCTGAACGTGTGGCACAGTGCTCACACATCCAGCATAAGATAGAAAGTGTGCTGCCTCAAAGGACAGGCAGATATAAATGTCAGAGGGTGAATGATGACAATATTAGTGTAAGAGGTTTGGTAGTGTAGTAGTCCCCCCAACAGCCATCGCGGCCAGAAGAGGGAAGATGGTGGTGGTTAAGGGAAGAGAAGGAATGGCGTCATGACATTCTAAAGGGAGCTAAGAAACTTTGTGACAACTTTCATCAAAGTCACCCTGATGCCCCTCAAGTGCCCACTATTCGTATCCCAAGAAACATTGCGAAGACGCAATCTTACGAGGGGGGTAATGTAACGAGTTTCACTGCCACATACTGTTTCGCCGACTGCTCAGAGCACAGCCACGACTCCAAACCGCAGTAGCTGTATTGACTCACAGATCATGTTGTAACAATATAAGAACCTGTACAGTAGATAGGTTGTCTTAACTTCGGTCTGGTTCTGTGTGCATAACCTTCATTCTCGAACACCGGGGTGTAGGATCGTAACAACACTCCTCTCAGCATTCCTATAGAAGTTATGCCTTGATTCAAGATATATGATTTCTGAGGCAGACCAGGATATTCAGCAGGATTTTTGCTAGGACTAAAACAATTGAAAACACTGATCGAGATGATCTAGTTCTTGCCAATTGGATAAATAGTTGATACCGGCCTCGTAAGCACGCACACTTTTTTCCATGCTAACTCTTGATAAATCTACCAGCATCAAGCGCATGTCGTCCCTGTTTTCGATTCCAGTAATTGTCAAGTTATTCAGCTTCTTTGTTCTGATCCGGGGCACCTCTGCACTATACAAGCTCATCAAATTCATATGGCAAGAAAACATCTCAAACCCTCTCGCAGATCTTCCTGGACCCCCAAGTCCGGATTGGCTTTATGGGAATATACAACAGATCAAGGATAGTGATTTTTCGACAATTTTTGAGCGTTGGAATAGCGACTATGGCAATACAATAAAGTATAAGGGTTCTCTTGGAGTGGGCGTCCTGCTTGTCTCCCTACACACTTTTTAACCAATTCTTCTCCGTAGACGTTGAGATTGGTTACGATGGATTTGAAAGTGATCAATCATATATTGATGGATAGCTATACATACTACAAGCCTGCAGGGACGAGAATCTTGTATCGTCAAGTCATGGGCAATGGTGAGATCTCTCATGGAGTTCGTAACATTCACTCGACACACATCTCGCCTAGGCCTTGCCGTTACTGAGGGCTCGAAACATCGAAAACAGGTCCGTATTGCTGCCATCATTTGTGGTCTTCACTGATTCTTGTTCCTTGTAGCGAAAGGTCATGGTCAGTCGATTAGCCATGCCCATGGTCTTTGCTTTTCTCACCCGATCCTTGAACGCTCGCTGAATTATCCACATTCGTCAGAACCCGGCATTTGGAGCTGCTCAAATCAGAGAATTAACAGAAATTTTTGTTGAGAAAGCACTGGAGGTGAGGTCGTCCATTCACTTTTGCACCCGCATTGAAACAGACCCATCCAAGTTGAGGGACATTTGGGCGGCCGATATCAAGAAAACGGGAAAGACCCAAGCAAAGATTAATGTTCTTTCAGGATTAAGTAAGATGACACTAGACGTCATTGGACTCGCCGGTTAGTACCAGCAAGTACATCATACAATCTTAATTGATGTCATTATTGTGGTTTAGGATTCGGCCACAAGTTCAATTCGCTATCGGCAGGGAGGAACGAACTTCATGAAGCGCTCCACGCCGCATCGAGTACACAACTACGGGGTATAATGGTCTCATTGCAATTTATACTCGGATTTTTTGGGATCTCTGTTGTGAGTATGCCCTCATTTATCAGAGCACCAGTACATTAATGATACATTCTGATATTTAGCCTGTCGCCGGCGAAGCAGCAAGAAAACAAGTTTGGGATATCATGGATCGAATTGGGAATCAGTTATTGAAGGAGGGTAAAGCCGCGTTAGCAGAGGCTAACGGGGAGAAGGGTGAGAAATTCAAGAAGAGAGATTTATTGTCGCTGTTGCTTAAAGCTAATCTATCCACCGATATTCCTGAGAGCCAGAGGATGAATGATCGTGATGTTCTTGCCCGTAAGCCTCTTTTCCTTCCACACAACGACTGGAACTGAACATACTCCAGAGGTCCCTACGTTCCTCGTCGCTGGCCACGAAACCACCAGGTATATACCATCCTCTCCCAGGCATGATTCCGTGATCTCAGACGCCATGATAGCTATACGACAATGTGGGCACTATATGCTCTCTCAATCCATTCCGATATCCAAATTAAATTACGCGAGGAACTTTTCACTATTCAGTCAGATAATCCAACCATGGATGAGCTCAATTCCCTGTCGTATCTCGACTCAGTAGTGCGGGAGATGTTACGCTTACATTCGCCTGTCACTGGCACAACGAGAGTAGCTGTGAAAGATGATGTTGTGCCACTTGGAACGCCGTTTATTGATAAGAAAGGGAAAGTTTGCGATAACATTTTGTGAGTCTATCGATCGCTATACTCTTGTTGTAAAAATTGGACATGACAGAATAACTTTTGCTATGCAGTGTGCGCAAGGGCCAGATAGTGTTTATTCCAATTTTGCCGATCAATCGGTCGGAGACATTATGGGGGAAAGATGCTCGGGAGTTTAAGTATGTGTACTCTGTGTCTTGATCAAAATTGCTGATCGATCGCGACTGAAATAGACCAGAACGTTGGGAGTCGTCTCATGAGACAGCGAGTAACATTCCAGGTGTATGGGGCAACATGCTGACATTCCTCGGTGGACCACATGCGTGTATTGGATATCGATTCTCCCTCGTGGAGTACGTTTCCCTCTCTCATGCCACAAAGTATGTTGATGAATAACTTGTGATTTGTAGGTTGAAAGCGCTCTTGTTCACGCTCGTCCGGGCATTTGAATTTGAACTCGCTGTTCCTGTTGAGGAGATTGGCACGCATGTAACTATCTTTCGAAAGCCTTTCTTGATCAATGACCGGAAGGCTGGAAACCAAATGCCGTTGTTGCTCAAGCCATACGTACGTGTAGACTGATTAGACTTGTCAAGTACTGCACGGCTCTGTTTGTTTTGAGGTAATTTGTTATTTGAAGTTCTGTATGAGTTATGGCTTAGGAAGATGTGGTTCCCTGTGGTGTTTGACTAAAGAAAAGATTTGTGTATTGGGAACATGATTAGAAAGATGATAAGACCTGATCCTCAGTGCAAGCATGGTACATCTGAGCCTTTATCTGAATATCAGATAACTTCCTGTCTGGGAGAATCTATGGTAAATCTTGGATGTGGCAGCTTGTATTTTGCACTGCAACATAATGCAACATATGCATTGCTCCTTTTGTTGGAATTAGAATCTCGTGCAAGCCTGCGCGATGCAACTGATGAGATCAATCCCATTGTACATTGATGTTGGTAGCTATGTTATGTGATGAAGATACAAGTATATAAGTAGTGTAGTTACTTGGTACTCATCATCCATTTGTACCCTCCCCCAATCATATTTCAACGCCTTTCTCACACACCACCATCACTAATGGTATTATCCAGTAGAGAACCAGTGAATATACCTACTTCTAAGAGTCACACTGTTTTATTTTATTTTATTTTTAAATCAGCAATTTATTACATAGGGCTTGTAGGCAGACTGTGGCAGATACAATGTATTTACTTAGATAATGAAACACAAATGGATAAAAGGAAGAAAAGAGGGGAAAAGAAAAAGAAAAAGAGAAAGAATTAGGAGATGTGGGGCTATACCTCTAGGGCTGTGCCTCATAAAGACTTCAACCATTGTCAAAACTGAAGGCTGTAGGATTGTCTGCCAGAAAGTGGACAAAGCTGTTAATGATGATGTTACGCAGTCTTGTGGAGGGGTCATGGAGGTCACACTGCATGACAATATATTTGCATGTCTGCACATCTGCTTGGCTACAAGGACAGCTGAGGGAGGAGTTGGGGAAACAATGTTAACAATACTTGCTGATAGGGGCATAGCTCATGGTCATGCAGGTGAAACAGACACACAATGCATTGGTGAACCCTATGAAAGGGAGCCAAGAGCCACCTTTAGCATAGGTGGGTTTAATGATGTGTTGCTTTTCATCCTCAAAGTCTAGGAAAAGTTGTCCTTTCTTTTGACTAGAAGTGAATGAGACTTACCATTCCCTAAGGATATTGTCACATTTCTTCTTTTTGCTGAACAAGAAGGAGTTTTTGCTAGAGAGAGTTGGTATATTGTTAGCAGCCTTAACCTGGTCATCAGCAAGTCTATGTTTGGGCCATTTAACTTTACTAGGGCAATGCCAGAAGTGGATGGCATTTCTGTTGTCCTTACTTAGAAAAAACTTGATTTTGGTGACAAGCAGTATGACAATATTTTGGAAAAGGTTGATGTTAGATTCAAGAACCTTAAAGGTGGCAGTAATAAAGTCAATAACAACAATGATGTTGTGCATGTCATTATTTGCCATAACAGGGATGAGACCTATGCAGATGGCCATAAGCTTGGCTTTGACAGATGTGACATTCATGGTTCGACACTAGAGTTGTTTTGTGATGTGGTTGTCATACCAGATATGGGCTATAGCATATGCAACATTGGATTTTTTAACCCTACTGTCTACAACAATGGCCATATTATGTGGGGCATTTTGACAAAAGACCTGATTGAGGTGCTGAATATGTTCATGAATATCTTCAGGAGAGGAGAGGAGAGGAGAATGAAAGGTTATTCTACTAGAGAAATGATTGACTACTCTTAAACTGTCACAAACTTCATTCAGCCATATCTCCATTAATTCTTTGCTGATTCTCATGGTATTAATGGCAACTGAAAGCCCTAAAAAAGACCTTTTTATCAATACCAGTCACATCTGATGCCTAAAAGAGACACATTGACCATAGCAGTTTCTGAGATATTGGTGATTTAATAAATGGTACTATGGTGGTTACCTGTTGATCTGCCTGATATCTCAGCCATTATTGATCATCTTAAGACATGACTGGTATCTATCAAAAGGTCTTCTCAAGGGCTTTCTAGCACCATTAAGACCATAGAAACTGTCAAAGAATTGATGGAGATATGACCAAATGAAGTTTGTGTTAAATTAAATAATTATTGTAACGTATATTACTGTAGTTTAATATACGAGCTATGCTTACATAAGTGGGGCTTGCTTCTTCATCTCAACTGCCACATCATGGAACTGCTCTGCTTCTCCTGAGATCTCTCTTCCCTATCAGACTGTCTATTAATATCTGTTGGATAACCTGGTAAGTGGGCTATTATTTGTCCCCACTGTAATTGCTGCTCTCCATTCTTCTAATAGGTTATGGGCCCTGGTTTGCCCTGGCCTCCTTTGGCGCTCTCAAGCTGCCTCAGTTGATGGAAAGGACTTGACTGGCTTGCCAATCTGTTGGGAATTGAGATGATCTCCCTGTTAAATCCTCTCATGCCCACAGAATCCTCTGCTTCTTTGCAGATGCAATGGTCCATGGCTGTTTAGGATAAAGCACTGCACATTTATTGCTACATCTGCTCCCTGAACTAAGCTGATTTCTTGATAATAGCTATGACAAGTTTAATATCCACCATTCCTCGTCTCTCCAGCCCTGCTGTTTACCTATCTTGGGCAATCAGTGTGCATTCCTCTACTGTCTTCTCCCACTCTCTAACTATCTCAGCTCAGTCCTCTACAACCTGTGCTAATGTAATAGCTGCAACTAAGGACTTTGTAGCATTGAGTAGTGTAGTCTATATGGCTCAATGTGACAATAAATTTATGTTGCCTGTATTGCCTATAGCTGAGAATTTACAAAGATGTGATAGAGCACTATACATTATATGCAAGGGTAAAGAAGCACCATATAGCTGCTCTTATAATAATGAATGGTTCTTGGACTCTGGTGCCTCTGCCCATTTTACTTTTTTTGAGTCTGACTTTGTCTCTATGACTCAAGGAAATTATGGTCATGTTGAGACAGCCAATTCTAAAGCACCTCTTTTTATGGTTGCTGTAGGAACTGTTCTTATAGAACATGAAATCATTGACCCTAAAGACAGGACAACCAGAACTGCTATCTCTAAACTATAGCCAGTGTACTGTGTTCCTGGTATGACCATGCACCTCCTCTCCACTAGACAGTTACTCCAATCTGGATTGAGTATAAAAGGCACAATGGATAGTTCAACCTTTCATGACTCATCTGGTGATGCTGTCCTCTCTACCCTATCTAATCTTTAGGGAAGCATCCAGGTTGTGAGAACATGTATCATTAAGAACAATGTTCCTAACTCTGTGAGCCTTGTTATAAGGCACCCAGATTATGAGACAATTCATCATCGACTTGGGCACATCTCTGATAAAGCTATGAGACATATTTCAGACAATGTTGAAGGTGCTGAAAAGATCTGCTTCCCTAACAAGAAGCATGTATGTGTCATGGCCTTAACCTCATATGATCCCAAACTTAGCAGAATATTACCTAAGATTAGTCAGCATACCTGAAGTACACATTGATTTAGTCAGTACATCTTAGCTTTGTTCTTTTATAAGCAAAACTTCAATCAACTCCTCTTTCCTTACTCTAATCTCCTGTGACCCTAACCTGGACCTCATTCCCTTTAACCTGAAGTTGAGGATTGGTACAGAGGCTGGTTCAACCCTTAAGGTTGTAA
>Ga0153988_1000240_pt1 | contig 13902 bp, 12 predicted proteins | sample TSNC072MetaG_FD_104742 | JGI IMG/M metagenome (GOLD analysis project Ga0153988, IMG submission 104742) | Attine ant fungus gardens microbial communities from North Carolina, USA - TSNC072 MetaG | ecosystem: Host-associated > Fungi > Mycelium > Unclassified | place: USA: North Carolina, Jones...
CTACTTACTATTACACAGAATGTTGTAGGAAGGGAGCATAGCGGACTGACTTCAGCACAAACTTAATAACACAGAATTAGTAGAGGGTTCTGGATAGGCCAAAGGCCCAGATGAAAACCTCGTTTAGTATATATGTCAAAAGGAATGTGGGATGATGGTGCTGACTAACTGCTGACTAAATTTTACCTAAGCATTCCCACACCCTTTCTTTTCCCTCAAAAATGCAAATAAATTCAGAAAAATTCAAATAAATTAGAACAGGTAGTAAGTAAAGCAAGCTGACTATGGCCTTACTGTTATAGGAAGGGAGCAAAGTGACCTGACTTACAATAGTACAAACTACCAGTGTTAGAAAGAAGCAAAGCAATCTGATGTACAATATTGCTCACTATGACACAGACTGTCATGACTTGGTAAAACAGCTAAGTTATTTTCTATTTTTCTTTTTGTTTTGTTTTGTTTTATTTAGTTAGATCATTACTAAGGTAGAGCATGGGAAAGCATCATGTGATAGTCATATAGTCACACATTGGTCACATCACACACAAGGTCACATGTCACAGTCACAATATATGATGAGGTAGACACATGATGGAAATAACATGAGGACCATGAAAGGATATTGCACAGCCACTATAGTAAAATGTATAAGTAATGTACAAAATCAAATAGGAACTCTATCGAGTTCTTCTTGTCAACTTTGACTTGGAGTGGACTTAAGTCATTACAGCTAGAGTCTTATATAGACTATTATTAGAAGGGAGCAAAGTAGCCTAATAGACAATACTATCTGCAGTTGCATAAACCATTGTAGAAAGGGAACATAGTATACTGACTTTAACACAAACTAAATAACATAGAATTAGCAAAGGGTTCAAGAGGAGCTAGAGGCCCAAATGAAAACATTGTCATACTTATACTGTATTATAAGGCCCAAAATATATTCAGGCCTAAAAACAAACAATTTTCATGACTTCATATCCCAAAATTAGAACTATGAATAGAACCTACTACTAAGTAACAAAGAAAATATAGAGAACTTTACTGACAAGACTAGTTACCTAACTATATAGTGGTATATCTAGGAACATAAGGTTACTACTACTGATAGGCCAATTTGTCAAGAACAGAATTATAAAAGATGGAGAAGCAAAGTAATAGATAAAAGTACTCTATGGAAATGGAATAATATACTATGTCGAAAAAGAATATTACTTAATAATAGTGTAAACTCCAAAGGAAGACTCTGGCAGAAGCTAGAAGACATTGGAGTAAAGTATGACTTTAATGAACGACCTTGGCTTCAACTTATGTATTGTGTTCTAGTCTCTGGTCATGAGGTAGTCATATATTTCAGAGTAAAGGAAAGTTATCAAAGAAGAGGTCCTAAGGAAGTGAACTAGGAATCCGGATTGGATAGGAAGAGGGTTAGAACCAGATGACATTAATTTACAGACTGAGGAATTACACTGTAACTACACAGTACTTATAGGAAGTCTAGAATAGGAGGAGAGTAGTCTACTATACTATCCTACTATTATTAATTTTAGGAGAATTATTAGGAGAAATAAATTACATAATTATTATATTTATGGAATATAACACAATCACTCGAGAACCAGTGGAGATGAGCCTATGGCCCCATGGCATTAAAGTTAGAATAACAGTCTAGCTAGGAAAGAAAGTCTTGTGTGAGAAAGTCTAGAACTAAGTCTTTCAAAAGAAAGCCAAATTGGTGGACCAGCAAGAGATAAGAATAGGAAATAGCATTACCTGATCAGTTATAACTAAGAATAGAAAACCAATCAAAACTGATTTTCTACAATCCAGAAACAAAGGAGCCTAATAAAAGGGTCATAAAAAACCTTAGGGACTGCAAAAACAGTATCCAAGACTCTCTAAACTAGGAAATAATAGGTCCTGAGTCACTGAAGTAAGGGAGAAATTGATATGGGATTAGCAATAGGTAACCTGGTAACTTGGCAAAGGTATAGTGAACCTAGTAAAATGTATAGAAAATAATTGAGAAGTTAAGAAGGCATGGAATTCTTTATTACTACTGGAACAATTGTTGTATTCATAGGCTTATAACTGGGTTTATTATTTTTCTCTATTTTTTCATAGATTTATTTTGTATTTCTCAAAAAACATATAAAAATCCCTACTTAGTAAGAAGCAAACAAGCAATCTCAGTTACCTCTTTCCTCTATTTGGGTTTCTAAAGTAAAAATCTATATTTAGAGTGATCAGATTAGTGATTAAGGTGCTTTGACTCAAGATTGAGTCAAAACAAAGAGACTATAAGACAAGTGACCTAGTTATAAAGATAATATCATAGAAGCTCTAAGATAGAGTTCAGTATTGCTAGAAAGTCGAGTTATACAAGGAGAACTCAAAGTCCAATATCTGATCACATAGCCAAAGAGTACTACTGTGAGAATAACTTTGAAATAGGCAGTTAGAGCAATATCAGGCAGGTAGGACTTAGGAACAAAGCCAAGACAGCAGTCTAATACAGAGAATTAGATTTCAACAAGATCACTACTATGATAGTATTGGAATATTGAATACTATACTAAAAATAGTCACATTCTTTATTGTTCTGTGTCTTATTGTTTTGTATAAAATAAATTATTAAGATAGAAATAAATAATATTGCATATTTGCAACAAGTTTTTCCTCCACTTTAGTACTACTCGTTCTTAACTTTACAAATAGTACATCAGCAGAGTTTTATTTAACTTTAATTTCTTCTTTAAATTTGAATTCATTTCCCTACAAATTTGCACAAGGAGCATTGTGCTGAAACATAACTACTTAAACCATAGTTGGGGAACACTATAAAACATAAGAGAATAGGAGCACCAAGTGACCTGATAGACAATACTGCTTACTGTGATATAAACTATTGTAGAAAGGGAGCATAGTAGACTGATTTCAACACAAACTTAATAACATAGAACTAGTAGAGAGTTTAAGATAGGCTAGAGGCTTAGATCAAAATCTCATCATTTTCTAGTATGTATGTGAGAAAAAACATAGGAGTGATGCCTGCTGATAAATTGTACCTAAGCATTCCCACAACTTCTCTTTTTACTCAAAAATGCAAATAAATTCAGGAAAAATTCAAATAAATTAGGATAAATTGAAATAAAATTAGAAAAGACAGTAACCTTGCTGTTGGAGGGAGGGAGCACAGTGACCTAACTGACAACACTGCAAATTACTAGTGTAGAAAGGGAGCAAAGTAATCTAACAGTATCACAAACTTTATTCAGACCTATCTCTACCAATTCTTTGACAATTCTCACAGTCTTAATAGCTACAGAAAGCCCTTAAAAATACCTCTTAATTGATATAAGTTATGTCTCAAGACAATCACTATTAGTTGAGATATCAGGCAGATCAACAGGTAACTACCATAGTACCATTTATTAAATTGTCAATATCTTGAAAACTACCTTAATTAATGCTTTGCTTCTAGGCTCAACAAAAGCCCTCTTCATAATGCTCAGAATGAGCTTAGAATAATCTCAAGGCAATTAATATTAGTAGAGATATGAAGTCCTCAATGTTTGTACATAGACATTAATTAATTGTCCATAAATAGTCATCTGCCTTTTATTAGAACAAAGGACAGCCTCTGTATGGTTAAGTTATTGCATTTTAGAGTACAAAGGCACTACCATATATATAGAACAATAGATAGTAACATGTAATGGCCTGTTCTAGTACATAGACCATTATAATTCTGTATATAAATATAAGGACTTCTTATCTAAGAATTAGATCTCAGACTTAATAACTTCTTTTGTCACTATCTAAACTTTGCTTCTAAGCTCCTTTGAGCTGTAGCATCTATAATTACAGAATTAAATAAGTGACCATTAACAGAGTAATGCATAGTGACATCTTCAAGCTGAGGAGGATTACACTAAAAGCCAACAGAATGACTTTACATTGAGTATTCATAAGTGATTGGTTTTATAAGCATATGCACCTAAAAGCCAATAGAATGACTGGCTTTTAGGTTTACAAGTATATACTTTATATATAAAAATCATATATCAGTATCTACCTGGCAGAGGAGCAATTCTGGAGCCTGAGCATCGCTAAAGAATGGACAAGGATATAAGAGCAACAAGTGGAGCTCTTTAGATAGAGTAGTGAGATGTAAATATATAGTCAGAGCAAATGACGAAAAGCAATATGAAACTTAACAGAGTATACTCTATTACTCCTACTCATTGAGTCATCTATCCATTGATAATACTCCTAAGAGAGTATAGAATTTTTCGAACATTTCTCAAGGCAAGGCTTTGGTAAAAACATTAGCTAACATGTTTTTGATAAACACATATTTGAGTTTAACTTCATGTCGTTTGATGTGCTCCCAGATAAAATGATGATATATATTAATGTGTTTAGCATGTGAATGAGAGACAGGGTTGTTGGCAAGAGCAATACAGCCCTGGTTGTCAGCAAAAATGACTGTAGCTATTGTAAGTGGGAAATCCAACTCGATAAGGAGTGTATGTAGCCACACAGCTTCTTTGGTTGTATTTGCAGAGGTAATATATTTAGCTTCTATAGAGGAAGTGACCATAGTAGGTTGCTTTTTCAAAGACTAGGTCATGGAGCTGCCAGCTATATCAAAGACAAAACTACTAGTAGATTGGCAGTTATCAACATCTTGTGCCCAATTTGAATCAGACCATTCTATTAAGTCAAATTTGCTTTCTCTTCATCTTCCTAGCACTAAATTGTAATTAGTAGTCCCTTTTAAGTAACACAAAATGTGCTTAGTAGCTTTATGGTGAGCTATGCCTAGGTTACTGCCAAATTGAGCAACAAGCCCAACTGCAAATTGAATATCAGGGCGAGTTTGGATGGCAAAGAGAAGTAAGCCAACTAGGGAGAGATAAGGGATATAGCTAGTATAATCTTGGTATGCTCTTTTTTTAGCTTTTGTCTTTGGTGATTGAGATAGTGAAAGGCTATGTTTGATAGCAAGTGGAGTAGATACTAGGAACGATCCTTTCATACTGAAATGAGTGACTATTCGTTGGATGTACACTGCCTGATTTAAATAAATAAGATACCTAGGATGATCTCTGGAGACCAAGACACCTAGAATGTGTTTGAGTTCACCAAGGTCTGTGATTTCAAAATCTTTGCTGAGAAAAGACTTAAGAGAGACTAAATAGATACCATCAAGACCAACAATAGCCATATCATCAACATAGACTAGGACCAACAAGACAATTTGACCTTTATAACACTTAATGTATAAACAATTATCAGCAAATGCTTAAGTAAACCCAAAATTGGTTAAGACTTCATGTAAGCATTTCTTCCATTGTCTTCTGGTCTGTTTTAACCCATAGAGTGCCTTTTTTAGTTTCCAATAGTAACCAGAACTCGAATTTTCAACACTATTAGGAATTGTCATATATATATTTTCATCCAAAGGACCATGCAAGTAGATAGCAATGACATCAACATGATAGAGATGCTAGTCTAGATAAGCTATGTAAGAGAGAAAGATCCAGAGAGTTGAGAATTTTGTGACAGATGAGAAGGTGTCAGTAAAGTCTTCTCCAGGTATTTGTGAAAAACCTTTGGCTACAATGCAGGCTTTGAACTTGACCAAATTGCCATGGCCATCTCGTTTTTCATGAAAAACTATACAGCTGCCTATGGCTTTCCTTCCATTAGGTAATCCATTAACTACCTCAAAGATACCTAACTTTTGTAGTTGTGCATACTCGAATTTCACTGCCTGCTCCCACTGCTTTGAGTAGGGTAATTGGATAGCCTCTTGGTATGTTTTGGGCTCTCTAGTAACTGCTATGATGTTAACCAATACCACTCTCTTTTGTGGTTGGCTATCTTCTTTTTCCTGATCTTTGTTCTCTCTAGATTCATCCTTATTCAAGTGTTTACTTGTCAAAGTCTCTTTTAAGGCTGCCCGCAACTTTGGCACCACAGCCCATAACTCTTTAGAAGTTTTTTTCATTTCTCCCTCCAACATTCTATCTAATATCTCCTCAGCTTTAACTCCTTTCTTAATAGGTGTTTTATTCTTTACTGGCATATCCCTCCAAGGAAATTGTCTGAAATACTTAGCTGGGAGTAGTGGAACATCAACTACCAGCACCTGTATAGGCATCTTTCGATAAGAGAACTTGTGGTTTTGACTTGTAGTCGACGTTCTAGATCTACTACGAGTCCTATTTTCTGCTCTTTCTATTGAGGATTCCTCCTTATCTCGATTCTGTCCATTTACCTCTGAAACCTTACTACTTCAAAAGTGAACTTGTCTCTTGAATGGTGGCTTCTTCATTGGTACCTCTAAAAACCTGACTTTTTTCTAAGAGTCCTGTCTTGTCTGGACATACTCTGTAGCTATCCTTCTCAAAAAGGACTTTATATCTTTTTCTTCTTGCTCTAGAGTCAGTTCTCTTTCTAGATTCATCTTCTGCAACATGACCTCTAGACTACCGACTTTCTTTCTTAACTAGGACATCTCCTCTGACCTTCTGCTTACTTTAGATAGAGTTTCCATCTGTCTCCTTACAGGTTGGGATAACACCATGACCCCTCTTGTGTCTGGCTCTTGATCCCATATACTGTAAGTCTCTAATTCTGGATCTCCCCACATCATCACTACTATTGACAAAGGAAGGTGTTTTCTTATGCAGTCCTTTATGGACATATTATATTCTATAGGTATTGGCTTTCCATTTGTGAACCTCACCATAAACTTATCTACCAATATTAATTCTTTTTTCTTATCTTCTGTCTTTTGAGGACAAAACAAGAACAAGTGGTCCATCTCAAAGCAGTAGAAACACTTCCTTAGAGGTCTAGGTGGCCCCATTTATGGCAGTCCCTGTCTATACCTCATTGGGAATCCTCCTACTTCTTTTGTTGGTAGCGCTGACATCTGTCCTTATGAGTATATCAGGGTCTTTATGCTATCTAGAGCCCCCTGTATACTCTTCTCATGGTGTTCTCATGATCTCTCTTGTTTCTCATATAATGTCTTTAATACATTAATATCTTGTTGCAAGGTCTCCCTGTCTGGATGCACCTCAACTTTTCTTACTAACTCTTTTTCACTATAATATACTGGTTCTCTAGTGTCTAGGTCCACTTTTCCATTCCTAAATAATATCACTGGCATATATTTCAATGCCCATGCTATCGTCTTCCTACTAACTAGCTCTATAGCTTTTTGTACTACATGATCTAGATCATAAGGATCCTCAATACAACTTCTTTCTTGCATATCTACCTTAAGAGTCCCCTGTATACTCAATCTAGAATTAAGTGCATCTTAAAAGACATTATCTAAAGTCTTAACAAAGAGCTTAATGAGCTCTCTGTTTCCTGTTACTGCCAGTAGTCTGAGGCACTTCTGAGCAATATACAAAAACCTCCTCTTGAAGCTCATGAGTCGTTCCTTCTCTAATAAATTGATTCCGGCATTCTTTTTACACAATTTTCTTAAATGATCTATGTTACCTTGTTCTTCAGTAGTTAGTTCCAGATACTCTGTCTTAAGTCTCTCTAGGAACTGATTCCAAGACCCAGCTTTATATTCTTCAAAGCTGGTCCATTGGTCATGTATATTGGCATCCATATATCCTGTAATCCAATTTAGTTTCTTTTGATCATCTGTTATTTTTATAGTTCAGAATAACTGTTCCATTATTCTAAGAAAGTTTCTGAGCATTCTCAACTGTCCATCCCACTTAGGGGTGCTAGGACTAAGGGGCAAAGGCATATTCAATTTAGCAGTCATATTTTGTATTGATTGCTGAGTAGTAGTTGAGTTGTTAAATAGCGGCGTTGATGTTCAAGATGGTGGTAATGAAGTAAGAATATCAGAAAGTGCTTGCGTCACCTCTGATGTAAGTTTTTCTGGCAATTCTTTAGGGATTACATGTACACTTGAAAGACTAAACCTTCTTGGGATAATAGGTCCAATCTATTCCACTGAAGTATCTAAGAAGGGATTTAGCTTGACCTCTGAGGGAAATTCAAGGCTTAGAGTAGGCCATTCTGATAGTTCTGACATCTTGGAACTGACATATCATCTTTTAGCTACAAATCTTGCTTTTTTCTGTAATATATGTTCTAGATTATCTACTGGATGTACTAATCCAGCACGCTATGCTGTAGAAGTTTGATGACTCCTAGTTCTAGTTTCTGGTTGGTTTTCTGCTCTAGAAAGATTTAAAGAATTAGGCATCTTTTTAGAATTTAAAGTTTAGGATGCTCAAAGTGTTAAAGTGAAAAAAGAGTGGAAAGAATAAGAAAACTCTCAAATCTGAAACTCCCCTCGTGATAGGCTCCAGATGAAAGAATGCAAAAGGGAATTGCATACTAGGACAAACAAAACAATGATGTGCTAGTTCCCAATTGCATACTAAAGGTCTGAGGGGAGATTATCAAAGTTGAAGGTTTATAAATAATTAAAGAAATAAGAATTATATGCAGCTCTAGTAAGATATATATTGGTGGTTGTAAAAGGATTATAAGATCTCTTTAGATTGTTGTCACATAGCCTCCCTAAGATATCAACCTTTACACACTGTGACAAAAGCTCCTCTAGAAAATACAGTTAGTTGATCACTTATAAACCCTCCATACTCAGTTGCCCCCTTGTCTGCACCCCTAACATCAAACCTTATGAGTGTGATGTAATCTAAGTGTGCACCTAGCCAAGCTTTCCCAGCCTGCTGTCCTCTCCAAAGCTTGCCTAAGTTGCATCTGCGTTGTCACACTGTACAACAATTTAGGCAACATAAGTGACATTTTTCATGGTAATAACCAGAATCACTGGCTTGAGAGAAGAGTTCGGCCTCCCAGAAGTGTTCCCTAGATACCTAGTCATGGACTCGAGCCTCTCGCTCGAGTAGCAGAGTAGTGGCTATGACCACTGCTACACATACCTCATAGATGCTTGCCCAGGCATCCTATATTGGATTATCAATGGTTCCTCCTTCTAGAAGTGCTCTCGAGGACGGAAGCGAACTTAGTAGGATTACTGCTACCCGAGTGACATCATACCACAGCCGCCGGTGGTCCTATTTAAAGAAGAGTTATGATCAGATCTGGGCCATTATTACTGATGGCTAATTATAGCAAGATCAAGAGAGTCAAACCATCACGAAGTTGCCTCGCAACAGCAGTAGAAGGAAACTGGAAGTCAGAGAAGTGAGAGTACATAGAAGAGGTAAAGAGAAGAACAGGGAAGCTGAGGAGAGAAGTAGTAGGAAGGCTAGATGAAGGAAATGCACTCGAGAACAAGATGGCTCAAGATCGCCGTCTCTGCCTATGGCCTATCAAGAGGCTTGAGGTCTAACCATCATGTGAGGGAGGGTTTCTAGAGTAGGACTAGAAGAGCAGGGAGTGGTTAGCCAGTGTTTGGGAAGGGGTGCCATCTCATCATTATGGCCTTACTATGTTTGGGAATTCAAAGGTTTTCTTTGTCTCACTTTCTTTGTTATCTCTTTGCTTTGTAATCATAATAAAATACTCTAGGACACAGAGGGGAACTCAAGCATCATACCTCCATCCTCATTTCTCTCTGTTGCTCTAGGGCTTAATGGCTATTTTGAGTAACTAAGTTTCTAGTTTTTCTAAGTGTTCTACCTTACTTTCTAAAAACCCACCAAAACTCTTCCTCGACAGGAATTCGAGCCCCAACAGACTTGGGCACTCGCTTATGCTAGAAGTTAATAGCTCACTATGTGTCATTGGAGTCGGCTTCCAGTTGTACGGTCAGCTGAAGAAGAGCCCACACGATGACACGGGAGTTCTAGGTAGTTCTGCTGTATCAATGGCAAGCCAGGCTACTAGACTAGGTAAGGGCAGTAGTGTCATGACACGAGATGAACATGTGTCTTGAAGATCCTATTATGGTGAGATTTACCTCAAGTAGATTCTTAAATACATTATTATCATTTCTTTCGGTCTTTTGAATTGTACCCTATTATTTTCCCTATTCCTAAGCTCTCTTTTATATTTGATTACCTCTCCAGTGCCTACTTGTTAGCACACAACTGTGAAATATCTAGGGGATCTTTTATATTCCTATTTGTTATCACTTTTGTTCTGTGATCAATTCCCTTTGATCCCCATCAGTGTTTTCTCCCTAGATCAAGTTCTAGGTATATTCTGTGTTCTTCTCAAGATACCCCACTAGTCCTAGTCTTCTTACTCTCAGTAGATCTGCATTCACAATTCCAGAGGCAGTGTAGATAGAGGTAGGAGTCAAGAGGTTCTTTTCCAATCCAACTGCACTCTGGATACTATATTAAAGATATTACAAATGGCTGAAACTCAAGAAATGAGATATAAAAAGGAAACTATTACTACTTTTAGGATTCCATTGACTCCTTTCTGTCCTAAGTCCTTCCAAAATCCCACTGATAACGCGGTCCTCTCTTTTTTTTGTGATAACGCATTCCCTCACCAAGTCCTTTCCACCAAATATGATACTTTTTAATTACCGCTTCCTTCTAGAATATTCTTCCAGCTTTCCCTATCATACTCTTGATGCTGCTTTGTAATTTGGACTTCTTCAAATATCTATTAAACAGTTAGCAAGTCCCAATAAATGTCTAGTATTTCCAAGTCGCATCCTAGAGGTCATTTATCCAAATATAATTGATCTGATGCCATCAATGCTTATTTACAAGCACAAAGTCTATCAGTCTAAGTTCTTCATCTGAGTAGTACTGGTCCTAGAGTACAAGTTTACCATCTTTCTAAGTTAGTCTATCCAAAAGTAGATTTAGAACGTAGTCTCTCATTAACTCTCTTAGTAACCCAATGCCAGTTCATCTTAATTGCTTCTTGAGGTCTCAACACAAGCTCTAGGTCAATTATCACCTGCTCAATATATTCATCATATAGTATTACGTTCTAAGGATATAGAAAGGGTTCTAGAGTGAATTCCAATTAAGAATCTGTTGTTATAAAGCTTATCAAATATTATCTTCTACGGAAAATTTGCTTGTGGTATAACAACACATAGTGACTTAGAGGATCAGATCTTTTCTGACTTCAGATGTTCTTCAAGGAATTTATTGAGTTCTTCTTGTTCCTTGATGTTTAGTAGATATACCTTGTACTCTTTCAGTGTTATGTTTGGTATTAATTCAATGGCGTGGTCCCATTTAAATCAGTCTGGTAGTTTCTCAAAAATGGCTTTGTTAAAGACTTGATCGTTAAAATCTTTGTATTCTTTGGGAATATCTTCTTTTTTCTCTTCCATCTTCATACTTTTGATGTTCAGTTCCTCTCTCCTCCAGGCTTCTTCTTCTAGATTAACGAATAGCACTTTTTTCTCATCTTCTATTGCGTCCTCTTCTATTTCTTTCTCTACTTCTTCTTCTGGTTCTCTTGCAACATATATTTTCCTATACCATTGTTGACGGTTTTGAAGGTTTATTGAAGAGCCTTTCTAGTTGATAGTTGGGTTATGCTTCTGTAACCAGTCATATCCTAGGAATAGGTCATAGTTGCTGAGATTTGTTACCGATAGTTGAATTAACTTTTGATGATCACTAATAGTCATATTCATCTCAATGACTTCTGTAATGCTTCTATCTCTATTAGTAGAACCATCGGCATTGTAGCAAGTGATTGGGAATGGTAGTTGGTGAGTGTTGATGAGGTTCTCCTTTACAAATTTTTGACTTATACAAGAGGTTGAACTTCCTGAGTTGACTAAGGCCTATTTGCAGAATGTCCTGTGAGTATCTGTCATTGATAATTTGACTCAAATGTTTAGCTGCTTATCTCCTATTTTTCTGAGTATTGGAGGTTCCTCTAGTGCCTTTAATGCCATCAGGACTTTATCATCAGTCATCCCATTTAACTCTTTCAACTTCTCTTTCATACACTCCTCTGCTCTCAAGCTGTAAGCCCATACCTTCAGTATGCCAATTGCTTTCTCTTCGTTACTCTATTGGATCTTCTTTACTACCTATTCTATTGAGTAGCCTTTGTTTGTCTTGTATTTCCTTGTACCAAAATAGTCCAAAAAGTCTTTCATTACATTATCGGGTAATTGGACTTTTAAGTCTACTATAGCAGGTAAGTCGGTACTTACTCTCTGCCTAAAGAAAAATCCTTCTTTACTCCTTCAACTATCCTCATTTCTTCTTTTCTCTTCTTTCTCAGTTTGGAGCACCTTGTAGCAAGATGACCTGTTTCTCTATAATTATAACACCTCCTTGCCTCTTTGTGCCTGTCTATATCCATCGTGTTAGGGTCTTGCCTTGGAATATCCAAAACTAGTTTCTTTCTCATATTTCCCAAATCCTCCAACCTTTTTCTTTCTCTAAATTCTTTAATAGCTTTTTGTCTTGACCTCTCAAAACTTAATGCTTTCTCATACTACTTATCTAGCAAATCCAAATTTCTTAACTGACTGATCTCGACCAGTTTTTGTGCCAGTGCCAAATAGATCCCTTTCTTGAATAGACCCACTAGTGCAATCTTGTTATAGCTGGAGAGTTTTTTTTAAGTGACAAATTCTGACCAGAAGTCTTCAAGTAGCCTATTTCCTTGCTTTAATTTGGTCAATTTGTCAATAGCATAAGTTTGAGTTTCTGTAAATATGAAAAACTATGCTATTTCATCAGCCATACTCTCCCAAGTCTCAAAAGGGGGCTTATTGGTCATAGTTGATATATTGGGTTCTCTGTTGGCCTCTTTCCACTCCTTTTGAAAAGGTAAAAACTTCTTGATCTGAGTATTTGCCTATTGTTGGGCCTAGTTGTTCTTTCCTCTCTTGATCTTTCCTAGAGCTATTTCAATTTTCTCCCATTCCTTTGAGATGCCATTGCTTTGAAAGAATAATGTCATTCTTTGGCACCAAGCCTTTACTTTGTCTGGACTTCTTTCAAAGTCATTGGGTTTTTTTGCTCTCCTTTTAGCTGGCTTATCTGCAAAATCCTTCTTGATTTCTTTCACAAAGTTCTATACACTCATTGCATAAACGTTCTTGGTTTCCTTTCCAAGATCCTTCTATGCATTGGCTAGAAAGTTAAAGAAGAGAGTTATAATGGTACCCAGAAATGCCATGATGACAGCGAGTAGAATCATAATGGTGGAATAAAATTAATATGAGTGTTGGTAGTTTCGTCCTTATGTTACAAACTCCCTTAAACCTAGTGTTTGAGTTAAAAAGAAATTATATAAACCAGGATGAAACTGAACTTCTACTATACTATTGACTACTATATATACTACGTTTGGTCTCATGTCTCCTTTCTACATCATCATCTCATGTCCTTATCACAAAAGGTCACTTACTAATTTGTGATTGATGATTTGATACTTGAGAAGTTCAAAAAAGCAAAGTTTAGACAATAACAAAAGATGTTGTTAAGTCTGAGGTCTAATCCTTAGACTATGAGTCCTTATATACAGAAAAGTGATGGTCTGTGCACTAGTACAGATCATTACCTGATTACTACCTATTGTTCTACATATGGTAGTGTCTTTGTGCTAAAATAATGATAACCTAACCATATGGAGGCTGTCCTTTGTTCTAAGAAAAGAACAGATGACTATCTATGGGTAATTAATGAAGTCCATGTGCAAACATTAAGGTCTTCATATCTCCACTAATATTAATTGCCTCAAGGTCGTTCTAGGCTCATTCTGAGTGTTATGAAGAAGGCTTCTGCTGAGCCTAGAACCGAAGCATCGATCGCAGCGGTTTCCGAGATATTAGTGATTTAATAAACAGTAACATGGTAGTTACCAGTTGATCTGCTTAATATCTCGGCCATTATTGATCGCCTCGAGACGTGACTGGCATCTATCGAAAGGTCTTCTTAAGGGCTTTAAGCTGGCTTTGAGACCGTGGGA
>Ga0153988_1000243_pt1 | contig 13843 bp, 11 predicted proteins | sample TSNC072MetaG_FD_104742 | JGI IMG/M metagenome (GOLD analysis project Ga0153988, IMG submission 104742) | Attine ant fungus gardens microbial communities from North Carolina, USA - TSNC072 MetaG | ecosystem: Host-associated > Fungi > Mycelium > Unclassified | place: USA: North Carolina, Jones...
ACGATCGGCGAATTCCCGAACCTGACGGCGGCGATGCAGAAGGCGGGCTGGAGCGAGACACGCATCCGCAAGGTGATGGGCGAGAACTGGCTGCGCGTGTTCGGCGAAGTCTGGAACGGTTGATCAGCTGAGCGGCTGAACGAGCAGTTTTAAAGCCGCAAGGAAAGACCATCCAGATTATTAAGAATGACTGAATAAATAAGATTCTCGGAGACTTACGACATGCAACCGCAACTTCCGATCGACGTCGATCCGCAAACCGGAGTCTGGACCACTGATGCGCTGCCGATGCTGTACGTGCCGCGCCATTTCTTCACCAACAATCACACGGCGGTGGAAGAAGCGCTAGGCCGCGAGGTCTACGCGGAGATTCTCTACAAGGCCGGCTACAAGTCCGCGTACCACTGGTGCGAGAAGGAAGCGGAAAAGCACGGTATTGCCGGCATGGCAGTGTTCGAGCACTACCTGAAGCGTCTTTCGCAGCGCGGCTGGGGCATCTTCACGATTCGCGAGGCCGATCCGGCCGCGGCGCGCGCGAAGATCGAGCTGCGCCATTCGTCGTTCGTGCTTGCACAGCCCGGCCGGCACGGCAAGCTCTGCTACATGTTCGCGGGCTGGTTCGCCGGCGCGATGGATTGGGTCAACGACACCACGGAAGGCGGCAAAGGCGCGCCGCGCGCGCAGTCGTCGGAAGTGCAATGCGCGGCCGAAGGCCACGCGCACTGCATTTTTGAAGTCTCGCCGATCGCCGCCTGAACGGCGGCGCGACCCGCCCTACAAGACTTATCGAAAGACACGAACGCCAGAGGTCGTCTGCGATGCGCTACCCACACCTGTTCAAACCCTTGACGCTCAATCAGCTCACGCTGCGCAACCGCATCGTCAGCACGGCCCACGCCGAGGTCTACGCCGAGCCGGGCGGCCTGCCGGGCGACCGCTACATCCGCTATTACGAAGAGAAGGCCAAAGGCGGCGTGGGCCTCGCGGTATGCGGCGGATCGAGCCCGGTGTCGATCGATAGTCCGCAGGGCTGGTGGAAGTCGGTGAATCTCGCGACCGACAGGATCGTCGACCCGCTCGCGCGTCTTGCCGAGGCGATGCACCGGCACGGTGCGAAGATCATGATTCAGGCTACCCACATGGGGCGCCGTTCCGCGTTTCATGGCGAGCACTGGCCGCATCTGATGTCGCCTTCGGGCGTGCGCGAACCCGTGCATCGCGGCAATGCCAAGATCATCGAGGTCGAGGAAATCCGCCGCATCATCGGCGACTTCGCGACGGCTGCGAAGCGCGTGAAGGACGCGGGCATGGACGGCATCGAGATTTCGGCGGCGCACCAGCATCTGATCGACCAGTTCTGGAGCCCGCGCACGAACTTTCGCACCGACGAATGGGGTGGCTCGCTCGAAAACCGCCTGCGTTTTGGCGTGGAAGTGCTCAAGGCCGTGCGCGAGGCCGTCGGCAAGGACTTTTGCGTCGGCCTGCGCATGTGCGGCGACGAGTTCCACGAAGACGGCCTCGATCACGAGCAGTTGAAGGAAATCGCCCAGGCGATGGCGGAAACGGGGCTGATCGACTATCTCGGCGTGATCGGCTCCGGCGCGGACACGCACAACACGCTCGCCAACTGCATGCCGCCGATGGCGCTGCCGCCCGAGCCGTTCGTGCATCTCGCGGCCGGCATCAAGTCGGTGGTCAAGCTGCCCGTCATGCATGCGCAGAGCATTCGCGACGCGGGTCAGGCCGAGCGTCTGCTCGCGAGCGGCATGGTCGACCTGGTCGGCATGACGCGCGCGCAGATCGCCGACCCGCACATGGTCATCAAGATTCGCGACGGCCGCGAAGACGAGATCAAGCAGTGCGTCGGCGCGAACTATTGCATCGACCGCCAGTACAACGGTCTCGACGTGCTGTGCGTGCAGAACGCGGCAACCTCGCGTGAGGCGACCATGCCGCACGTCATCGAGAAATCGCGCGGGCCGAAGCGCAAGGTCGTGGTGGTCGGCGCGGGACCGGCGGGGCTGGAAGCCGCGCGCGTTGCGCGGCTGCGCGGCCATGACGTGGTGCTGTTCGAGAAGAACGACGCCGTGGGCGGCCAGATTCTGCTGGCGGCAAAAGCGCCGCAGCGCGAGCAGATGGCGGGCATCGTGCGCTGGTTCGACATGGAGACGAAGCGCCTCGGCGTCGATCGCCGTCTCGGCGTGACGGCCGACGAGAAAACGATCCTCGCGGAAAAACCCGACATCATCGTGCTCGCCACGGGCGGTTCGAGCTTCACGCAGCAGGTGGGCGCATGGGGCGTGGAAGAGGGGCTCGCGGTCAGTTCATGGGACATCCTGGCGGGCCGTGTCGAGCCGCAACAGAACGTGCTCGTCTACGACGGCGTGAGCACGCATGCGGGCGCCGGGGTGGCCGATTTCATTTCGAGCCGCGGCTCGAAGGTCGAAATCGTCACGCCCGACGTGAAGGTTGCCGACGACGTGGGCGGCACCACGTTCCCGATCTTCTATCGCCGTCTCTATGCGCAGGGCGTGATTCATACGCCGAATTACTGGCTCGATCGCGTGTACGAAGAAGACGGCAAGAAGATTGCCGTGCTGCGCAACGAGTACACGGAGGAGCAGGAAGAGCGCGCCGTCGATCAGGTGGTGATCGAAAACGGCAGCACGCCCAACGACGCGTTGTACTGGAAGCTCAAACCCGAATCGGTGAATCGCGGCCAGGTGGACGTGCACAAGCTCTTCGCTGCGGAGCCGCAGCCTTGCCTCGGCGAAGAGCTCGGCAATGGCCGCTTCCTGCTGTTCCGCGTCGGCGACTGCATCTCCATGCACAACATCCACGGCGCGATCTACGACGCGCTGCGGCTCGCGAAGGACTTCTGAACCATGAATCCGTCCTGGCTCATTACCGCGCTGCTGTGGGTGTCGATGGCGGGGCTCGCGTTCGCGGTCGCGAAACGCGCCGCCTTCTGGCGGGTGGGGCGTGCCGCCGTGCCCGGTTCCGTTGGCGTCGGCAAGCTGTTCAGTATCCCCAAGCGTTATTTCGTCGATCTGCATCATGTGGTGGCGCGCGATCCGTACATCGCGAAGACGCACGTCGCCACCGCGGGCGGCGCGATCGCGGCGCTGGCGCTCGTGTTCATCAACTACGGGCTCGCGATCTATTCGCCGTGGCTCGACCGGCTGATCTTTCTCGCGGCGCTCGCGATGCTGATCGGCGCGGTGTTCGTCTGGCGCCGCCGTCATGCGAGCCATGTGCCGGCGCGCCTGTCGCGCGGGCCGTGGAATACGCTGCCGTGGCTGCTCGGCTCGTTCGCGCTCGGTGTGGCGCTCTTCACGATGGTGCCCGCCGGCGCGATGTCGGGCGGATTCGCCGTGGTGTGCGCGGTGCTGATCGGCGTGGGCGCGTTCGCGATGACGGTGGGCGCGGCCAACGGCGGTCCGATGAAGCATGCGATGGCCGGGCTTCTGCATCTGGCATTCCATCCGCGTCAGGAGCGTTTCGCGGCAACGCGCGAAGGCTGGACCGGCAACGGCACGGCCACGCCGCCGACCGCGCTGAAGCTGCCCGACATCGAACAGAAGCAGGAATACGGCGTGGCGAAGCCCGTGGAGTTTCGCTGGAACCAGCTGCTGAGCTTCGATGCCTGCGTGCAGTGCGGAAAATGCGAGGCCGCGTGCCCTGCGTTCGCGTCGGGCCAGCCGCTCAATCCGAAGAAGCTGATTCAGGACCTCGTGGTCGGCATGGCCGGCGGCACCGACGCGGCATACGCCGGCAGTCCCACGCCCGGCATTGCGGTGGGCCAGCATCGCGGCGCGCCCGACGGTCCGATCGTCTCCGGCCTGATCGAAGCGCAGACGCTCTGGTCGTGCACGACTTGCCGCGCCTGCGTCGAGGAGTGCCCGATGCTGATCGAGCACGTCGACGCCATCGTCGACATGCGCCGCAACCAGACGCTCGTGCATGGCGAGGTACCCGGCAAAGGCCCGGAAGTGCTGGCGAACCTGCGTGAAACGGGCACGGCGGGCGGCTACGACAGAACGGCGCGCTACGACTGGTCGGTCGATCTCGATGCGCCGGTCGCGCAGCCCGGCCAACGCGTGGACGTACTCGTGGTGGCCGGTGAGGGGGCGTTCGACATGCGCTATCAGCGCACGCTGCGCGCGCTCGTGACGGTGCTCAACAAGGCCGGTGTGAATTACGCCGTGCTCGGCGCGCGGGAAACGGATACCGGCGACGTGGCGCGCCGTCTCGGCGACGAAGCGACGTTCCAGCGCATGGCGAAGCAGATGATGGCGACGCTGGCCACGCTCGACTTCGCGCGCATCGTCACCGCCGACCCGCACGTCATGCACAGCCTGCGCAACGAGTACCGCGCGCTCGGCGCGCGCTACGAGGTGCTGCATCACACGACCTTCCTCGCCGAACTCGCCGCGAGCGGACGCATCGCGCCGAAGGCCGTGCAGGCGCTCACCGAAAAGCGCACCACCTATCACGACCCCTGCTATCTGGGCCGCTATAACGGCGAGACCGAAGCGCCGCGCAAGCTGCTGAAAACGATCGGCATCCAGGTCGTGGAGATGGAGCGTCACGGCATGCGTGGACGCTGCTGCGGCGGGGGCGGCGGCGCGCCGCTCACCGACATCCCCGGCAAGCAGCGCATTCCCGACATTCGTATGGTCGACGCACGCGCGCTCAACGCCGAGGTCGTCGCCGTGGCGTGCCCGCAATGCACGGCGATGCTCGAAGGCGTGGTGGGGCCGCGCCCCGACGTGCTCGACGTGGCCGAACTCGTGGCCGCCTCGCTGGAGTGAATCGATGAATACGATCAAACGAATCGATCCGCGCCGCCCGTTCGTCGTGACCGCGGCGGGTCTCAGGCGCATTACCCTCGGCGAGACCGGCAGTGCCGACGCGAATGCCGCGCATTGGCCCGCCCAGCACGGGCACGGCGGTGCCGCGAAACCTCGCCGCACCATTAGCGATCCGAAGCACGTGCTGCTCGTTGCCGCTCACGCCGAGCGTGGCGCGCTCGACGAGCACGCGCGTCAGGCCGTCGCGGCCGCCGCGTTGCTCGCTGATCCGCAAACTGAAGTGGCGCTGCTCGTGCTCGGCGAACTGAAAGACGACGCGGCTGCGCTCGGCGTCGACAAGCTGATCGAGCTGCCCGGCTTCGAGCGCCGCGCATTCGCGCCGGACAGCGAACTGCGCGCGTTGCAGGCGTGTGCGGCGGCGCTCGCGCCGAAGCATGTGTTCCTGCCCGACAACGCGAGCGGCGACGGCGATCTCGGCCGGCGCTACGCGGCCTCGGCCGGGGCCAGCGTGGCGGCGCACGTGGTCGAGATCGACGCGCGCCATGTGGGCGTGTACGAACAGGCGAAGCGCGCATGGGCCGCGCGCGCGCTGCCCGAGGTGATCCTGCTCGCGCCGAATGCGGTCGAGGCGAAGCTGCCGTTCGTCGGCGCGGGCGAGCGGCTCGCGAGCGACTTTATCCGGCCCGCCGTCGATCTGGCGTCGTCGTATCGCGATCTCGGTCTCGAGGAAATCGACGCAGCCCAGGTCGCGCTCGAAGAAGCCGATTTCATCGTTTCGGCGGGCAACGGCGTGACCGACATCGCGGCATTCGAACAGCTCGCGGGCGTGCTCGGTGCGGCGATCGGCGCGAGCCGCGTCGCGGTCGACAACGGCCACTTCACGCGCGACAAGCAGGTGGGCGCGACAGGCAAGACGGTCGAGTCCAGCGTGTATATCGCGTTCGGCATTTCGGGCGCCGTGCAGCATCTGCAGGGCATCAAGGATTGCCGCCATGTGATTGCCGTGAATCTCGACGGCAGCGCGCCGATCGCGAAGCGCGCGAACCTGACCGTGGTCGGCGACGCGCAGGGCACCATCGCCGCGCTGATCGGTGAGGTAGAGGCCGCGCGCGCGAAACGCGGCGCGCCGGGCGCCGTACGTGACGACATGCATTCCGCAGGAGTGGCCGCATGAATGCCCGCAATGATTCACAACGGCGCATCGAACGCATCGCCGTGCTCGTTTCCGTCGGCCGCCATCCCGTGAGCGGCGTGCCGCGTCATAGCCGCAACGACGCGCTCGCGCTCGATCTCGCGCGCACGCTGGCGCAGCGCCACCATGCGCGCGTCGATGTGCTGCATGCGGGCGACGCCGACGACCCGGCGCTGGCCGAATATCTCGCGCTGGGCGCGACCGAAGTCGAGGTGCTGAGCTGTGAGCCGTCCGACGACGCGGCGCGCATGCTGGCCGAGCGCGTGCGCGGCTACGACCTCGTGCTGACCGGCACGCGGGCCGAAGGCGCACACGACAGCGGCATGCTGCCGTATAGCGTGGCTGCGGCGCTCGGCGTGCCGATCGTCGGCGGCGCGGTCGATATCGACGCCGAGAGCGGCGGCGTGGCCGTGGTGCGGCAGTTCCTGCCCAAGGGCCTGCGCCGGCGCGTGCAAACGACGCTGCCCGCCGTGATCGCCGTGCATCCGCTCGCCAACGCGCAGCCCCGTTACGCCTATGCGCGGCTGCGCGCCGGCGCGATCCGGCCGCAGCGCGCCGTGAGCACGAGCGTGAGCATGAGCGCCGCCGAAGCGGCCGCGTGGACGGTCGGTCCGATCGAGCGCAAGCCCGTGCGCCTCGTCGCGGCGGAGAAGCGCTCCGGCCACGCGCGCATGCTCTCGGCGACCACGACCGAAAGCCGCGGCGGCAACGTCGTAAACGAAGGGAGTTCGGTCGAAAAAGCACAAGTGATCCTCGCGTATTTGCGCGAGCATCAACTTATCGACTACTGATTTTGACGATCTGTCGGCAACAACCTGGAATGGAAAATCCGGAGCACACGATGAAAGTATCGGCAGAAATTCGCGCGCTGATCGAGCGCCGCAAAGAGGGTTACAGCCTGGAGGCGCCGTTCTATTTGAGCGAGGAGATTTTCGCGCTCGATATGGAAGCCATCTTCCGGCGGCACTGGATCGAGGTTGCCACCGAGGCCGAGATTCCGGAACCGGGCGACTACGTGACCGTCGAGCTGGCCGGCGAATCGATCCTGATCGTGCGCGACGACGACATGGCGGTGCGCGCGTTCCACAACGTATGCCGCCACCGCGGCTCGCGCCTGTGCAACGACTCGAAGGGCACGGTCGGCAATATCGTGTGCCCGTATCACAGCTGGACCTATAACCTCACGGGCGAACTGCTGTTCGCCGAGCATATGGGCGAGCAGTTCGACCGCTGCAAGCACAGCCTCAAGCGCGTCCATGTGGAAAATCTCGCGGGGCTGATCTTCGTGTGCCTGGCCGACGAGCCGCCCGCCGACTTCGCGCAGATGCGCGCCGCGATGGAGCCGTATCTGCTGCCGCACGATCTGGCGAACTGCAAGGTCGCCGCGCAGATCGACATCATCGAGAAAGGCAACTGGAAGCTCGTGATGGAGAACAATCGCGAGTGCTATCACTGCGTGGCGAATCACCCCGAATTGACGGTTTCGCTCTACGAATACGGCTTCGGCTACGAACGCACGCCGGCCAACGCGGAAGGGATGGAAGCTTTCGAGCGCGCCTGCAACGAGCGCGTGAAGCAATGGGAAGGGTTGGGCCTGCCTTCGGTGGAAGTCGAAAAGCTGCTCGACGTGACGGGTTTCCGCACGCAGCGCCTGCCGCTCGATCGCAGCGGCGAATCGCAGACGCTCGACGCGAAAGTGGCCTCGAAAAAGCTGCTCGGCGAGTTTCGCTCGGCGGATCTCGGTGGCCTGTCGTTCTGGACCCAGCCGAACTCGTGGCATCACTTCATGAGCGATCACATCGTCTCGTTCTCGGTCGTCCCGCTTTCCGCCGGCGAGACGCTCGTGCGTACGCGCTGGCTGGTCCACAAGGACGCGCGCGAGGGCATCGACTACGACGTCGAAAACTTGACGGCGGTCTGGAATGCGACCAACGACCAGGACCGCACGCTCGTCGAGTATTCGCAGCGCGGCGCGTCGAGCAGCGCCTACGAGCCGGGGCCGTATTCGCCGTACACGGAAGGTCTCGTCGAAAAGTTCTCGGCCTGGTACATCGGCCGCCTCGCCGGACAGATTGGCGCATAACGTCGCGCCGCGGCGCGGCCAAAAGCAAAGAGAGCGGAGTTTGTCATGATGCGAGATGCAGCCCAACTCGGCCCCACGGACAGCCGGGTCACGCGCCCGGCGTTCTGGAGCGCGCTGCCCGAACGGTGGACGAGCGATGTCGAGGAAACGCTCGTGTGCTGTCATGTCGTGCAGGAAACGCATGACGTGAAGAGTTTTTTCCTGCGTTCGCCGCAGGGCCGCACCTTCTCGTTCGAGCCGGGGCAGTTCGTTACGCTCGAACTCGAGATCGACGGCGAGCCGATCAATCGCTGCTATACGATTTCGTCGTCGCCGGCGCGGCCGCATACCATTTCCATCACGGTCAAGCGCGTGCCGGGCGGCAAGGTGTCGAACTGGCTGCACGACAACCTGAAGCCCGGCGTCGAGTTGCGCGTGCTCGGGCCGGCCGGCGACTTCACCTGCGCGCGGCACCCGGCGCCGAAGTATCTGTTTCTTTCCGCCGGGTCCGGCATTACGCCGCTGATGTCGATGAGCCGCGCGCATCACGATCTCGCCGAAGATCGCGACATCGTCTTCGCGCATAGCGCGCGCACGCCCGACGACATCATCTTCGCGCGCGAACTCGAACTGATCGCCTCGAGCCGGGCGAACTTCCGCACGTCATTCGTGTGCGAACGGGTGGGGGCGCGCACCGGCTGGCCGGGCGTCACCGGTTTTCTGTCGCTGCCGCTGCTGAAGCTGATCGCCCCCGATTTCATGGAGCGCGAAATCTTCACCTGCGGTCCCGCGCCGTATATGAAGGCCGTGCGCGATCTGCTCGACGAAGCCGGCTTCGCGCGCGAGCGTTATCACGAAGAAAGCTTTTCGTTCGAAACGCTGACGGCGGCCCATGCGCTGCCTGAAACGGCCCCGGCAGACCCGGCAGACCCGGCCGCGACAGAGCCGGCTGTGCCGACCGAAAGCTTTACGGTCACGTTTGCCAGGAGCCGCCGCGAGATTCAGTGCGGCTCGCAGCAAACCGTGCTCGACGCGGCTCGCCAGGCGGGCGTGAGGCTCGCCTCGTCGTGCAGCCAGGGCATGTGCGGAACCTGCAAGGTCAAGCTGGTTTCGGGGCAGGTCGAGATGAAGCATAGCGGCGGCATTCGCCAGCGCGAGATCGATCAGGGCATGGCCCTGTTGTGTTGCTCGAAACCGCTGTCCGACCTCGTCGTCGACAAGTAGCAAGGGTGTCGCGGTACAACAAGAAAGTGTCGTAAATCGAGGGGACCGGTAAATTGCGGCGGGCGAATCTGGAGACACACGAAACGCGTGCCCGAATCATAGGAGATGAATCATGAAGCTGTCCGCGAAACTCTTTCTGGCCGGTGTGCTGTCCGCAACGGTTAGCCTCAGTGCTCCAGCGTTTGCCGACGGCAAACCGACGCTGAAGATCGGCTACGTTGAAGGCTGGGACGATAGCGTTGCCACGTCCAACATCGCTTCGCGCATCATCGAGAAGCGCCTCGGCTATCCGGTGCAGCTCGTGCCGGTGGCCACGGGCATCATGTGGCAGGGCGTGGCGCGCGGCGACCTCGACGCGACGCTGTCCGCATGGCTGCCGGTGACGCAGGGCGCGTACTGGGACCAGTTCAAGGACAAGGTCGTCGATCTCGGCACGAATTTCCCCGGCGCGAAGATCGGTCTCGTGGTGCCCGACTACGTGAGCGCGAAGAGCATCAGCGATCTCAACGCGGAAAAGGCGGCGTTTGGCGGGCGCATCGTCGGCATCGACGCGGGCGCGGGCGTGATGCGCAAGACCGACGAGGCCGTCAAGCAATACGGTCTCAATTACAACGTCATGCCGAGTTCGGGCAGCGCGATGACGGCCGAACTGGCGCGCTCGATCGGCACGAAGAAGCCGGTGATCGTCACGGGCTGGACGCCGCACTGGATGTTCGCGAAGTACAAGCTGCGCTTCCTCGACGATCCGAAGAGCGTGTACGGCGCGGCCGAACATGTGGACAACGTCGCCAATCCGGGGCTAGAAAAGAAGGCACCGCAGGTCGAGTCTTTCCTGAAGAAGTTCCAGTGGAAGCCGGGCGAGATCGACGGCGTGATGCTGGCGATCCAGAACGGCGAGAAGCCCGAGGCCGCCGCCGATGCCTGGATTGCCGCGCACGGCGATCGTGTGAACGAGTGGGTCGGCCAGCAGTAAGCGCGGCAAGAGAAATCCGGACCGGCGAGTCCTGTTTTGCTGCGGCTGCGGTTCGCCGCGCCGCGTTTCATCCGGTCAGTCCTGTGCTACGCACACCCTGCCTTGCGCCGAGGCAGGCGGGAAGCTGCGCCTGGCACCGGCAGCACAGGTGCCTTGTTGCCGACGCAGCATGTCGCTTTTGAGCAAGCGTTTGTCGCAATTCGCTATCCCGGCAGGGTTTTTTCCGACAACCATGTAGACATACCGGGCGGGCCGGCGCCTGCCGTTCGAGGAGACGGAGTCGATGAAATCCCCCAAGATCGTAGTCGAAGGACTATGCAAGGTTTTCGGGCCCAACCCGAAGCTCGCGCGCGAGCTGCTCGCGCAGGGCGCAACGAAGGACGAACTGTTCGCCAAAACCGGCTACGTGCTCGGCGTGAACCACGCGTCGTTCGAAGTGCACGAGGGCGAGATTTTCGTGCTGATGGGCCTCTCCGGCTCGGGTAAGTCCACGCTGATCCGGCTTATCAACCGGCTCGTGGACCCCACGGCGGGCAAGATCGTCATCGACGGGCGCGACGTCGCGGCCATCCGGCGCTCGGAACTGGTGGCGCTGCGCCGCACCGACATGAGCATGGTGTTTCAGTCGTTCGCGTTGATGCCGCAACGCACGGTGCTGTCGAACGCCGCATTCGGCCTCGAAGTGGCGGGCGTGGGACGCAAGGAACGCGAGCGGCGCGCGCTGGCGGTGCTGGAGCAGGTCGGCCTTGCGCCGTTTGCGCAGAAGCTGCCCGCCGAGCTGTCGGGCGGCATGCAGCAGCGTGTGGGCCTCGCTCGCGCGCTGGCCGTGAATCCCTCGCTGATGATCATGGACGAAGCGTTTTCGGCGCTCGATCCGTTGAAGCGCAAGGAAATGCAGAACGTGCTGCTGCAACTGCAAAAGGAGCAGCGTCGCACGATCATGTTCGTGTCGCACGATCTCGAAGAGGCGCTGCGAATCGGCAGCCGCATCGCCATCATGGAAGGCGGGCGCATCGTGCAGATCGGCACCCCGCAGGAAATCATCAGCAATCCTGCCGACGACTACGTGCGCGCGTTCTTCGACGGCGTGGACACCAGCCGCTATCTGACGGCCGGCGATCTGATGCAGCGCGAGGCCGTGCCGCTGATCCGCTCGCTCGACGCGACGAGCGTGGAGTCGTCGCTCAACGGCAGCGCAGACTACGCCTTCGTGCTCGATGCGCAGCACCGTATCAGCGGTTTCGTGACGCGCGATTCGATGCGCGCCGCGCGGCCGTCGCTCGAGAAGGTCGAATGCATTTCGCTCGGTGCGCCGCTGGAGCAGGTCGTCTCGCGCGTCTGCGCGAATACGACGGCGCTGCCGGTGGTGGACGACGAAGGCCGCTATTGCGGCTCCATCGATCAGGCCGCCGTTCTGAAGGTCATTACGCGTAACCGAGGTGCTCATGTCTGAGATCATTCCCGTCGGCCAGTGGGTCGACCAGTCGGTTCACTATCTACTCGATCACGACGCGAGCAGTTTCGACACGGTCGGCCGGGCGATCGAAAGTTTCGCCGCTTTCGTCGAACATAGCTTGCAGGCCATTCCGATGTGGGCGCTGATGGCGTTCTTCATCCTTATCGGTTTGTGGCGCGTGGGCTGGCGCTTTGCGATCTTCGCGACCTGTTCGCTGTTGCTGATCTATGCGACCGGCTTCTGGGACCAGACCGTCGTCACGCTCGGGCTCACGCTGTCGTCCACCGTCATCAGCCTCGTGGTGGGTATTCCACTCGGCATCTGGACGGCGAAAAGCCGGCTCGTGCAGACGATCGTGCGCCCGATTCTCGATCTGATGCAGACAATGCCAGCCTTCGTTTACCTGATTCCCGCCGCGATGCTGTTCGGTCTCGGCCGCGTGCCCGGCATTCTTTCCACGGTGATCTTCGCCATGCCGCCCGCCGTTCGTCTCACGAGTCTCGGCATCAAGCACGTGAATCGCGAGATTGTCGAAGCAGGGCAGGCGTTCGGCTGCACGCCGTGGCAGCTGTTGTACAAGGTTCAGTTCCCGAATGCACTGCCGTCGATCATGCAGGGCGTGAACCAGACCATCATGATGGCGCTGTCGATGGTGATTATCGCCTCGATGGTGGGCGCGGGCGGCCTCGGTAACGACGTGCTGGCGAGCATCCAGCGTCTGGATATCGGCCTCGGTTTCGAAAGCGGGCTTTCCGTGGTGCTGCTGGCGATTATCCTGGACCGCATTACCGAGAGCTTCGGCCGTGCGCCGGGCGCGCCAAAAGCGTCGCCGTTCTCGGGACTCAGGCAACTCATGCGCGCGCGTCCCGCCGTCGCCGAGGCTTGATCCGGTTTTTCAACCGCTGTTTCCCGAGGAGCGCGATGTGACGACAGACATCGCCGCAGCGTCCACGGTCGACGCGCATGCGGCATCGTCTCTCAGGCATTTCGGTTTCCTGACGTTGCAGAACTTCTCGATGATCGCGTTTTCGAGCGCGGTCGAAGTTCTGCGCATGGCGAACTATGTCGGGCGCGCGGACCATTACCGCTGGTCCATCTACTCGCTGGACGGCGCGCCCGTCCACGCGAGCAACGGCATCGCGGTACGCCCGGCGCAGCCGCTCGATCTGGCGTCGCTGCCCGATGTGCTGATCGTGTGCGGCGGCGTTCGCATACGCGAGATCGTCGACGACAGCTTGCGCGCCACGCTGGATAGCGTGGCGCAGCGCGGCGTTCCGCTCGGCGGCATCTGCACGGGCGCTTATGCGCTGATGGCGAGCGGACTGCTCGACGGTTATCGCTGCGCCGTGCATTGGGAAGATCTCACGGCTTTGCACGAGGAATTTCCGTGCGTGCGTTTCGCCGACGAGCTGTTCGTCGTCGATCGCGACCGGCTGACCTGCACGGGCGGCACCGCGCCGCTCGATCTGATGCTCGATCTCGTGGGCGCGCGGCTCGGCCGCGGCCTGGCTGCCAAGGTATCCGAACAGTTCATCGTCGAGCGGATTCGCAGCGCCACTGACCTGCAGCCGATACCTGTCGATGCGCGCGTGGGTTTTTCTCGCGCGGAACTGGTCGAGGTCGTGCGGCTGATGGAAGCGAACATCAAGGAGCCGCTGTCGCTAGAGGAACTGGCGCGCCTTGTGCGGCTTTCGCAACGGCATTTGCAGCGCATGTTCAAGGCGTATCTGAACGTCTCGCCGACGCACTACTACCTCACGTTGCGTCTGAAGCGGGCGCGCGAACTGCTGCGCACGACCGATGCGTCGATTGCTCGCGTGACGTCGGTGTGCGGATTCAATTCGCCGTGCCATTTCAGCAAGGCCTACCGTGTGCAGTTCGGCCACGCGCCGAGTCATGAGCGGCGTATGACGAAGTGAGAGAGGGGGCCTCGTGTCGGCGTGCCTGTTGTGCAAAGGCGCGCCGGCATTCGCTGGCTTGACCGTCAGATCAATAAACACCAGATGGCAAGAAACGGATCGGACAGCGATCTCATTGCATGCAGGCTGCCTCGCGCGTTGTGTATGCCGCCGCCGATTCCGGGGGTGAACCAGTCGCCGTCCTGCTGGCGAAACTCGCCGGC
>Ga0153988_1000245_pt1 | contig 13774 bp, 11 predicted proteins | sample TSNC072MetaG_FD_104742 | JGI IMG/M metagenome (GOLD analysis project Ga0153988, IMG submission 104742) | Attine ant fungus gardens microbial communities from North Carolina, USA - TSNC072 MetaG | ecosystem: Host-associated > Fungi > Mycelium > Unclassified | place: USA: North Carolina, Jones...
AGGTCGAAGTTGATGTTGCGCCCGAGCGTGGCCATCGACGCCATCGTGAAGCGCAGCGCGTCGGTGCCGAACGCCGGGATGCCGTCCGGGAATTCCTTGCGGGTTTTCTTTTCGATCGACGCGGCCTGTTTCGGATTCATGAGGCCGGTGGTGCGTTTCGCGACGAGCGCGTCGAGGCCGATGCCGTCGACGATATCGATCGGGTCGAGCGTATTGCCCTTGCTCTTCGACATCTTCTGGCCTTCGGCGTCGCGCACGAGGCCGTGCACGTAGACCGTGTCGAACGGCACCTTGCCGGTGAAGTGCGTGGTCATCATGACCATGCGCGCGACCCAGAAGAAGATGATGTCGAAGCCGGTGACGAGCACCGACGACGGCATGAAGTGCTTCAGTTCCTCGGTTTCGTTCGGCCAGCCGAGCGACGAGAACGGCACGAGCGCCGACGAGAACCACGTATCGAGCACGTCTTCGTCGCGCTTCAACGCGCCCGTGTAGCCGGCCGCGGCAGCTTTCGCGCGGGCGTCTTCCTCGGTCTTCGCAACGAAGATCTCGCCGTTTTCGCCGTACCACGCCGGAATCTGATGGCCCCACCAGAGCTGGCGCGAGATGCACCAGTCCTGGATGTTTTCGAGCCACTGGTAGTAGGTCGTGGTCCAGTTCTCGGGCACGAATTTGATCTGGCCGGTGCGGACCACGTTCAGCGCGGTTTCGGCGATCGACTTGCCCGGATTGAACGTCCCTTCCGGCGCGGGCTTGCTCATCGCGACGAACCACTGGTCGGTCAGCATCGGCTCGATCACGACGCCGGTGCGGTCGCCGCGCGGCACCATCAGCTTGTGCGGCTTGACCGATTCGAGCGCGCCGAGCGCTTCGAGATCGGCGACGACCTGCTTGCGGGCTTCGAAACGATCGAGGTCGCGGTATTTTTCGGGCGCGTTGTCGTTGATCTTCGCGTCGAGCGTGAGGATTTCGATTTGCGGCAGCTTGTGGCGCAGGCCGACCTGGTAGTCGTTGAAATCGTGCGCGGGCGTGACCTTGACGACGCCGGTGCCGAATTCGCGATCGACGTAGTCGTCGGCGATGATCGGCACTTCGCGGTTCGACAGCGGCAGTGTGACGGTCTTGCCGATCAGGTGTGCGTAGCGTTCGTCTTCGGGATGCACCATCACGGCGGTGTCGCCGAGCATGGTTTCCGGACGCGTGGTGGCCACGGTCAGATGGCCGGAGCCGTCGGTGAGCGGATACTGGATGTGCCACAGGTGGCCGTTTTCTTCCTCGCTGACCACTTCGAGGTCGGAGACGGCGGTGAGCAGCACCGGATCCCAGTTGACGAGACGCTTGCCGCGATAGATCAGGCCCTGTTCATACAGGCGTACGAATACGTCGCGCACGGCGGCCGACATTTTGTCGTCCATCGTGAAGTATTCGCGCGACCAGTCGATCGACGCGCCGAGACGGCGCACCTGGCTCGTGATGGTCGAGCCCGACTGCTGCTTCCACTCCCACACGCGCTCGACGAACCTGGCGCGGCCGAGGTCGTGGCGCGACATGCCCTGCGCGTCCAGTTGCCGTTCGACGACGATCTGCGTGGCGATCCCGGCGTGGTCCGTGCCCGGCACCCACAGCGTGTTTTCACCGAGCATGCGGTGATAGCGCGCGAGGCCGTCCATGATGGTCTGATTGAACGCATGGCCCATGTGCAGCGTGCCCGTGACGTTCGGCGGCGGCAGCTGGATCGAGAAGTCCTTGCGATTGGAGTCGAAGGAGGGCGCGGCGTAGGCGCGCTTTTCCCATTCCGGGCCCCAATGGGCTTCGATGGTGTGGGGTTCGAAGCTTTTGGCAAGCGTCGAGGTGGGGTCGCTCGAGGTGTCGCTCATGTTTCTGGTTAAAGGCAGGATGTTGGATGCAGAGGATTGGAGATTATAGCTGGGAGGGGGAGGGGCCTGCGCGGGGCGGTTTTTTTCGTTTTTCTGGCTTTGTTGGCCTTTCCTTGAATTCATGTCGGTCTATTAGCGTTGCCCCTGTGCGGGGCGGCACCTACTTTCTTTGCGGCTGCAAAGAAAGTAGGCAAAGAAAGCAGCTTCACACCGCCAGCTCTTAAGCGGGGTCCCATGGCTTGGAGGGGGCAGTGGTGCATCTGGAATCGGTGCCCTCGCACATTCCACCCTGGTGACAAAGCCGTCATCCGCTCCCACTCCGCACTGCGTGCGTAGCGGACGGGTCTGCCAGGGGAACCCGCAGACTTCGTTCGCGCAGCGGGGGGCGTCGGCTGCGCCTCGGCGACACGCCGAAACAACCAATGGTTTTTGAACCGGGCTTCGGCGCGCGCAGCGCCGCCGGAAGAATGATGGCCTTGTCACTGACGCGGAGTGCGCGAGGAGACGGATTCCAGATGCACCACGATCCCCTCCGAGCCAGGGGACCCGCTTAAGAGCTGGCGGTGTGAAGCTGCTTTCTTTGCCTACTTTCTTTGCAGCCGCAAAGAAAGTAGGTGCTGCCCCGCACAGGGGCAACGCTAATAGACCGGCATGAATTCAAGGAAAGGCCAACACCAAAAGAACAACAACAAAAAAACCCCAACCCAGCAAAGGGCGAAACACTCCCTAAACAAACGTATCCACCAACCCCACAGCCTGCCGCACGGCAACCACACCGTCATTCTCAGACGCCCCGCCCCCGGCAATGGCACCGCTACCACCAGAAAACTTTCTTCCCGAATTCCCACTCGACCCCGCGTTCTGCTGCCCGCCGCCCTGCCGGGCAAACCCATCACTGACACTCGCGCTCCCCAGCCCAATGCCGTTGGACTCCATCGCTTCCCGCAGCCTGGGCAAGGCAGCCTCGACCGCCTCCCGCACCGACTGGTGCTGCGAAACAAAAAGCGCATGCGCGTGGTTATCGGCAACCTGCAACACGACCTGCAACGGCCCGAGATCCTTCGGGTTCAAAGTCAGCTCGGCACTCTGCGAATGCGCATTCGACAAAAACACAACCTTCTGACTCAGCGCTTCGTCCCAATCGCTCGTGCCGACCTGCGGCGCCAACGCATTCGCAGCCGCCGCCGCAGCGCTCGCGTTACCCATGCTCTGCGCCGCGACCGTCGTACTCGCGGCATTGGCCGCCGCCTGCGTCGCGGCGAGCGCGGCACTCGACGCATCGGCCTCGTTGCGCGCCGTCGCGAGATTGTCAGCCTGCGCGCCGCTCGCCGCGGCCGCAGTCAATGCATCGGCGGCCGATTTGGCCGTGGCCGGATCGCTGAGAGCGGTCGCGGCGACGGCTGCCGTCGATGTCGCGTGACTCGCACCCGAACCCTTGCCATCGCCGAAGAGACCGCTCGCGAGCGGCTTGCCCCACGACGCTCCGTTCGAGCCGCCGCTTGTACCGCCGCTTACACTGCCGTTTGTACCCGTGAGGCCGTTCGCCGCGCTCGCGGCTTTCGCGGCCACGCCGCTCGCAATCGCCTGGGCGGGCACCGCGCCCTGACCGCTCGTCAGCGCGGCCAGGGCGCTCTGGAACGCTGCCTGCAACGACTTCGGATCGACCAGGCCTTTCTTGCCCGTCGCATTGCCGGAGAGCGCACTCGCGGCCGTGCCGGCCAGCGTGCTGACGGCGTCGGCGGCGGACGTCGTGGTGTCGGTCGAACTGTCGGCGTTGCCTGTCGCCTCATTCGAGGCGGCCTGGGCCGCGGCTTGCGCCTGGGCCTGCGCAGCGGCCGATGCCGCAGCGACGGCGCCCGCGTCGGTCTGCGCCTTCGTGTCGTGCTGCCTCGCCTGGCTGCTCGCCGCGTTGCCGTTCGATGCCCGTTGCGCATGTCCCGCCGACGCAGCGGACGCCGTGCCCGTGCCGCTCTGGCTGCTGCTCGCGCTCTTCGGCGCGGGTGGCGGCGCATCATGCACGCTCGATGTCTGCGGTTGCGACTGGGGCTGCGATACCGTCGGCGAATGGGTCTGCTGCCGGCTCGCGCTCTGCGAGGCCGCGCTGTTCTGCTGATCGATGCTCTGCTGCAAGGTCTGCGCGAACGGCGTCGCGTTGACCGCGGCGTTCACGGCCGCACCGGTCGAGCTATTGCCGCTGAGCAGCGAGCTGACCTGTGAGCCGATCTCTGAAAGAAGCGACATAGGAAATCCTGTGAATCCGTCAAACGGGGTGTCCGGTCAGGCGAACGCCGCGAAACCCGGCAGCGTTCGGCGCCACGTCCATCACGCGCCCTCGGCGCGCATGCGCAGAATCCGCGCGGCATATTCGTCGGAATCGCGTTGATCGCGCCGCGCGGCGGTCTTCGCTTCGGCGGCTTCTCCACGTGCCTGTAGCACTTCGTACGAGCCGAGCCGCTGCTTCTGGCGCTGCCATTCGGGCTTCGCCGCCTCGACGCGCGCGTTCGCCGCGCCGAGCAGATTGCGCTGCTGCTCGATCGCGGCGTCGAGCGTGTCGATGAACGCCTGGAAGTTGCGCATATTGCCGGCCGGCATGCCGCTCTGGGCCGTCGCCGTGAAGCGCGCATGGTATTCGTCGCGGTACTGCACGAGCGCGTTCAGCTGCGCCTCGACGTCGTGGCGCTCGCGCTGCGCGCGGCCGAGGCGTTGCGCGGCGGCGTCCACGTCGTCCTGTGCGAGACCGATCAGCGTCTTGATCGGGAAATGTTTCGCCATCGTCAGCCTCCTCGGGCCTGTTCCCCGCTCATGGCGGGCTTGCGAGCGTGCTTTTGCGTCGTGCACAAGGACGGCGCAAAAGCACGTTCCCTTAAAAATAATCGGTCGCGCGGCGAACCGCCAGCAAGACCGACCCCCACCTCATGCCGCTCGCGGATTCAGCCGGCCATCCGCTGCGCCGTCAAAACCCGTGCCCGGCCGTTCCGGCGGCTCGCGCAGGCACGTACGTTCGTTGCCGGTGGAAACGCACCCTACACAAACAGCGCGTTCAGCATGTCGATGCTCGGCGCGAAGTTCGCGCACTCGCGAAGTCCTTGTTGCAGAAACTGTTCCATCCGCGGATACAGCGCGATGGCGCGATCGAGCACCGCGTCGCGTCCGCTCGAATACGCGCCGACGTTGATCAGATCGCGGTTGCGCTGATAGCGCGACAGCATCTGCTTGAACATACGCGTTTTATTCAGGTGGTTCTCGTCGATCAGCGCGGTCATTGCCCGGCTAATCGACGCTTCGATATCGATGGCCGGGTAGTGGCCTGCCTCGGCGAGCGTGCGCGACAGCACGATATGGCCGTCGAGAATCGCGCGCGCCGAGTCGGCGATCGGGTCCTGCTGGTCGTCGCCTTCGGTCAGCACGGTGTAGAAAGCGGTGATCGAGCCGCCGCCCGCCGGGCCGTTGCCGGTGCGCTCGACGAGTGCCGGCAGCTTCGCGAACACCGAAGGCGGATAGCCCTTGGTCGCGGGCGGCTCGCCGACCGCCAGCGCGATCTCGCGCTGCGCCATCGCGTAGCGGGTCAGCGAGTCCATCAGCAGCAGCACGTGCTTGCCCTGGTCGCGGAAATATTCGGCGAGCGAGGTCGAATAGGCGGCGGCCTGCATGCGCAACAGCGGCGACACGTCGGCCGGCGCGGCAATCACGACCGAGCGCGCCAACCCTTCCTCGCCGAGAATCTGCTCGATGAATTCCTTCACTTCGCGGCCGCGTTCGCCGATCAGGCCGATCACGATCACCTCGGCGCTGGTGTAGCGCGCCATCGTGCCGAGCAGCACCGACTTGCCGACGCCCGAGCCTGCGAACAGCCCCATGCGCTGACCGCGGCCGACCGTCAACAGCGCGTTGATCGCGCGCACGCCGACGTCGAGCACCTGGTGGATCGGCTCGCGATTGAGCGGGTTGATGACCGGTGCGGACAGCGGCGCATCGCTTTGCGTGCCGAGCGGGCCGAGCCCGTCGAGCGGCCGGCCTGACGCGTCGAGCACGCGGCCGAGCAGTTCCCAGCCGACTGGCAGGCGCTTGGCGCCCGCCATCGGATCGGCGATCGGCGCACTTTCGAGCGGAAAGACGCGCGCGCCGGGCAGCAGGCCGATCACCTCGGTGGTCGGCATCAGAAACAGCTTGTCGCCGGAGAAGCCGACCACTTCGGCTTCGGCCATCGGCAGCGAACTGCCGGGCGGCAGTTCGATCATCACCTCGGCGCCGACCGACAGGCGCAGGCCCACGGCTTCGAGCACGAGACCGGCCGCGCGCGTCAGTCGTCCGCACGCGAGCAGCGGCCGCGCGATCGCATTGCGCGCGCGCAGCGCGTCGAGCTGGCCGCGCCAGGCCTGCATATGCGGATTGGCGTCGAGCGCGGGATCGTAGGCCGGGTGGCACGACACGTGAGCGGCCGCCGAGGCGCGCGCGGCGGACTCGCCCACGGCCGGCTCGCGGCTCGCCGCCTTGCCTGCCGCTTTGCCCGCCGCCGGACGAGCGCCTGCCCCGGCACGCGCCGGCGCGCCATCCGGCGGATTGGTGGACGTCTCGGGCTGATCCGTGCCGGCGGACTCGACATCCGCGAGTGCCTCGGCGCCGAACGAGGCAAGCGCAAGCTCGCGTTCGAGCGGCGTCAGATCGCTGGCGCGGATTTCATCGAGTGTCGGCTTCACCATGTGCTCACCTTGCCGAGCGCGGCCGCGACGCGCTGCCAGCGCGTGTCGATGCCGGCATCCACTTCGCCGGTGCCGGCCTGGGCGCGGCAGCCGCCGCGCTCGACCGACGCATCGGTGCGCACGGTCCAGCCGCGCGTTTGCAGTTCTTCGAGCAGATACGCCTCGACGACCGGCAGATCGGCGGGGCTCACGATCAGCGACGGCGCGCCGGTCAGCGCCGGTTCGGCCGCCAGCACCTCGCGCGCGGCGGCGATCAGCGCGGTCGGATCGTGCTGCACGTGCTGGCGCACGACCTGCTGCGCGATGTCGAGCGCGAGCGCGACGAGCGTTTCGGAAATCGCGTGCTGCGCGCCGCCGAGCGCGGTCTTGAAGGTTTCGGCGAGCGCGGCGAGGCGTACCGCTTCCTCGCGCGCTTCGCTCTGGCCTTGCGCGAAACCTTGCGCATGGCCCTGGTCATAGCCGGCCTGATAGCCGAGCGCCTGACCGGCCACATGACCCGACGCGACGCCCTGCGCCTGCGCGGCTTCGCGCAGGCGTTCGAGTTCGGCCTCGAACGCGCGCTCGTCGAATCCGGGTTCAGCCGGCGGCGGCGCGGGCGGCACCGGGTCGAACGAGGCCATCTCCCAGCGCTGGTAGGCCGAGAGGCTTTCCTTTGCCGCGGAGTTCGGATCAGACATACGCATCTTCGGCCTTGCCGCCTAGAACGATCTGGCCGCTCTCGGCCAGGTTGCGCACGATCTGCAGGATGCGGCGCTGCTGCGTCTCGACTTCGGAGACGCGCACCGGACCGCGCGCGTCGAGGTCTTCGGCAAGCAGTTCGGCCGCACGCTGCGACATGTTCGAGAGGAACTTCTGGCGCAGCGCGGGCGGCGCGCCCTTCAGCGAAATGATCAGCGCCTCGGACTCGACTTCCTTCAGCAGCAGCTGGATCGCGCGGTCCTCGAGGTCGAGCAGGTTCTCGAACACGAACATCTGGTCGATGATCTTCTGCGCGAGCTCGGCGTCGTACTGGCGCACGTTTTCGAGCACGCCTTCCTCGTGATTGCTCGACATGAAGTTGAGGATCTCGGCCGCCGTGCGGATGCCGCCCATCGGGCTGCGCTTGAGGTTGTCGCTGCCGGAGAGCAGGCCCGTGAGCACGTCGTCGAGTTCGCGCAGCGCGGCCGGCTGGATGCCGTCGAGCGTCGCGATCCGCAGCAGCACGTCGTTGCGCAGGCGGTCCGTGAAGCAGGCAGAGATTTCGGATGCCTGATCGCGGTCCAGATGCACGAGGATCGTCGCGATGATCTGCGGATGCTCGTTCTTGATGAGTTCGGCCACGGCTGCCGAATCCATCCACTTGAGCCCCTCGATGCCGCTCGTATCGCTGCCCTGCAGAATCCGGTCGATGATGACGCCGGCCTTGTCGTCGCCGAGCGCCTTGGTCAGCACCGAGCGGATGTACTCGTTCGAATCGAGCGACATGCCGGTGTGCTGCTCGGCCTCGCGCACGAACTCCTGCAGCACCTCGTCGACCTGCTCGCGCGTCACGTTCTTCAGCGCGGCCATCGCGACACCGATCTTCTGGACTTCGCGCGGGCCGAGGAACCTGAACACCTGCGCGGCCTCTTCCTCGCCGATCGACATCAGCAGCAGCGCGCTCTTCACTACGCCTTCAGCGCTCATCGGACACCCAATTTTTCACGACGGTTGCAACGATCTTCGGGTCCTGGCGCGCGATGCTGCGCGCGAACTCCAGGTTCCGCTCATATTTGTGCCTAGCGTTTTCGAGCGCAAGCGTCTCGGGATCGGCCTCGATCTCGACGACCGCGCCGTCGCGCTCCTCGGCCGGAATGCCGTCGAGCAGCACCGGCTCGCCGGGCGAGGCAAGCGCCGCGACCGGCTCGGGCGGCGGCGGGAACGCGCGGCGCAGCGCCGGCTTCACCATCACGAAGTAGAGGAACAGGGCCACCGCGCCGATGCCGAGGTAGGTCGCGATCTGTCTGTAGAGCGCGAGCATGTCCGGCGTGCGCCACCACGGCAGGTTGGCGTTCGGGTCGAGCTCGGTCGTGAACGCGCTGTTGACCACGTTGACCGAGTCGCCGCGCGCCGCGTCGAAGCCCATTGCGTCCTTCACGAGCTGGGTGATCTGCGCAAGCTTGTCGGCGCTGACCGGCTGCATCGTCACGTGGCCCTTCGCGTCGGTCACCTTCAGGTAATTGACAACGACCGCGACCGAGAGCCGGCGGATGCCGCCCATCGGCTGGTCGATGTGGCGCACGGTCTTGTCGAGTTCGTAGTTGGTGGTCGAATCCTTGTGCTCGCTGACCGGCGTCGTGGCGACGCCGCTCGCGCCGTTGCCTGCGACGATCGGCGCGGATGCCGGCTGCGGCGGCTGGTTCGACAGCGCGCCCGGCACGCCCGAGGCGCCGCCCTGCGACATTTCGGTGGCGCTGCTCGTTTGCTGGCTGCGCACCGCCGCCTGCTGCGGATTGCCGTTCGGGCCGTAGTTCTCCGAGGTCTGCTCGCTATGCGAGAAGTCGATGTCGGCGCTCACCTGCGAGTGCGCGTTGCCCGCGCCGAACAGCGGAGCGAGGATCGCGTCGATGCGCTGCTGGGTGTTGCGCTCGATCTGCTGGCGATACTTCAGCTGCGTCGCGTCGAGCCCGCTGCCGGTGGCCGGCTGCGTGAGCAGGTTGCCGTCCTGGTCGAGGATCGTCACGCCTTTCACCGGCATTTCCGGCACCGCCGACGCCACCATATGCGTGATCGCGACGACCTGGCCTTCGTCGAGCACGCGGCCCGGATAGAGATTGACGAGCACCGACGCCGAGGGCGGCTCCTTGTCGCGCACGAATACGGTCGGCTTCGGAATCGCCAGATGCACGCGCGCCGACTTCACGGTCGAGATCGACTCGATCGTGCGTTCGAGCTCGCCTTCGAGCGCGCGCTGATAGTTGATCTGCTCGTCGAACTGGCTGATGCCGAATTTCTGGTTGTCCATCAGCTCGAAGCCGACCGAGCCGCTTTTCGGCAGCCCTTGCGAGGCGAGGCGCAGGCGCATCTCGTGGACCTGCTCGGCCGGCACGAGGATCGCGCCGCCGCTCTCCGAGAGCTTGTACGGAATATTGGCCTGCTGCAGCGCGGCGATGATCTGGCCGCCGTCGCGGTCCGACAGATTGCTGTACAGCACCTTGTAGTCGGGCGCGCGCGACCACAGGAACAGGCCCGCGACGACTGCCACCAGCAGCGCGACCGCGAACACGAGCGGCGCGCGCGGGTTGCCGCGCATCTGCGCGAGACCGGACAGACGCTGCGAGAAGTTGCCGCCCATGCCACCTAGGCCGCCGAGCCCGCCAAGGTCGGCGCCGCCGGCCTGGCCGCTGGCGGGCTGGCCGGGCGCGGGCTGCGCGCCGGCGAGTCCCATGCGGGCGTCGGGGTTGATCAACGAGTTGGCTGACGAATCCATGCGTCGGGTATCTCCGGGATGCCTTTGCGTTCTGCCGCACGATCGCGCCGGGCTCGGCGAGGGAACGGACAGAGACTTTCACGCTTGAAATTATCCGTGGCGACGCTCAACCCGATTGCTTGAATAGAGCCGGGTTTCCCCCCTAGTTTCGGGACTTTCCCTGAGGGGGCGCTGCTATGCTTTCGTCCAGATCGGTACACCTTCCGGCAGTCCGATCGCACATCCAACGGAGAAAACATGACCATGCCCGTGAACGCGCTTTCGTCGGCGCTGCAACAGATGCAGGCGATGGCGGCGCAGGCGGCCGGCGACGCGAGCCCGGCGGCGAACGAATCCGGCGCGGCGACGCCCACGAGTTTCGCCTCGGCGCTGAAGGCCTCGCTCGACAAGATCAGCAGCGACCAGCAAAGCGCGATCGGCGAATCGCAGGCGTTCGAGCTCGGTTCGCCGAACGTCTCGCTGAACGACGTGATGGTCGACATGCAGAAGGCCAACATCGGCTTCCAGTTCGGCCTGCAGGTGCGCAACAAGCTCGTGGCCGCCTACAACGACATCGCGCAGATGTCGATCTGAACGGTTTTGCGCGGTTTTCGTGTGGGTTGCGCCTGGGTTTCACCTGGGTTTCACCTGGGTTTTGCATACCCCCGCACGAAAACCAGCAAGCCTGGCCGGCGCGCCAGCCGGCCGATTCCTTTGACGCCCCTCGATCCCCCTTGCTTACATTGCTCTAAAGCTTTGCTGCCGCGTATCCGATAACCAGGGTACAGGCCGGTTCAGGCGCGACAACGCGCCGCAGAGCCGTGCCATGACCCAATCGCAGTCAGTATCCGTATCAGAGGAGGAGCGCCGATGTTTTCCCCGGGACACGCTGGAGCCAGCGCGTATGCACGCGTCGGTGTCGAGACGGCCGTGATGGGCGCCAGTCCGCATCGTCTCATCGTGTTGCTGTACCAGGGCACAAGGCAGGCCATCGCGCAAGCCCGCATGCATCTGCAGCAGGGCAATGTCGCCGAGCGCGGCATGGCGATCAGCAAGGCGATACGGATCGTCGAAAGCGGGTTGCAGCAGTCGCTGAACCTCGAGGTGGGCGGCGAGATCGCGGGGCGACTGAACGCGCTGTACAGCTATATGACGCGCCGGCTGCTCGAAGCCAACGTTCACTCGAGCGAGGCGATGCTGGTGGAGATCGACGGTTTGCTCGCAACGCTCGAAGAGGCATGGATCGGGATTGGCCCGGAGGTTGCGCGCATGGCAACGCAGCCCGCCGCGGAAAGCATGAGATGACATCGAACGCAGAATATTTTTCCCGATACGAGGCTATCGCCGCGCTGTCCTGCCGCATGCTGATGGCGGCTCGCCATGCCCTGTGGAGCGATCTGATCGACCTGCAGGAAGAGTACCGGCATCTGGTCGAAGCCCTGAAGGAAGCCGACGACGGCGTGAAACTCGACGAGACCGAGCGTCAGCGCAAATACATGCTGATCCGCCAGATTCTCGCCGACGACGCGGCGATCCGCGATCTCGCGAATCCGCGCATGGCGAATCTGTCGGCGCTGTTCGCGGGCCGGCCGACGCGCGTGCTCAAGGAACTGTACGGGGCGCGCTGAATACGGGCCCATGCGCACGAAGTGCCTCGCGTAAGGCCGTGCGCGTTGATGCGCCGCCTGCGCGCCCGCCTGTCCCGTGGCGCGCCACGCGGCAGGCGGCTGAACGATCAGAGCATTGAGCGCGCTCGCGCCCATGCGACCAGGGAATCGGCATGAACGGAATCGACACGGCTGTCGCTTCGGTGCTTTCGAGCCGGATCGACAGTTTGCTCAACATCGCGCCGGGCGCCGCGACCACCTCGCAGACCGGCGCGGCGGGCGTCGCCGGCGCGCCCGTTGCCGCCACGCCCAACGTGACGCCCGCGCCGCAGCCGTCCGCGCAAACCGCGCTGTCGGCGGTCGCGCTCACGCTCAATGCGATCGCAAATTCGGGCGGCGAAGCGACGCCGGCCGTGCTCGGCAAGGCGCCGATCTGGCCGGCCGCGCCGGCGCTCGATATCGCGGTGGACGGGTTGCCGGACGCCGATGCGGCCGGTAGCGCGGGTGCCGCGGGTGCCGATGCCGCGGCAAACTCCAATGCCGCCGCGAGTGCCGCTGCCAGTGCGAACGGAACCGCGGCCACCGCCAGCATCGCGGCGACGCAGGTGCCGGTGGCCGCGCTCGCGGCCGCGCTCGAACGCACCGTCAGCGACAGCGGCCTGTTCTACGAAGCTCATCTCGCCGGATGGCTGGTCGGTCAGCGCTCGCCGGAGAATCTCGCCGACGAAGCGCAGAACCGGCTCGTGGCGGCCGCGCAACTGCCAAGCTGGGCCGATGAGGATGGCGACACGGCGACGCCACGCGCGGGCGCGACGGGTTTTGCATCCGATGCGATGGCGGGCGGCATGCAACGCGGCGTGCAGGGCGGCACGGCGAACGGCACGCAATCGAGTACCCAATCGGGCTCGCAAGCTGGCTCACAGGGCCACTCGCCCAACACCGCCGCCGAGGCCGCCGCGCACCCGATGCCGTCGATCCTGACTGCCCAGGCCGCGCGTCTCGCCGCGGGCGAGGTGCTGGCGAATTCGTTGTCCGATCTGACGGGCCAGCCTGCGCACGCGGGGCTGCATAGCGCGACGCCGCAAATCGGCGATGCGGCAGCGTCGCAGAACGCGCAATCGATGGCGGCCGCCGTGCATCCGGCGACGGTGCCACTCGTGCGTCAGCAGCTCGATCTGCTCGCGACGGGGCAATTCCGCTGGACCGGCGAAGCATGGCCGGGCGCGCGGCTTGACTGGACCATCGAGCAGGACGGCGACGAATGGGACCGCAGCGGCGGCGGTCTTGCGAGCGAGGACGATCAGCCGTGGCACACGCGTCTGACGCTGTCGCTGCCGACGCTCGGCACCGTCGATGCCGAATTGACGCTGACCGGCATGCGGCTCACCGCGCGCGTGCAGGCGAGCCCGCACGGCGCGGCGCGGCTCGCGACTCAGGGCGAGAGCTTCCGCGAGCGGCTCGCGGCGGCCGGCATCGAGTTGCAGGGTTTGACGATACGCGAGATCGGCGGCGGTGCGCCGGGAGCACCTGGAGCGGCGACCTCGGCCGCGGCGACGCCGGGCGGTGTCGCGGCTAACCCTGCGGGCTATGGCTCGGCCGCTGCACGCGGCACGCCGGGGGCGCGCGACGACTTCGACTGGGATATCTGATGAGCCGGACCAATCGCCGCAGCGCGGCTGCGCTTGTCTATGACGCTCAGAGTGGCGAGGCTGCACCGCGCGTGGTCGCGAAGGGGTATGGGCTGCTCGCCGAGATGATCGTGCAGCGGGCCAGGGAAGCGGGGCTTTATGTTCACGAAGCGCCCGAAATGATTTCATTGCTGATGCAGGTGGATCTCGATGCGAGGATTCCGCCGCAGCTTTATCAGGCGACCGCGGAATTGCTGGCGTGGTTGCATCGGCTGGAGAGCGGGGCTGAGGATGAAAGAGTGGGCGCTGGCGCGCGGGATGTGGTTGATGTTGTAGCTGTTGATTTGCCTGGCGGCGCTTGATGACCGTGGTTTTGGCCCTTTGTTGGGTTGGGTTTTTTTTGTCGTTGTTCCTGGGTTTGTTGGCCTTTCCTTGATTTCTTGGTGGTCTATTAGCGTTGCCCCTGTGCGGGGCGGCACCTACTTTCTTTGCGGCTGCAAAGAAAGTAGGCAAAGAAAGCAGCTTCACACCGCCA
>Ga0153988_1000246_pt1 | contig 13755 bp, 9 predicted proteins | sample TSNC072MetaG_FD_104742 | JGI IMG/M metagenome (GOLD analysis project Ga0153988, IMG submission 104742) | Attine ant fungus gardens microbial communities from North Carolina, USA - TSNC072 MetaG | ecosystem: Host-associated > Fungi > Mycelium > Unclassified | place: USA: North Carolina, Jones Lake...
GCCAGCGCTTCGCCACGCTGATGCAGCAGGCCCACGAGATCGTCGACGAAAGCGCCGAGGCGGCGCGCCACCCGATAGTCGAGACACGGCGGGCAGTAGTCGTTTTCGAGCACGACCCGGTTGTCGGGCAAGCGTTCGAGCACGCGCGCCACGCCCAGCGCCGTATAGGCGTTCGCCACGTCGGGGGCGAGCGCGAGGCGCACCCGCAGTTTGCCGATCTGCATCAGCGCCGCGTCGGCGTTCGGGTCATTGCTGTCGCTCACGTCGAGTTCGGCGATGCGGTGGCGCGCGAAGTTCTCCTCGCTCGCCTCGTTGCCGGTTTCGGCCACGCCCGGCCGGCGTACCGGCAGCGCCAGTTGCACCAGCACGTTGCGCGTGCCCTCGGGAATGTCGAGCGGCTCGGGCAGGTCGTCGTCGGCGGGCAGATCGAATGGCGTGCCGTCGGGCAACACGCCCGCGCAGGACAGCAACGCGAGCTTGCCGAGCTTGAGCAGCGGCTCGTCGATCTCCAGCGCGGTAAAGCCCCAGCTATACGGACGCAGGCCGGCGGCGCGCGTCTCCAGTTGCCGCTGCAGATAGCGGTCGTGCTGCTGCAAATGCTGGGGCTGCAGAAACATCCCCTCGGACCAGATGACTTTGCTATTCCAGGACATGTTGTTTCGTTCGATCGTTTCTGGGTGGGATCGGCTCAAGGTTTCGGCTGACGTGCGCGGGCCGCGTGCAATTCGTCGATCTGGGCCTCGTACGCCTCATTGAACGCCTGGCCGAAAAGCTTCTGGAAGTCGTCCTCGGCTTCGCGCGCGACGGCGCCCTGCAAGCCGACGAACAGGTCCCATAGCTTCGCCTTGCGGTTCGACAGCACTTTTTCGAGGGTGCCCGGGTCTTTCAGCTGCGCTTCGATCGAGGCGGGATCGAAGCGGCCCAGCACGTGCGCAAGCGCCGCGCGCATGCCGGCCAGCACGGCCAGCTCGTGCGCCTCGATATCGTCGAAGGCGCGCCTCAGCGCCTCGTCGGGCGGCAGATAGCCGGCCGTGCGGCCGGTCAGCATCTGCGCCAGCGCGCTGTCGACGTCGGGGAAAAATTTGAGCGGGTTGTTATCGCGCGCGACGATCACGGTCGTGTCGAGGCGGGCTTCGCGTTTGGTCATCGAGCGGGCGCGCAATACCGCCATCGTGCCGCGCAACGCTTCGCGCAACATCGTGCCGATCAGGCGCGCAAACTCCGGCCCGGGCAGATTCGGCGCGCGCGAGGGGTCAAGGCCGAGGCCTTCGAGCAGGGCCTGGAAGAGCGCGGCGTGGTCGTCGCTCGTGGCACCGGGAGTGCCGTGGCGGGCCGGGGCCGCTGGGGTTGCAGGCGCGGCTCGTGCGGCGGACATCGCGGGTTGCGCGTTGCCGGCTACGTCTTCGTGGATGGCCTGGATAGCCTGGGACGGTGGCGCCTCTGGGACCGACAGCGGCACCTCAGCGAGCGGCGACGGCGCGGCAACGGATGACGTCCCCAGCCCGAGAGACGAATCCGGTTGTGCGGCAAACGGCACATCGGGCTGCGCGGCTGGCGTTGGGACCGGCATCGGAGCGACCGCTGGCGCGGGCACCGGCGCGGCCGCTGGCATCACATGCCGCACGCTGGCAGCCTGCGGTGCGACCACGGGCACCACCACCGGCACTACCGGAGCCGAGGGAACCGGTTGCGCGACCGACGGCAACGGCATCGACGGCGTTCCGAACAGATCGTCGAACGGGGTCATCGCGGCACCTGCCGGACCGGGGTCCAGCAAGCCCGGGGGCAAGCCGGTCGGCCCACCCAGCGGCACGGTCGGCAGGGCAGCCGGCGCCGGCCACGGCGCCATCTCCTGCGACGCCTGACGCTGCGCGGTCGCATACGACGCAGTGCCTGCCTGCGCGGGCGTTTCCCACTGCGCCAACGCATCCGCAAGCGGGTCGTAGTCAGCCGGAATGCCACCGGCGGGCGCCGCCGCCGCGCCCTGATCCTGTTGCGACAACTGGTGCGACGATTGGCTCGACGGCTGATAAGACGGTTGACTCGACGGCGGACGCGGCGCCTGCGCCTGCGGCACCGCAAACGCCTGCCACTCCGGCGACACATGATCGCTCTCGGAGCCCGCGAAGCCCGGTCGCGACGAAATCTGCTGCGCTTCGCCGAAGCCCGGCTGCCCGAGCTGATCGAGCGCGCCGAGCCGCAGCGCGTCGCCTGGCGAATCGGCCGGCAGCGGACCGCCGAGCACCTGCGCGGCGCTCAGCGGATCATGCCCGCCTGTCAGACTGCCCGTCACACCACCCGCCCCCGCCGCCGGCTCGCCGAGCGACACCTCGAGCAGATACGGACCGATCAGCAGACGGTCGCCGTCCGCGAGTCGCGCCTCGCGCGTGCCGCCGAGCGCGCGCTGATTCAGCACGCTCGGATTGCTGCCCAGATCGCACAGCAGGTAGTCGCCGCCGCGGAACTCGATGCGCGCGTGAACGCGCGAGATCGCGCGCTGCTGATCGGGCAGCACCAGCGTGCAGTCGTTGGCCCGGCCGATCGTGCCGCCCGCCGGGCCGAACGCGATCGCGATCGGCTCGGCCAGCGTCTCGTCGTTGAACCGCACAACCCGCAGCGAAAGAATCGGATAGTTCACTTGGCTCCCCACAACCGGTCCGGTGCATCATTCACGGCATCACTCACGATTTGATTTTTTTAGTGCCGTCGTCGGCATCTTTGGGCGCGGTGGGCGCGGTCGGCGACGAGCCGCTGCCCGAGCCTGCCGAGCCGCCCGAGTTGAGCAGGATCGGCGTGCCCGACACCGCCACGCTCACCGGGCCGATCACCACGAAGGCGCCGCCCGCCTTCAGCGTGATGCTCGCGCCCGCCTCGATCACGACGTTCATGCCCGCCTTGATATGGATATTCATGCCGGCATCGATCGCATAGTCCATGCCGACTTTTTCCTGCAGCTTCTGTCCGACCTTCAGCGACGCATTGCCGTCGACCTCGGCGTTCTGGTCGCCGGTCACGGCATCGTGGCGCGCGCCCGTGATCGCGATGAACTCGTTGCCGGTCACCTTCAGATGCCGATCGTTGCCGACGTTGCTCAGCATGTCGTTCTTCACCCACGTCTCGTGATCCTTCTCGGCGTGGAAGAACAGTTGCTCGCTACCCTTGTCGTCGTCGAAACGCATTTCGTTGAAGCCGCCGCCGCCCTTGGTCGAATTGCTCTTCAACGTCGAGAACATCTGATTCGCCGGCAGCGCGTACGGCGGCATCGTATTCGCGTTGTAGACGCAGCCGGTCACGAGCGGCCGGTTCGGATCGCCCTCGACGAATTCGACGACCACTTCCTGACCGATGCGCGGCAGGAAGAACGTGCCCCAGTTCTTGCCGGCCCAGCTCTGCGAGACGCGCACCCAGCAGCGCTTCATGCGCGCGTCCGCATCGGCCGGCGGCGCGAACTGCTCCCAATGAAACTGCACCTTGATGCGGCCGTATTTGTCCGTGAGAATTTCCTCGCCGTCCGGGCCGACCACCACCGCGGTCTGCGGCCCCGCCACCACCGGCTGCACGGTCAGCCGCTCCGAGCGGAAGTGGTTTTCCTTGCGCAACGCGGTAAAGGCGCAGTCGAAGAACGGCAGCGACGGATCATGGCGCACCGTCGATACATAGACATCCGAATTGATCTCGTACGTCGCGCCGACCACGAGATAATCGTGGTTTTGCGCATCGCAGGCGTGATGTTCGAGCTTGAACTGGCCGCCCGGCCAGATGCCGCGCGCGCTCGAACGGCCCGAGATGCTGTCGTTGCGCGCCTGGCGAATCTCGATGCCGACCTTCGCATACCGATCGCCGTCGCCGGATTGCACGTGGCCGCTCAGATGCTCCTGCATCGTATACACCGGCGGATCGTAGACTTTCGGCCGCGTCGCGCGCGACAGCAACCCTTGCTGATTGCTCGACGAAGGCTTTTCGAAATCGTAGTCGTTGACTTCATACTTGCCGGTCTGCAATTCCGCGCCCGAACTCCACGCATACACGCATTCCTTCTCGTTCGACGGCTCGTGCCACGCATCGTAGGAGATCGTCGCGTAGTGCTCGATCGGCGCGTGCACGTCGCTCGAATCGGTCAACACCAGCGTGTGCTTGCCCGCCTTGTGCTCGAAGTAGTAGTAGATGCCCTCGTGCTCCATCAGGCGGCTCACGAACGCGAAGTCGGTTTCGCGGTATTGCGCGCAGTGCGGCAGCGTCGGATAGCTCGCCTGGCATTTATTGCTGAGGTCGATGCTGTAGTCCTGCAAGACGCCCGTCACGATATCCAGCACGCTTTTTTCGTGGAAAAAACGGCTGTGCGACGCACGCGTGAGCAGCCACAGCCGCGGACGCACCACGGCTTCGTAGCGCGCCATGCGGTTGCGCACGCTGTCTCCCGGCGCGACGATCCGGAAGGCCGTGACGATCCCGTTGAATTGCCGCTCGCCGTCGCCGGGCAGCGACAGCGCGATCGAAATGTCCTGCCCGAGCAGATCGGCGGCTTGCAGATCGTTGCGCTGGCTCAGCAGATCGAGCCGCCATTCGCAGAGGCGTCCCAACTCTTCCGTGCCGCTCAGGTGCAGAAACAGCAGGTCCTGGCCGGCAGGCGCGCAACTGACGGTGACGTGGCGGTTCTGATTTTGCGTAGTCATGTCACGGAATCATCGTCTTGACGGTCGCGGGATTGACGATCGTGACCACCCCGCCCCAGTTGCACATACAGGTCGAGACGTTGTCGAGCGACGGCTGGTTGCCGAGCAGCACGGTCGGCGCGCCCGGCGCCCACGGCGACAGGGTGGCCGGGATGCACGGCATCGGCGTCAGCACGCCCAGCGCGGCGGCCGTCGCGGCGGCCACCGTCGGATTGGCGGGCGAGCTGCACACGCCGAACGGCATGATGTTGACGAGCGGAATGTGATCCATGATGTTGGCCGCGGGCGGCCCTTCGCCCATCACGCGATTGACCGGCAGCACCACGAGAGACGAAGGCGCCGCGCCGAACGAACATTGCAGCGTTGCGCCCATGCTGACTTGTTGCGGCATAGAAAGGCACTCACCATGCGAAGTAGCCGAAAACCCGCGCGAACGTCGCGTCGGTCCGATCAATCGAACGTATAGAGAAACTCGCCGTCGCGCGCCCCGATCTGCACTTTCGCGACCGCGCTGCCGTTCATCATGCGCGTCAGGAATTCCGTGCTGATGCGCGGCAACAGCGTGTTGGTCAGAATCGCATCGATCATGCGGCCACCGCTTTCGAGCTCGGTGCAGCGGCTGCCGATCAGCTTCACCACGTCGTCGTCGTAGCTGAACGGAATCTTGTGCGAGACGCGCAGGCGCTTCTCGATCCGGCCAAGCTGCAGGCGGATGATCGCGCCGAGCATCTCGTCGGAGAGCGGGTAGTACGGAATCACCACGACACGGCCGAGCAAGGCCGGCGGAAACACCTTGAGCAGCGGCTCGCGCAGGGCCTTGGCGATGCCCTCGGGCTCCGGCATCAGTTCCGGGTCCTTGCACAGGCTCGTGATCAGGTCCGTGCCGGCATTGGTGGTCAGCAGGATCAGCGTGTTCTTGAAGTCGATCACGCGGCCCTCGCCGTCTTCCATCCAGCCCTTGTCGAACACCTGGAAGAAGATTTCGTGAACGTCCGGATGCGCCTTCTCGACTTCGTCGAGCAGCACCACGCTGTACGGACGCCGGCGCACCGCCTCGGTCAGCACACCGCCTTCGCCGTAGCCGACGTATCCCGGCGGCGCGCCCTTCAGCGACGACACCGTATGCGCCTCCTGGTACTCGCTCATGTTGATCGTGATGACGTTCTGCTCGCCGCCGTACAGCACCTCGGCGAGCGCCAGCGCGGTCTCGGTCTTGCCGACCCCCGAGGTGCCGGCGAGCATGAACACGCCGATCGGCTTGTTCGGATTGTCGAGACCGGCGCGCGAGGTCTGGATGCGCCGCGCGATCATCTCGGTCGCATGCGCCTGGCCGATGATGCGCCGGTTCAGATTCTCCGCGAGCTTGAGAACGTTTTCGATTTCGTTGCGGACCATCCGGCCCACCGGTATGCCGGTCCAGTCCTGCACGACGGAAGCGACCGCCTGCTGGTCGACGGTGGGGAGAATCAGCGGGTCTTCGCCTTGATGCTGAGCAAGTTGCGCCTGCAGGTCGCGCAGTTCGGCGAGCCGTGCCTCGCGTGTGGCGGTGTCGCCAGAAGCGCCGGTTTCAGCCGCTGCGTGGTCCGCTTCGTGGTTCGCTTCGTGGTTCGCTTCCCGCTCTGCTTCGTTCGCCGCGCCGGCCTGCGCCGCGCCTTCCACCTTGCCGGTCTCGCCGCGCAGTTGCGCGCGCAGATCGAGAATCCGCGTCACCAGTTCTTTTTCCGCCTGCCAGCGAGCGTCGAGCGTGGCGAGACGCGCCTGCTCCGCGGCGAGCTTTTCCGCGGCCGCGGCCTGACGCTCGCGCGTGTCGACGCCCACCGCGCTTTCGCGGCCGATGATCGCCAGTTCGGTTTCGAGCGCCGCGATACGCTTGCGCGAATCGTCGACCGAGGCCGGCGTCGCGTGCTGGCTAACCGCCACGCGCGCACAGGCCGTGTCGAGCAGGCTGACCGATTTGTCGGGCAACTGGCGCGCCGGAATATAGCGATGCGAGAGCCGCACCGCCGCTTCGAGCGCTTCGTCGAGCACCTGCACCTTGTGATGCCGCTCCATCGTCGAGGTGACGCCGCGCATCATCAAAATGGCCTTGGTCTCGTCCGGCTCGCTGACCTGCACGACCTGGAAGCGCCGCGTCAGCGCCGGGTCCTTCTCGATGTGCTTCTTGTATTCGGCCCACGTGGTGGCCGCCACCGTGCGCAGCGTGCCGCGCGCGAGCGCCGGCTTCAGCAGATTCGCCGCGTCGCCGGTGCCGGCCGCCCCGCCTGCGCCGACCAGCGTATGCGCTTCGTCGATAAACAGAATGATCGGCTTTTCCGAGGCCTGCACCTCTTCGATCACCTGCCGCAAGCGGTTCTCGAACTCGCCCTTCATGCTCGCGCCGGCCTGCAGCAGACCGACGTCGAGCGTGCGCAACTGCACGTCACGCAGCGACGGCGGCACGTCGCCGGCCGCGATGCGCTGCGCGAAGCCCTCGACCACCGCGGTTTTGCCGACGCCCGCTTCGCCGGTCAGGATCGGATTGTTCTGGCGGCGGCGCATCAGAATGTCGACCACCTGGCGGATTTCCTCGTCGCGCCCGACGATCGGATCGAGCTTGCCGTTGCGCGCCTGCTCGGTCAGATCGGTGGTGAAGCGCCGCAGCGCTTCCTGCTTGCCGAGCGCGGCGGCCGGCACCGGGCCGCCCGCGTCGCCCGCATCGGCGCCCGCGCCTTGCGCGCCGCCCGCCTGAAAACCGTCGCTCGCGCTCATCGCCGCTTCCGGCGACTCGCGCAGCAGACTGTCGAATTCGTCGACGAGCGCCTCGAGCTTGATGCGCTCGAACTGGCGCGAGATGCCGTACAGGCTGTTGCGCAGCGACGGCGTCTTCAGCAGTCCGACCACCAGATGACCGGTGCGCACCTGCGACTCGCCGAACATCAGCGAGCCGAACACCCAGCCGCGCTCGACCGCTTCCTCGACCTGCGAGGAAATATCGGTCACCGAACCCGAGCCGCGCGGCAGGCGGTCGAGCGCGTCGGTCAGATCGCGCGCGAGGCCGGACGGCTCCAGCCCATAGTGCTTGACGATGCGATGCAGGTCGGAGTCCTGCAGTTGCAGGATCTGATGGAACCAGTGCACGAGCTCGATATAAGGATTGCCGCGCAATTTGCAAAACACGTTCGCACTTTCGATTGCGCGGAATCCGAGCTTGTTCAGCTTGCCGAACAAGGCTGCCCGTTTGATCTCGGCCATATGGCTATTCCCCCGATGATGTCGATGATGGCACCGCAGAAGAAGACGGCGCATGCGCCGCCGCGGCAATCCGTGAACGGCCATCCGGCGCGGTTGGCTGCAGCACCAGTTGGCGCTGATCGCCTTGCGCCGCATGGCCGAGCGCCCAGGTGGTGTAACCGAGCCGCGTGTGACGTCCGAGTTGCAGACGCGGCACGTCTTCCTGTCTGAGCACGAGCCGCAGGTCCCAGTCGAGCCCGTCGCGCGCGTAATTGCGCACCCAGTCGACGAGACGCTTCAGGCTCTCGCCGCCCGGCAGAAAGCGCTCGTAGTCGGCGCGGCTCAGCGGTCCGATGACGATGCGAAACTTATGCTGGCAATCCCACGTGCGCGAACCGAGCAGCGTCGCCACGCCGAGCGCGGCGCCATCGGCCGCTCCCAGACGCAGCAGCGAACCGGCTGGCAGCGTCATCCAATGGCCGACCCACTGCTCGATCTCGACCGGCAGGTTGAAAAAGCGCGTCAGGACGAGCTTCAATCCCGCGGCCGGACGGGTCGGCCCGGCCAGCAGACCGGCGAAGTGCAGCTTGGCGAAATCGGGCACCGCGTCGCGCTCGCGCAGCGCCGGCTCGCCGAGCCCGAACAGGCTGCCGACATAAAAGGAAAAGCGGTCGCGCTCCGGACGGTCGAGACTCACGGCCGGCTGCGCATTGGCCCACGCGCGGTAGAACAGCGTCACCATCCGGTGATGGAAGACGTCGAGAAAACGCGCGAAGGTCGGATCGTTCGCATTGCGCGCGCGATCGCGCGCGTACTCGGTCAGATGCGTGGGCAGCGGGCCGTGCGGCCCGAACAACCCGAAGAACTTGACCACGAGGCGCGCGGCATGCCGTTCGCCGGCCGGCGTGAAAGCGCCGAGCGAGGTCGGCTGGAACACCAGTTCGGGCTCCTGCACGAAACGGATCGCGTCGTCGCGCGGCTGCATCGATTCGCCTACGCGCGGCTTGTCCGGATACGCGTTCTCCAGCAGCCGCACGACCTGGAAGAAGTCGAAGCGGCGCGCGTCGTCCTCGAGCCGGCGCAGCAGCGTCAGAGCGTCCGGCATTGTCCGACCCTCGCTGGCCAGCGCATGATCTCGCCGCGGGAAAGCGTCTTCACCACGGTCTCGGTGAACGAGTTGATCGAGACGTATTGCGCGAAATAATGCGCGAGCACGGCGCCGAGCAGAAACGCGCCGGCGCCTTCGAACGCCGCTTCGTCGAGCGTCAGCGTCACTTCGAGACCGCGGCCGAACACGATCGGTCCCGCGCACGGCAGGCGGCGCGTCACCGAGCGCGCATCGATCGAGCGCACGCCTTCCACGAGCCGCTGACTGGCGATGTCGTCGACGGGACAGTAGAGGCTCAGCAGATCGCGCAGCGCGCGGGCGCCCTCGCGCGCGTCGTTGTCGAGCAGCGACGCGTAATTCAACGACAGGTGGCTCAATAGCCGCCACGCCACGGCCCCATGCGCGTACGACGGCAGCGGCCGGCTCGGGCCGCTCACGCAGCGCACGCTCTGCACCGGCGCTTCGACGTCGAGCGTGAAATCGGCGGGGCCGACGCCGACCGGCATCGTCAAGGGCAAGTCGCGATTGGTGCACAGCACCTGCAAGCCGAGTTGCCGCAAGTCGGCGCGAAACGGCGCATTCTTCGCATCCACCAGCGCGATGAACATCTCGCTGCCGAGATAGCTGCTACGCGGTCCGCGCTCATGCTGCCGCGCCGAGGGCAAACGCTTTTCGCGGCGCACCTGATAGTAGGCGCCGGCCCGATACGTGGCGCCGAGATCGCGCGCGTGATAGAACGGCTCGAACTGCTGCTCGCCGCCCGCGCTCGCGCTATAGCCGGTGGCCGTCTCGATCCGGTAGATCTCGAAGTCCATCGGCCGGGTGCGATCGGCCACTACGTGATATTCGAACTGCTCGTCCGACAGCGCGATGCGATCGGTACGCCTGGCAAACAGGTTGATGGCGGGCGTGCAGTGCAGCGCGAAGTTGCCGGCGTCGAGCGATTGTTCGAGCTGCGGATCGCCGCGCCTGAGCAGCACGATGACTTCGAGCTCGCTCTCCGCGCAACGGCGCAGCGCCGCCTGCAAGCCGTCGATTGCGAGAAACATGAAGCGCTGCGGAAAAGCGAAGTACTCCTGCAACAGACGGTAGCCCGGGAACGATTGGCCGCTGAGCGGCAGCAGCGCTTCGTCGTCGGTAAAGCCGAGCGGGCGCAACGCGCTCGCCGGCAACTGCACGTGCCACGCTGCCGGACGTTTGGCCGGCAATACGACGATGCCGCTCACCGAACCCAGCAGACGCTCGTGGATGCGCGTGGCCATGCCGTCGGTGCCGCGCAGATACAGCGTCAGCCGGTCGAGCTTCAACTGGTTGAATTTCAGGCCGCCAGTGGCGCGCAGCCGCAATCTGAGGCCAGCCTTGATGGCGGCGCCGCCCGCCATGCTCGCCGGCAGCGCGCTGTCGATGCCGCCGAGCGAACCGGTATGCGTAAAGAAGCGCGCCTCGGCAATTTCGAGCGGCCAGAGCGCCAGTTCATGCGCACTGCGGTATTCGCAACGCGTCGAACCGTTCTTGTCGAGCACGCTGCGCAGCGCGCTGCCGCGTGGAATCCGCACGCCTTCCGCAAGACTCGAACTGCTCAGGTCGGGCTGGATCTGCACCACGGCCATCGACGGCGTCGGCGCGAGGTAATGCGGGTACACCAGTTCGGCGAGATGCTGGGTAAAGCGCGGAAACTCGTCGTCGATTTTCAGCTGCACGCGCGCCGCGAGAAAGCTGAAGCCTTCGAGCAGACGCTCCACATACGGGTCCGCGCATTCGAGACTTTCCATGCCGAGGCGGCCGGCGATCTTCGGAAATTCGCGTGCGAACTCGCCGCCCATCTCGCGTAGATGTTGCAGTTCCTGGCTGTAGTATTTGATCAGGTCGGGATTCATGGCTTCAGCGCGGCCCGCCCTGATCGATCACGCGCATCTCGCCGGCTTCCAGGTCCAGTTCGGTCCTGAAGTAAAGCCGCTCCGGATACGGCTGCGCCCACAGGTCGCCCTCGACCAGAAACGACACGGTGTTATGGCGCCCGGTGGTCTCTTCGAACTGCATCGAACTGACCCGCACGGTATCGCGCAGAATGCGCGGCTCGAACGCCCAGATCGCGTCGCGCACCAGCCGTTCGAGTCGCAGCGGATCGATCCCCGAGGCGGTCTTGCCGGCGATGTCCGGCAAGCCGAAGTTGATGACCGACGTCGCGACGTACGGGTAACCGCTCAGGTCCCGCACCGACGCGAGGCCGTTCGCGTTCAGCAGCCAGCCGAGGTCGCGCTGCACGCTCTCGCGCAGCGCGCGCATCGACAGCACGCGGCGCTCGCGCGCTTCCTGCCTCGCGTCCGGTTCGAGATCGGTCAGCCGGTCGAGCAGCGACGGTTGCAGGCGGTCGCGGGCGGTCAGCTCAGCCATGATCCGGTACGGCCGCGCCGCTCTCTTCGGGGTCCGCGGCACGGCTTTCCAGTTCGATGGTCCGCACGTCGAAGAGCGCGTAGTCGTTCGCATCCGAGGCGAACATGCGCTGGCCGACGGGACGCGCGGTGACCGGATCGTCACTGCTCCAGTCGGTCAGTTGCGCGAGCCACAGCGCGCGATCGGGATGAGCGAGCGTGCCGGGATAGCGCACCGGAATCAGGCCGGCGGCCTGGCCGTCGTTGGCCCAGGTGAAGACGGCCGGCATCCAGACCCGGTCGCGCAGGTCCGAGGGCGGCTCGATTTCGATGCGTTTGATACGGTCAAACGGAATCCAGTAATAGCGGCCGTTCAGCAAGGCTTCGAGGGTCGGGCCGAGCCGGTTGTCGGCATCGGCAAGCCACGCAAACGGCTCGCCGTTCAGCGTGCCGGCGGTGGCCGGCGCCTCGTCGAGCGCCTGCGCGCGCGCGGCCGCCGCCGCGCCGGCATCGCCCACAGCCTCGAGCCGCAATGCTTCGACAAGCAACGCGAGCCAGCCGGTCGGCTCGCCGAAAATCAGCGGCGCGTGCTCGCCTTTGAACACCGCGTCGCGCAACGCCTCGCATTGCAACGCCGAGCGATAGGTTTGCACCATCGGCAACGCCGCCGCGTCGAGTTCGCCCACCACATTCAGTTGCGTCAGCGCGCGATCCCACGCACCCGTTACCGCGAGCAACTGGAACAGAAAGACGCGATAGGCGGCTTTCGACGGGTCCTTGCGAACCTGGTTCTGCAATTCGCTCAGGCATCCGTCGACATCGCCCGCGCGCAAACACTCTTCTGCTGTCATGCCGGTTCGCTCCGCTCAGGCTTACGTCATCCCACCCGCCGCCGCACCGCGGCGGCGTGGCCGGCGCGGTGCAGTCGCCCCATGCTGCCAGCCGCTCAACTCTCGGCGTTGGCGGGGATGTTCCATTTCGTTTCGACCACCCCGCCTTCCTTTACACCCTTGGCGTTTTGCGGCTGGTACTCGACATGGAATTTTTCGAAGTTGAGCGTGACGTTCTCGGTGAAACGCTCTTCGCCGCCCGAGCCGCCCGTCGAATAGGAGCTGACCAGCACGCCTTCGAGCGTGACCTTGTAGTACTCGAGCGGGTTGTCGCCGCCGGCCTTGCGCACGGTCAGCAGAGCCTTGTCGATGTGCGTGCCCTTGGTACAGGCCGCCATGATCGGTGGCGTGGCCTTGTCGCTGTATTTGGTGAACGAGAGGTCCTGCACCGATACCTTGCCGGCCCCGCCGCCCGTACCCATGTGCATCGTGCCGCTCTGGCTCAGCCCCCAGCTCCACGCCAGCACTTCGATTTCTTCCTTATGGGTCTTGTCCTGCGATTCGCCCTTAATATCGCCCAGCTTCATGAACATATCGATGGCCATGTCTTTCTCCGCTCAAAACAATTCGTCACTGAAAAAAAGGGATTTCCGTCATGCCGCCTTGGCGGACGGAAGCTTCGAAACCAACCGTAGCGATACGGTCAGGCCTTCCAACTGGTAATGCGGACGCAGGAAAAACTTCGACGTGTAATACCCCGGATTGCCCTCTACTTCCTCGACGACCACTTCCGCGGCGGCAAGCGGCCGTCGTGCCTTGGACTCTTCCGTCGAGTGCGCGGGATCGCCATCGACGTATTGCAGAATCCAGTTCTGCAGCCAGCGCTGCATGTCGTCCTTCTCCTTGAAGCTGCCGACCTTGTCTCGCACGATGCACTTCAGGTAGTGCGCAAAGCGGCTGCAGGCGAACAGGTACGGCAGACGGGCGGCCAGGTTCGCGTTCGCGGTGGCGTCCGGGTCTTCGTACTCGGCGGGCTTATGCAGCGACTGCGCGCCGATGAAGGCGGCGAAATCGGAGTTCTTCTTGTGTACGAGCGGCATGAAACCGTTCTTCGCCAGTTCGGCTTCACGGCGATCACTGATGGCGATTTCGGTCGGGCACTTCATGTCCACGCCGCCGTCGTCGGTGGGGAACGCATGCACCGGCAGATTCTCGACCGCGCCGCCCGACTCGATGCCGCGAATCCGCGAGCACCAGCCGTACATCTTGAACGAGCGATTGATGTTGGTCGCCATCGCATAGGCCGCATTGGCCCATGAGTATTTGCTGCTGTCCGCGCCGGCGGTATCTTCCTCGAAATCGAACTCCTCGACCGGGTTGGTTTTCGCGCCATACGGCGCGCGGGCGAGAAAGCGCGGCATCGCGAGACCCACGTAGCGCGAATCTTCCGATTCGCGCAGCGAGCGCCACGCCGCATGCTCAGGAGTTTGAAATATTTTTGTCAGATCGCGCGGATTGGCCAGCTCCTGCCAGGAGTCCATCAGCATCACGGCCGGATCGGC
>Ga0153988_1000247_pt1 | contig 13723 bp, 11 predicted proteins | sample TSNC072MetaG_FD_104742 | JGI IMG/M metagenome (GOLD analysis project Ga0153988, IMG submission 104742) | Attine ant fungus gardens microbial communities from North Carolina, USA - TSNC072 MetaG | ecosystem: Host-associated > Fungi > Mycelium > Unclassified | place: USA: North Carolina, Jones...
TGGAATAAATTGAGGTAATAGAATTTTTAGTTCTCGAGGTATTAGAAAATTAAGAGGAATATCTAATAACCTTTTTTTCCTTTTTTAATATGTTAATTTACATAAATAAAATGAATTTAAATATTAGATTTTGGGAAATAATTAAAGAGATAAAATATGGATGAAATATGACTAGAGATCCGGAATGGATTACTGAATTAAATAGTAAAATGTATTTTAAAGTTTTTAAAGCACTAGGAGGGTTATGTGTATTTTTAGTTATGAGTGGAATTTCTCAACATTTTCATATGTTAATTAAATATTATATTGTAACAATCATTATGATTTTCTCGTTATTAAGATTATATATAGCTATTTATTTTATTTGACAATTTGTTAATAATGTTTATTATGGTAAATTTATAGTACGAAACTCTCCAATAAAATTAGTAAATACTTTGGTTAGAGTAGGTATAAATGGATTAAGAAGTGTAGGTGGATTTACAGTTGGTACTGGTTTTACTTATGCGTTGTGTTATGAATTGGATGATATCTTAGTTTCAGAAGGAAAAAGACCTTATTTTGTTCCTGGAATAAAAGCAAGTATTAAAAAAATTGGAGTTGAAGATGAATTGCATAAAATTATGAAATGGGTCGGAATAACGGAGATTGGTAATGTGGTGAATAAACCAAGAAGTGGAATAGAAATATTGGATTCATTAAAACCTGAGGAAAGATTGGAAATGGAAAAAATAACAAATAAAACATGGGAGGAAATATATAAAAATGCACAAATTTTAGAAGATGTCAATGGAAAAAAAGTATCAACAACTATTAAAAATAAGGTTGTTAAAGATATTAGTGAGGCAGTAGAAAAGGATGATATTTTTAAAGACTTGACAAATAATGATAAAGGCAAAAAATAAATAAAGAGATATGTAACGTATTTTGGGGAAAAGAAAAGAAAAGGTTTCGAGTCAAATCTATTAAAAAAACTATATTAATAGTGATAGGATAAATTTTCGTTATTAAATAGTAAAGATTAAGGTGGTAATACTAATAGGTTATTCGTCTAATTCCTTTTTATAAAAGGTTGGTTTTTAATAATTGTTAGTAAGTTAAGTATTAGAAGGAATGAATTTTGTTCAAATCCAACAAATAATCAAGTATCTAAAATTGTCTGGACTTTTTTAATATATAAATATTGAACTCAATAAATAAAAATGAAATAAATCAATGGTTCGCATACGCTTGTAGTATAAATTTTAATTCTTAACCAAATCAATTATTAATAAATGTTTAACCAAATTTTGGAATGAGATTGTTTCTTAATTTAAATTTTTTGGATTCAGTTTAAAAAGAAAATGGAGAGTATAGATCAATTTTATACTTGTCAAACAGTAAGCAAGGCAGAGTTTTAATAATTATTAAATGTTTTATTAGAATTTTGGGACATACAAAGTGAAGAATATCATAATATGCACGTTAAATTTGTTATTTTCTATATAAAGTTTTACCTGTTGATACTACTGTCAAAAAATAAATTAGATTTTAAAATAAACAGGAATAAAAGACAACATTTAAATTTCATGATCATGCTTTAGCTAACACGTTGGATTTTACACAGTGATAGATACGCAAATTAAGGTAATTAACACAAGCTGTAGTATATAAATATAAATCGAAAAGTGAATTCCATATTGAAATGTTATGATTCAAATATTAAGGTAAACTTAGTAGTTGGTAATAAAATTATTTTAAGTTTTAAAGATATTACTATATACAATAGAAGTATAAATTTTCCTTCATCTAAAAGAGAATTATAAAATAAAAGTTATATATTTGAGAATGGAAAGCTAAAATATCTAAAAAGAAACAGTAGATTTATTAAAAGCATTAAACCATCTTTAAGTTTGAAAGAAATTTTATAACTATGGATATAGAAACTCTGAATATGTAAAGATACACTTTATGTGTATTTAGTAAGTATTTGAGTCGGTCAAAATCTAACTAATTTTTATTTGAGTTATTACAAAGATTCTGTCGAATTATTAAAATGCGATTTTATCTTTAATTAAATTATTAGGCTTCTAGATTATATTTACTTAATTTTTCATATTTTGATGTTATTTTAATTATTAAAATTTTAAGTCAATTAACTGAAAAAATAATTCCAATTATTAACGATAATCAATTGATTGAGATAAGATTATATTTCGCTAGAATGATCCTAAAATTTATAGATTCGTTATAGTTGTTACCTTCTTCTTTAGAAAATTTGGCACAAAAAGTTTTAATTTTACAAATAAAGAGTCCGTACTTTTATTAAACTATACCAATATTGATTTAAATTACAAAGGAGAGGTATAACCTATGAAAACTTTGTTTGAAATCGATGAGGTAAAATATAATAAATAATCTTATTCAAATAAAATTTGGTATCTCAAAGAAGAGGCTATTAAAGATTGTAATCAAGATGTTGTTACTCTTCATCAAATTATTAAAAATTTTGCTAATCTTAATTTCGATGAGGTTCGACTGGATATAGCTAAATATCAGACTATTTCTTCTTTAGTTTTGGTATTTTTATAGTTAAATTTTACAGGAAGGTTTCGAATTTCCTATTATTAGTGGTAAGTTATTTGAATTTATAGCTAAATCTTATATTGGAGGGGTGTTTAAACCTTATGGGGGAAATCTTTTCCATTCTGACGTTAATTCTCTTTATCCTTCTAATATGTATTTTAATTTGATGTCTGTGGCTGAACCTATTTATTTTGAAGGGGATATTTCTAAGTATCAGGGAAATGCTTTTGGCTTTTTGTTTAGTTTTGTTTATTGTCCGAATAATTTGAATAATCCATTGTTACAAAATAGATTAAAATTTGATAATAGCAGAAAACAGTTACAACTGTACTGTTGGGAGTTGGACTTATACTTAAAATTAATAAAAAAAAGCTAATCAATTAAATTTTAAAATTAAAATAATTAGAGGTTATCTATCTAAATTAGATAATATTTAAAAAGATTTTGTAGAGTTTTTCTATGCAATGAAAGAAAAAAAATTAAAAAATTCGGCTTACTATATCATTGCTAAATTTATTTAAAATAGTGTATAAGGTAGATTTGGGTGAAACCCTAATAAGTAAAATAAAGATATAATTAATTGCTTGGAATCGGGAGAATTTAATAAAATTTTAACAGTGACAAATGTTATAAGCTTTAATGATAAAGAATTAATTTCTTATTTAGATAGTTCGATGCTTGAAATTGAAGATGGACTTTTAACTTTTTTAATATTTCTGTTCCTTTTGCTTCGTCTTTAACTTATTACGGAAGAATTTTAAGGATTGAATATATAAATATACCAGGTAACACTTGCTATTACACATATACAGATTCGATGGATTTAGATAAATAATTATCCGTTGAAAAGGTTGGTCGGGTATTAGGACTTTATATAATATATTATATATAAGAAAAATCAATATTTTTAGCTCCAAATTTGTATATTAGCAATACTAATAATGGTGAGATTTGTAAAATGAAAGGATTCAAATTTAATAAAGATCAATAAAAAAAATTTTTGTTTACTTTTGAAGAATTGGAGCATTTACGATTAAAGATAACAAGGTTGTACTTTCACAAGATAAATGGAAAAGAAATTTAGGAGAGGGATTTATTTCAATAGATAACGAACCTTATACTTTATACCACTTTTGGAATAAGAAAATTATTGTTTAATGAATTTAATAGATTTATTGATACTAAAAATTTAAGTTTACCTAGGTTAAATTAGTGGAACCTAATGGAACAAATTAAAATTAGTTAATTTATTATACCTTCCTTTTTGCAGGTAGTTTAATTTTTAAAAGAAAGCTAAATTCTAAAAATCCGAAAAAATAAAATTTTAAAATCTTTTCAAAAAAATAATAAAATTATTAAATTAGTTTTTTATCCTTCTGCATGTTTTCTTATTTTCTTTCCCTCAATTTTAGGTAAGGATTATAACTTTGACTGTGAAGAAGGTTTTTTTTAATCCATTTTAATTTAAATATAATCTTATTTAAAAACTCCTAATTTAATACTTGTTATAATACCCATACTAAACATTATAAAATTTATAATTAAATATGCCTTGGGTTAGGGTTACTAATTGTAGTTTAGTATAACGATTTCGAATTAACGCTATAAAGTTCTTTTTCACTATCCAACTTTAATATTTTTATAAAAAAAAAGCACCACTATTAACTTATAATGATTTTTGATTTAGGTGTTGTGTAAAAAAAAAACTAATAACTTTAATTAACTAAAAAAAAATAATTCAAATTATTAGAACAAAAAGGAAAATGTAATATTAGATTTAAACACGCCTTTACTAGGCCACATTCCTAAAGGCATACTTTAGTTACAACGCAAATTAATAAGCGAAGCAAGGAAAGCGTGTATTCAAATAAATTTCCTTTTTAGTTTTTAGTGTTGTATTTTAATTTATAAAGTACTCTGAAAATACAATATTTTTATAAAATAACTCACCTGGTTTAGGTAAATATGGGATATAAACAAAATTTTTTGTTTTGCTTTTAACCTTTATATATTTTATACCTTGACTGTTACTCCTGATTGTAATGCTAATATCTTTCATATTTTTTAATATTTTATCATGGAATTTTTTTTTAAATCTTCATTTGTATATAATTGAATAAATTCAGTTGTAACTAAATATTTTATATAATATATATTATTGGAATGAGCACCTAAACAGTCTTGAAGTTTTAATCTATAAGGATATTTCATATTTGGAGTGCCTCTATTAACAATGCACATTAAATGTGCAGCATCCAACGAATGAAGAATGTTAGGAATATTGGCATTAATTTGTTTTCTATAATCTACTTTTTCTATCATTTCTCTCATAACAATAGTTATGGATTTACCTCTATATGAAATAGAAACCTTATACTGAATAGATTGCTTGTACATCTGATTAAAATTTAATCCTGTAGGAGTAAAGCATAATATAGGAATATTACAAATTAAAAAAATGTTAACAATTTCCTTTAAATAAACATAAAGTGCTTTTAATGAAGGTATTGATTTAATAATTTGGGCTTTAATTATTTAGGCTAAAGTAAAATTTTCTCGATAATTTAATTTAAAAACCATTTACGCTAGGAACTAAATAATGAATTGTTTTATCTTTGAGGACAATTTGTAAAAAGAATTCCGTAGTGGATCGCCAATTTCAATAGTATAAACATTATAAACTTTGGTCATAATTGGCTGTTTGATGTTATCTCTGCTTAATTTTATTTTTGTAATTTCATAACAATCTCCATTGATTTCACCATGTATTTAATTGCCTTATTAATAGGTTCTAATAAATCTGAATAAATATCACCAACAGTATCACTCTTTTTTGTGGGATCAATTTTACTTTTACCGCTTTCAAAGTCTTTTATTAATGCAGCCTTATGCTGTATTCCACTACAAGTAGCATCCAAGAAGATAGGCATATGAACTTTATACTTATGATCTTTATCCAATTCTCTCATAATTAAACAGAATGAAGTAAACAATAGCAAAATTTTAGGTTTAAATATAAACTTTTTTTTTCTAAATTAATTATTTTATCTAATTTTGATTTAACCCATTTAATCTATCTTCAAAACTTTTTTAGCTAAATTATTTTAATTATAACAATTAGCACCATTTATGTATAAATATTAAGTACCTCTTAATTCCATTCCTTCAAATAAATTAAATAGATAATTCGCTAATTCGCCTCCTTGATAAGAAAGATAGAAAGAATTAGTATATTTTATACCTCTCCAATACCACTATGGTTTTATAAAAAGGGTGATTAAATTGTGCTAATATTTTAGCAATCTTTAAAGTTACTTTAGATTGTGTTTTATCAGTTTTATCTGTAAGATTTTTAAAAAACTTTTTTAATTTTAATTTTAATTTTAATTTTAATTTATATAATCCATCACTATCCAAAAATGTTTCTTAACAACAGAGTATTAATTATAAATTTATAAGAATTCAAAGTATTAACCGCTTTAAATAAAGATTATTTCTTTTCCATATTATGTTTTTATTAAATGAACCAGTAATTATACTATTTTTAGTAAACTGATTTTCTAAGAAACCACCATATTCAGTATACGACCACATGTTTGGTTTACATAGCATTGGTAAATATTTAGGACTTATTATTCAATTTTGTTGAATGAACTCAAAATAATATTCATTAATAATTAAAATAGATAATTCTTTATCTACAAGACTATTCGATTAATCCTCAACATCTTTAAAACTTCTTACAAAATTTCAGTAGGTTTACTGCAAAATATTTAAAAAAGACCTAAAATTAAGGTATCAATTTGTTTAAATCCTTTAGATTCATTAAAATTTTTAATATTTATATATTCTGCTAGATCAGATTTAATTAGGGTTAACCATTCGTTATAATTAATTTTCCAAATAATTTCAGTTCCGATTTTCATTGTAATAGCTGTGAAACCCATTCTATTATATAAATTAGTCAAGATAGTGTATGCCAGTAATAATTGTCTTTTATTAAAAATTTGGTTAAATACTTGGATATTTTCCTTTTTTTTCTAGAGTTAAATTTTAATCTGCTTTTTCATTACATAACCTAAACTTTTTCTAGTTTTATTACCCCTAATTTATATTAATGTGCTCAATCCAGTTTTCTTCTATATTTAGTTGCTTTTCTAAAGAATTTAGCTTATCATTTTAATGATTTCCTCATAAAACCGTGTAAAAACATTTATGCTTATATCTTCATTTACAGATATAAATTTAATTAAATTATTTTCTTCGCTAGTTTTTTTTGTTTTTTGTAAACTATCATTTTTATAAAAAAGTTAGAATAATACTTAATTTTTTTTTATAATTAAATTAGTGTGTGACAAATCATTAAGATTAAATTTTGGTAGTCTTAAATAACATAAACGGTAGGTACTATAAGCTCTTTTTCTATTAGAACTATTTAGTTTAATTTTTAGACTAAACTTATGTCCCAGTTTTGGATCCATTGCTTTTGAATGCTTTTTATTTAATTTAAAATATTATAAATTTTCAGAATTATCTATAAAGATAGTTAATGATTCTTGTCATACATTTAATGCTTTATGTAAATTTTAAATTTTATCTTTGTTAGATTGTAGTAGTTTTTCCTGTTCACATACTTCTTCATCTTTGGTTCTACTATTAATTATTTAATTTAATTCTTTATTTTTTGTTTGTTGTTTGTTTGTTGTTATATAACAATTAGGGCAATTTATATTAGGTTTACTCTCCTCAATTCTTATTTTATTGATTATATTTAAATTTTCTTTTTAAGTCCTCAATATAGTTCTTATAGCTAGCAATAACTTTTTCAAAATTCTTTTTAGAACAAAATTGTTAATTTAATTGTATATATTATATAGCTATTAGTAATATTTTTTAAAACCATATTCATATTTTTTTATCTTCAATACAATAAGATACAAATCTTATATTATTTATATAGGCATTTTTGTATAATTTTATGAAGTTTAGACTATCAGGAATTTTAATTTTTTTTGAACAAATTACTTTTTCCAACTTGGTATAATTTATCATCTCTGAAACCATTAGGCTATATATCATTAACAAATTTATTAATTGTATTTGATTATTATTTATAATATGTCTTTTAGAAATATCTCATTAACTAATATCGATACCGCTTTTGTATAATAATATAAAATATTACTCCAACTTGAATTTACAAATATAAATAAAGTGTTATTATAAAAATAACTTGCCATATAATCTATATATGTTATATCATATCCCACAAATAATTTTTCAATAAGTATATATTTATTTATATTATTATTATCACTACATAATCCAATCAAAGTTTCTATACCAACCTATATAAAATATCCTTTTTCCACTTCGAACTATAATATCAATTTCTTCAGGAAATATAAATTTTCCAAGTAAAGGTACTAAGCAACCAATGTAGTACCAACTAAAAATACATATTTTATTATACCAAATTCATTAAAAATTAAAATATAATTATCTATAGCCTAACGATTAACGTAGTATCCTATTGTATATCCAATTAAATGAATCCTATTTTTACTCCTGTTACAGATATCTAATTTTCTATTGAAACAAGCCAATGAAGACTATCATAATTAATAAATATCAAAAGTTATAATTAGCTATAAAATCTTATCTGAAGAACATACCGATAACGTAAATAAATCTAAATTAAAAAGACATAAAAAAAGTGTCAAATTAGTAAAAACAGAAAAGTTTAATTACATTGGGTATAAATTACCATTAACAATGGATAATACGAAATGAGGAACAACACATTTTTATAGTAATCATACAAGAGCAATAGTTTACATACCTAAATCTAACAGAGAATATCACATATGACTATTTAAAAGTCATACCTTAGTTGATCTAAAAATAGAGAATAAAATCTTATTAAGTTTTAAAGATACGATATTAAATGAAAATAGTTATGATTCTTTTGATAGGGAAATTAAAGAAAATAAATATATTATTGTAAATGGTGAACTAAAACTAAAAACTATAAAAAGAAAAAATAAATTTATTAGTAAAATTAAACCATCGATTTATTTATCTTAAAAATTTCTGACTATGGATCTTGAATATATAAATATTAATGGTGTTTGATCCGTTTATCTAGCTAGTATTTATGATGGAGTTAAAGTAAATAGTTTTTATTTAAGTGATTATAAAGATTCAAATGAACTATTAGAAGAAGCAATAATATCTATAATGAAAAGAAAATACGATGGTTATAGAGTATATTTACATAATTTGTATAAATTTGAAGGTATATTTCTAATAAAGATATTGAATAATTTGAGTGATAAGATAAACCCTATAATTAATGACAATAAGTTTATTGAGATAAAATTTAAATTTGGTAGATTTTCTATAAAATTAAGGGATTCTTTATTAGTATTACCTGCTTCTTTAGCAAAATTAGTTAAAGGTTTTAAAGTAGAGAGTAAGAGGACATTTCCGTTATTATTTGTCAACAATGGATAAATACCCTTAAATTATAAGAGTAAAGTACCACCCTTTTGTAAACATAGCTGAAGATAAATATGATGAATACTGTACAAAGTTTATATGTCGAGAATGGGATTTAAAACAAGAATCAATAAAATATTGTAATCAAGATGTAGTAACACTTTATAAAATAATAGATAAATTTGCTAACATCATATTTGATGAAATAAGACTAGATACAGCTAAATATCCTACTATTTCTTCTTTATCTTTTGCTATTTTTAGATGTAAATTTTTACAAGATGATGTTAATATTCCATTAATTACCGGTAAAATGTTAAATAGTATTTCGTTAAGTTACACAGGTGGTAATGTATAGGGCCTAAAACCATCTTGATAAAATATCTATCATTATGTTGTAAATTCTTTATATCCATATGTAATGAAAGAACAATGTATGCCTGTGGGTGAACCAGTATACTTTGAAGGTAATATAGCTAATTTTGATAAAGATGCTTTTGGTTTCTTTTAAAAACTCCCTCTCACCCTCTACTTCAAACTAGATGTAAGACAAAAGTGGATTTATAACTATTACAGCTAAAGGAAATGGAGTTTACTGTTATGAAGAAATTTTTAATAGTATGAAATATGGTTACTCCTTTAAACTAATAAGAGGTTATTTTTAACTAGGCTAATATCTTTACAGAATATGTATATTACTTATATTAAATAGTAGTAAAGATTCTCATGATTATATTAATAGTAAATTATTATTGAATAGTTTATATGGTATATTTGGTATGAATCCTGAAATGTATAATATTTTATTAAAAGATTCCTATTCTTGCTATGAAAGTATACGCTAAATATACTATAAATAATTAAGTCGACTTAAAAAATGGCTTTGATAAAACTTCTAATATTCATAATAATATAAATTATATTAAAAATATTTCTATTGGTATATCTTCTGCTGTTACTACATATAGTAGAATATATATGTCACAATTTAAACAAAATCCTAATTATATTATTCTGATAATGATTCCATTAATAAACCTTTTTCTCATTAATTTATTTTTTTCTTAATTAGGTAAACTTGAACATTATTTTAAATATGCTGTATTCTTAGCTCATTAAGTTAAAAACTAACTTATTTTCTAAATAAAATCATAAGAAATACACATATTAATCTAAACACATTTGTTAACTACATATTTCCATACACTATTAGCACTAAATTCAATATCTTTATAGATATTTTAACTAAAAAATATAAAACAAATAATATTTACTAAATAAAACAAATAAAGCTATAATTAATGTTAGAATTACCCTAATTATATATAATATTAAAATAATAAACTAAATAATTCATCCTCAGCATCAAAACAGATATAAAATAAAGTAAGTTAATAGATAATTAAATAATTAAGCAGTTCTTAAAGACACCTGTATAGATTACAACAATCATCATATGTTTAAACAAATAGAGTTAATTAATAAAGTAATTTAAATTAAGTATCATATACTCAGAAGATCTTTCTTGTTAAGAAATTAAAGTTAATCTGTACGTTTTAGCAGAATCTCTATAACACAAAAGTAACAGTAACTTAACTAACAACATAAGTAACATAATAAATAACAAATAGAGTAAATAATAGCTAAAATAATTAATAAACTGAAGTAATCAGCAGAGTCCTAAAACATGTCTTTAATCACATGAATATTATAAATAAACAAATCAATAACCCTTTAAATTAGCAGAATCATATAAACTTTATATCTTTTAACATTTTATGCTTATTTACACATATATTTTATATTACTTGTAGTTTATATGATAAAAATCCTTTAATAATTTGAATCTAGATTTACTAGATATACACGATATCATTAAATTAGATGATCATTTCATGGTTCAAACTAATGTAGATAAAACAACTTCGATGTTAGATAATGGTAGTCAAACAAATAATGTTAATATAGGTGTAGCTAGTTCTATTACTGCTAATGCTAGAATATTTATGAGCCATTTAAAATAATAATGGATTAAAATTATACTATACAGATAGTATTTATACTAATCTAATTAAAGAGGAAATGAATAACTTGTATCCATATATAATTGAATCTAAAGGTTTAGGAAAGTTACAAAGAAAATATGAAAATATCATCAATTTACTATTTTGGTAACCCTGCACTAAGTACAGATAGTAATCTAGATAATTAATTATCTACTCCCCTATGAAGGAAACAGTTAAAATCTTAATCTTATTAAAGTCTTATAATTAGTCTTATAAAAATATTAGTCTATTACCTACAAGAGAATATGCTATAAGGCAAAGAAGGAAAATAAGGCAAAGTCAGGGTTTTTCTAATATTTACCATGTTTGTCTATCTTACTATTTTTCTACTTAATATCTTACTATCTAATTATATTACTATCTTAATATCTTATTATTTTAAAATCTTAGTAATAGAAAGCCAAGTAAAGAATAATATAATTTATAATTTATATATGTTTTTAATTTATCTTTAACCCTTGTTAATTAATAATATGAAGGTAATCGGGTAAATAAGTCCAATTAAAGAAAAATAAAATCAAGATTAGTTACAAAAACTATTTTATATGTGTTTTATTCTTATCATACAAATTAGTATTTTCAATATTATTGTTTAAAATTTATTTAAGGTATTAATATCATTAATTATATTTGAGGCTGAGGGTGTATTATATACATCCAATGTCAATTTTTCTGATTGCTTGTTTCTATTTGTTAAAGGAGTTAAATGGATTATATTATTTTGCTTAGTATAGGTAATGTGTTTTTGATTAGGAATTTTATAAGAAATGTTATAATTTGTATTTATTAAATTAGAGTGAGCATTTGTAAAATTTATTAGAAATGAAGTATTACTAGTATCTAAATAGAGCATTTTCTCTTATTATTATAGTTAATCTGTCAAAAGATTGATATTTAATTGTTTCCCCTAATATTTTATTAAAGATATATGCATTATAAGGATTTTTAATTCTAGTTAAATCTAATTCAATTTCTTAATTAAATATTAAAAAGATGAATAATATTTTATATAACATTTTATACTATGTTACTAAACCTTTCAAGATAAGAATCTTATTATTAGGATTAAATATTAAACAAATACGAATAAATTAATAACTTCGTCATTGCCTTGTATCCACAAAATTGCAATCAGCAGGTTACAATCTCTAACAGGGATCTCGCTAATTTGTCTCTTTATTGTTAGCAATATTCAAACTATACCAAAGCAAGTATACTCTTTGTAAACCACAAGGTACATGTCAAACCTTTCCTGTGTGCCTCCTAAACTAAGACAAAACCGTGAAAAATCAATTAATCTTTTTAGCTTTTCAATTCTAAATATCTTTTTAAAATTAGCCGTACTAATAGAAAATGATGAGAGTAGAAAATAAAAACTATTAAATATAATAAAATATTTCTTCAAATAGCCTAAATTAAACATTACATAAAATATAGCACAAAATTAAATAGAAGAACTACAAAATTATAATTAAAATAACCGTAAAAAAAAGATCAAAACGAAATTTAAGCGCTAAAGTTTTTAAAAATGGATATAAATAATATCAAGTTTAAATAAGGTGTAAAAATAATATTAAAGTTTACACGATTTTCCAAAAACCTACAAACATAATTTTAATAAAACGATCAACAGTTGAAAAAATCTATATTTCTCTCTATTTCAAATTCCAGGTTTATGAACAATTTAAAGTAAGCGACATATCTCAAATAAAAATTAAAGATACAAATAAAATTAAAACTACAAAATAAGGAAGGTAAACCCAAATTGTCTAATAATAAAGAAATAGGTCCGATAAAGTGATGCATAATTCAGTATCATCAATAAATTAAATAACATTCTAACTTATTTACAAATATCCAGACAACATTACTTGTATCGACTTATTTTTTCTAATTACATTGATGTAAGGTTTAATACAATAATTGAAATACTCTTCAAAAAAAGAATTTGTTTAAAAAACATATGGTACACTAAGAAAACCATTGATGTAGCACAACTCCATAAAAATCCTTAACTAAATTAATAGTAAAAATAATATAAGGTAATGTACCTGTCAAATTATATCTTTTCAACACTACACTGAATGTATCACCAATAAAATTATTAGCAAAAGCACAAGATAAAGTTTTATATAAAATATAACTAATGCTGATTAAATAAATAACAAGAGTAATTTTGACACAAAGCATAAAAAATAAGTTCCAAAACTACAATCAAGTTTACAACTTAAAATAGTTAAAAATATATGTTTAGTAATAGCTACAAATACAGCTATAAGCACTATAAATAATAAAAATTAAAAATAATACAAATAGCTAAAAATATGTAACTCTGAGGATCTAAAAAACTAGTAAAAACAATACAACACTATAAACAAAATAAAACAAGTAACCAAAAACTGAAGTAAGTTACTTTCACAAAATGGGTCAATACTTCAAACTGCTCAAAGATTAAAAGTTAAAGAGAGCTACCTATACAATGTACCTACAATAACAAATAAACAATTAAATTACCTTCTATCTTCCCCTGTTAATAAAGTCTTCTGAGTTCCCCAAAACCCATTTCTCTATTAAAGTAACATTCAAAAAAA
>Ga0153988_1000248_pt1 | contig 13718 bp, 16 predicted proteins | sample TSNC072MetaG_FD_104742 | JGI IMG/M metagenome (GOLD analysis project Ga0153988, IMG submission 104742) | Attine ant fungus gardens microbial communities from North Carolina, USA - TSNC072 MetaG | ecosystem: Host-associated > Fungi > Mycelium > Unclassified | place: USA: North Carolina, Jones...
AGAAGGAATACGTGACCGCTTCGCGTGTGGCCGGTGCGGGCACCTTGCGGCTGATGTTCTCTCAGGTGCTGCCGAACTGCACGGCGCCGCTCATCGTGCAGGCGACGCTCGGTTTTTCCTCGGCGATTCTCGATGCCGCCGCGCTCGGCTTCCTCGGCCTCGGCGTGCAGCCGCCGTCGGCGGAGTGGGGCGCGATGCTCGCATCGGCACGCGATTACATCGACAGCGCATGGTGGATCGTCACGATGCCGGGCCTGTCCATCCTGATCTCGGTGCTCGCGATCAACCTGCTCGGCGACGGGCTGCGCGACGCGCTCGACCCCAAACTGAAGCGGATGGCCTGATATGACACAACCCCCACGCTCACTTCATTCGCTGCCCCCCGAGGGGGCGAGTCAGCACGCTTCGGGCGGCCGTGCGCGTGCTGACATGAGCAACAACTTACTGACCATCCGCAATCTCGCGGTCAACTTCAGCGGCCTGCCCGCGGTCGACCGCATCAACCTCGACGTCGCGCCGGGCGAAGTGCTCGGCGTGGTCGGCGAATCGGGCTCGGGCAAGAGCGTGACGATGATGGCGCTGATGGGCCTGATCGACGCGCCCGGCAAGGTCACCGCCGACGAGATCACGTTCGACGGCAAGAACCTGCTGAAAGCCTCGGCGAAGGAGCGCCGCAAGATCATCGGCAAGGACATCGCGATGGTGTTCCAGGACGCGCTGACGAGCCTGAACCCGAGCTACACGGTCGGCTATCAGATCAAGGAAGTGCTGAAGCTGCACGAGGGCCTGCGCGGCGGCGCGCTCGATCAGCGCGCGCTCGAACTGCTCGATCAGGTCGGCATTCCCGACGCGAAAAACCGCATCGGCTCGTTCCCGCATCAGATGTCGGGCGGCATGAACCAGCGCGTGATGATCGCGATGGCGATCGCCTGCAACCCGAAGCTGCTGATCGCCGACGAGCCGACCACGGCGCTCGACGTGACAATCCAGGCGCAGATCATGGAACTGCTGATGCGTTTGCAGAAGGAGCGCGGCATGGCGCTCGTGCTGATTTCGCACGATCTGGCCGTGGTCTCCGAAGTCGCGCAGCGCGTCGCGGTCATGTACGCTGGCGAGGTGATCGAAACGAACCGGGTGCCCGATATTTTCGCGGCGCCTCATCATCCGTACACGGAAGCGCTGCTGGCCGCGATTCCCGAGCACAACGTGGGCGCGGTGCGGCTCGCAGCGTTGCCGGGCATGGTGCCGGGCCGCGACGACCGTCCGAAGGGGTGTCTGTTCGCGCCGCGCTGCAAGTACGTGGCCGACGACTGCCTGAAGGCGCGGCCCGCGCTCGCGTCGCTGCCAGGTCACGCGGACTTCACGCAAGTGCGTTGCATCAAGCCGCTGAACCTCGAAAAGGACGCCAACGTTCACACGCAAGGAGGCGCCCGATGAGCGCAGTACCCGAAACCGGCCGCGAGCCGGATCGTGCCGGCGACCACGTGCTCGTCGCCGATCGGCTCGCGCGCTACTACACGGTCAAGCGCAGCATGTTCGCGTCGGGCACGGTGAAGGCGCTGAACGGCGTCTCGTTCGCACTCGAACGCGGCAAGACGCTCGCGGTGGTCGGCGAGTCCGGCTGCGGCAAGTCGACGCTCGCGCGCCAGCTGACGATGATCGAAACGCCGAGCGCGGGCCGTCTGCTGATCGACGGCGAGGACGTGGCCGGTGCGAATCACGAGAAGATCGCGGCGCTCAGGCGGCGCGTGCAGATGGTGTTCCAGAACCCGTTCGCCTCGCTCAATCCGCGCAAGACCGTCGAGCAGACGCTCGGCGAGCCGCTCGCGATCAACACGGCCTTGACGGCGACCGAACGCGCCGAGCGCATCGCGCAGATGATGCGTACGGTCGGCCTGCGGCCCGAGCATGCGAAGCGTTATCCGCATATGTTCTCGGGCGGTCAGCGTCAGCGCGTGGCGATTGCGCGCGCGATGATCCTCGATCCGCAGATCGTGGTCGCCGACGAGCCGGTGTCCGCGCTCGACGTGTCGATCCAGGCGCAGATCCTGAACCTGTTCATGGACCTGCAGGATCAGTTCAGGACGAGCTACGTGTTCATTTCGCACAACCTGTCGGTGGTCGAGCATATCGCCGACGACGTGATGGTGATGTACTTCGGCGGCGTCGCCGAACTCGGCGACAAGAAGCGCATCTTCTCGAAGCCGCGCCATCCGTACACGCGCGCGCTGATGTCGGCGACGCCCTCGATCTTCGAGGCGGACCGCACGATCAAGATCAAGCTGCAAGGCGAAATGCCTTCGCCGCTCAATCCGCCGTCGGGCTGCACGTTCCATCAGCGCTGCCCGTACGTGATCGATCGTTGCCGCAGCGAGGAGCCGAAGCTGCGCGACGTGGATGGCCGTCAGGTGTCGTGTCACCGCGCCGAAGAGGTGGGGGACGTGGATGCCTGATGTGGCGGCGGCGCGTCGTCTTGCGCGCCGCTTGCGTGAGGGCGGCCGCGCGGTTGTCTTCTCGCGGCGCTCAGGAGCGCGTGCGCCGGGTGGCGCCGCGCTCCTGAGCGCTTTCTTCTCCGCAGTTTTCTCTACGCTTTTCTCCGCATTTTTCTCATCGGGTCTCGCGCTGTATCTCGGCGCGGCCGTCCCCCATCTCGCCCACGCGGCCGGCGCGGCAGCCAATGCGCCCGGGCAGGCGGGCCGTCCGTCGATAGCGGTGCCGGCCTCGCCACCGCCGCCATCCGTTGCGCCGCCCGCGGCGCCCGGCACCACGGCGAGCGGGCCGGTGCGTGCGCAGCCCGCGCGCATGCCGTTCTATGTCGCAACGCGCGGCACCACCACGATCTACGTGCTCGGCACGCTGCACGTCGGCGATCCGGTCGACTATCCCGTGGGGCAGCCGTTTCGCGCGCCGATCCTTGCCGCGCTCGCTGCCTCGCCGACGCTCGCGCTCGAACTGTCGCCCGACGAACTGCTCGTCTCGCAGGACGATGTGTCGAAGTACGGCGTGTGCAAGCGCGACTGTCTGCCGGGCCTGTTGCCCGAGCCGTTGTGGCACAAGCTCGCGCTGCGTCTGCGCGGCAATCCGGCCGCGCTCGATGCGATCAAGAAGATGCGGCCATGGCTCGCGTCGCTCGTGGTCGAAACCTATGACTCGCTCTCCGCGGGGCTGCAGACCGAGTACGGCACCGAAGCGCAATTGCAGAACGTGTATCTGAATACGCGCGGCAAGATCGTCGGACTCGAAACGCTGCCGCAGCAGATGCGCGCGTTCACCGGCTTGTCGGTCGCGCAGCAGCGCGAAATGCTCGCGCAGGATCTCGTGCAGACGCCTGCGCAAAACGTCGCGGACGTGCGCGCGCTGCATCGGCTGTGGCAGGTCGGCGATGCCGATGCGATCGCCGCATGGCAGGCCGCGAAATCGGAGAAGCTCGCGCGCGACAGGCGCGTGTCCAACTCGATCGACAACCGGATCGTCTACGAGCGCAACCGCCGCTTCGTTACGCGGATGCTGCAAATCGCCGCGCCGAACAAGCCGCTGTTCGTCGCGATCGGCGCGCTGCATCTCGGCGGACCGAAAGGCGTGCTGCAATTGTTGCGGCAGCATGGCTTCGTGGTCGAGCCGGGTTAAGCGGCGAGCACGGCTTCTTCGGCGAGCACCGATGTGCGGCTGCGTGAATCGCGCACATCGCCAAACGCATCTTCAATGCTGGGCACTTCCTGCCTCGCGCATGCCCTTGAGCAAAAGCTGGAGTAAAGGCTCCTTCGGCTGCGATTGCCATGCTTCCATCACACTTTGTAACGTTTGATCCGATTACTCAGGATAGCTAGCGGTCCTCGACGTCATTCTCGGAAAATTCCTATGTTTTTCGCCTCCTGATTTCGATACCTTCGCCAGGCACTATTTCTCAATCGATTGGCACGATTTGGCACGAAGGAGACTCAAGGATGGCGCAGGACATTTTCATCAAGATCGACGGTATTGACGGCGAATCGCAGGACGCGGCGCATCTCAATGAAATCGACGTAATCGGACGGCGCTGGCAGGTGACGCAGCAATCGGCAATGCACGCTGGTTCAGGCGGCGGTGTTGCCAAAGCCACGGTTTCCGACCTCGAATTTACTCACCTGCTGGACCGGGCCAGTCCGAATCTGGCGAGCTACTGTTTTTCCGGCAAGCGTATTCCCGAAGCCAGGCTCACCGTGCGACGGGCCGGTGGCGCTCCTCACGAGTACGCAAGAATCACGATGTACGACGTGCTCGTTTCTCATGTCGAGCCCGTGGGTGGCGGTCACGGCTCTCACGAGCAGGTGCACCTCTCGTTCGCAAAAATGAAGCATGAGTACATCTTGCAGAACGACCGGGGCGGCAGCGGCGGCACGGTCACCGCGTTGATCGACATCCGGGCGAACAGGCAGGAACAGTGAAATGCCGGTGTCCTGTACTTTCACATTGAATCGACGCCCTATGTCGGTGCTGGTTTGTCCGGGGTTTGGGAGTGTTGAGGCGTTTTCGGGGAACACCCGCTATATCGATGATCCGGATTTTACGAACGTTGCAAAAGCAGGTGCTATTCCCAAAGGCGGGTATTACATCGTCGATAGGGAAAGCGGTGGGCATCTCGGCTGGCTCGTAGATGCAGTGAAGGATTTTGTAGCGGACACACGTCGCGCGGAATGGTTTGCTCTATATCGCGATGATGGAACCATCGACGATTGGACATTCGTAGACGGTGTTCGACGTAGTAGCTTTCGCTTACATCCGGTTGGACTATACGGGTCGAGCGACGGTTGCATCACGCTTCCGTCCCGCGAACAGTTCAATGCGCTTCGCTCATATCTGAAAGCACAGCCGCCTGCGTTCGTGCCGGGAACGGTGACCCGATACTACGGCATGGTCGAGGTGCAATGAAAAGAGCGCTGATTCGTATCGCACTCGCACTGGTGATGACACTGCCCGTTGCAATCGGGATCATACGCATCCCGGGAATTGATGAATGGTTTTCGAGTGGTGCTGACTACGACTTCCTTGAACCACTTTTCAAAGCACTAGGTTCGGATGGCAACGAAAGCAACTCGGACATCGTTTTCGCAACGATGCTCATTACCAGTTTCTTCCTGTCGCTGGCGCTAATCATTGCGTGCTGGGCGATTGTCAGCCATTTACACCGTGCGTACCGCCGTTGAAGCGTTCACGCACGTCTAACCATGAGATTCAACAAAACAATGAAAAAGACGCTTATCTGCTTCGTGCTCGCACTGTTGATAACACTACCCGTTACCGCCGGGCTTGCGCGCTTTCCGGGTATTGATGAATGGATAAGCAACGGTACGGGCCATGAACTTTTTGAACATCTTTTCATCGCGCTGGATGCCCACGGCTGCGAAGAAACCGAGGACGTTATCGTCGTCACGATGCTCATTGTCAGCTTCTTTCTGTCACTGGCATTAGTCGTTGCGACTTGGGCGATAGTTGGCCGTTGGCGTCGCATGTACCGCTATTGAAGCGCTCACAAACGTATAACAAGTGGATCCAAGTAGATAATGAAGAAGACGCTTATTTGCATCACACTCGCACTGGCGATGACACTGCCAGTCGGAGTCGGGATTGCATACATCCCGGGTGTTGCTGAATGGTTTGCGAGCGGCTCAGGCTACGAGTTCTTCACCCCGCTTTTCAAAGCACTGGACTCTCACGGCAGCGAAACCAACTCCGACATCATCTTCGGCACGTCGTACGCCGTCAGTTTTATTCTTTCGCTGATGTTAGCCACCATCCTTTTGGCAATTGTCAGCCACTGGCGCCGCACACACCGCCACTAGACCTCGGGCTCACCGCACGCACCGCAACGGCCACCATCACATCGCACCACACGATCCAGCGCCCCGCCTCAAAACGGAGCGCCGGATCAATCACACACTTTCGATAGCCAGCCGCAGCCCGCCCCACCAAACTCACCAAACCCGCCAGCCGCGCGACTCAAACGCGCGCAGTACCCGCAGCATGAACCTCGATACCCGCGGCAGCGAGCGCATCGCGGATACGCCGCGCAAAAGCAAGCGCGTGCGGGCCATCGCCGTGCAGGCAGATGGTCTGCGCGTTGAGCGGCACCCATCGGCCATCGACGGCCTTCACGCGTTGCTCGCGGATCATCGTGAGCGTGCGCGCGAGCACTTCGTTTTCATCGTCGAGCAGCGCGCCCGGCTCCTTGCGCGGTACGAGCGAGCCGTCGGCGCGATAGCCGCGATCGGCGAATACTTCCTCGATCGCGACGAGGCCCACGTCGCGCGCGGCGTTCACGAGCCTGCTGTTGGCAAGCGCGAACACCACGACCGACGGATCGAAGTCGTGCACCGCCGAGACGATCGCGTCGGCGATTCCGGCATCGCGCGCGGCCTGGTTGTACAGCGCGCCGTGCGGCTTCACGTGCGCGATACGGCCGCCCTCGGCCTGGGCAATCGCCGACAGCGCGCCGAGCTGATACAGCACGCCCGCATAGATGTCGTTGGCGGGCAGGTCCATTTCCTTGCGGCCGAAATTCTCGGGATCGTTGAAGCTCGGATGTGCACCGATCGACACGCCTTTGCGCACGGCCCAGCGCACGCAGTCGCGCATGGCGTTGGGACCGCCCGCGTGCCAGCCGCACGCGATGTTGGCGGAGCTGACGAGATCGAGCAACGCCTCGTCGGTTCCGCAGCCCTCGCCGAGGTCGGCATTCAGATCGATTTCCATGGGGTTCCTCTCTCTCTTTAGTGTTATAGCGTCGCGGCTGCCTACCGGCGCGCGCAACGTTCTTCATGCATCGCGATCGCGGCGTCGATCTGCCGCAGATACGCGCGTTCTTCCTGCAAAGCCCGGCGCGCCTCGCCGGGCGTCGCCGGGATGAAACGGATCGCCGCGTTCAGACGCACCTGCGCGAGCTTCCACAGATCGGCCTGGATCACCGCGCCGATCTTCGGATAGCCGCCGGTGGTTTGCGCGTCGCTCATCAGCACGATCGGCTGACCGTTCGGCGGCACCTGGACCGTGCCCGGCAGCACCGCGTGCGACAGCAGATCGGTCTTGCGCGTGCGTTCGAGCGGAGTGCCCGCGAGCCGGTAGCCCATGCGGTTGCTGTTCGGCGTGACGAGCCACTCGTCGGACCAGAACGACTGCTGCGCGGCGTCGGTGAAGCTGTCGTATTCGGGGCCGCGCAGCACGCGGATCGGGATGGCCCACGGCACGCCCGACGGATGCCGACCGCGCCGCAACGGCTCGTGGACCAGCACGAACTTGCACCACGCGGGAGCCTTGACGCCGAACTCGGGCGCCTCGGGCAAGAAGCCCGCGCGAACGCGTGGCGGCGTCGCGCCCACCGGCAGACGGTCGCCGTCGACGAGGGCCCGCCCGCCGAGTCCGCCGAAATGACCGGCGAGATCGGTGCTGCGCGAGCCGAGCATCGGCAGCACGTCGATGCCGCCCGCGACGCACACGTAGCCGCGCATGCCGCGCTTCGCCGCGTTCAGCACGAGTTCCTGGCCGGCCTGCACGGGCAGGCTCCACCAGGAGTAGACCGGCTTGCCGTCGAGCGTCGCGCCGAATTCGGTGCCGGTGATCGCGACGCGCGTCGCGCGCAGAAAGCGCAGCACAGTCGGGCCGAAGGTGATTTCGAGGCCGGCCGCGTCGGGCCGGTTGCCGACCAGCCGGTTGCCGACTTCGAGCGCGAGCCGGTCGAGCGCCCCGCCCATCGCGACGCCGAGATGGCGGTGGCCGTGGCGGCCGAGGTCCTGGATCGTGGTCAGAAGACCCGCGCGGATCACGTCGATCATGCGTGCATCCCCGCGATCGTGAAGCGCACCCGGTCGCCCGGTTGCAGCAGCGTGGGCGGACGGCGCGCCGGATCGAACAGCTGCACCTCGGTGCGGCCGATCAACTGCCAGCCGCCCGGCGACACGGCCGGATAAATGCCGGTCTGCTCGCCGCCGATGCCGACTGAGCCCACCGGCACCTCGAACCGCGGCGACGCGCGGCGCGGCGTGTGCAGCGCGGCGTCGAGCCCGCCCATATAGGCGAAGCCCGGCTGGAAGCCGATGAAGAAGACCACATAACAGCCGCCCGCATGACGCTTGACGACCTCGCGCGCGGTCAGCCCCGTGTGTTCGGCGACCGCGTGCAGGTCGGGGCCGAACTTGCCACCGTACTGCACCGGAATCTCGACGTCGCGGCCGGGCGCGTCGGTTGCGCTCGCTGCGTTCCAGGCCGCGAGCAGTTGCCCGGCGAGCGCGTCGGCATCGGCTTCGAGCGGGTCGAACACGAGCGTCAGATTGTTCATGCCGGGCACGACTTCGAGCACATGGGCCCAGTCGCGCGCGGCAATCGCCGTGGCCCACACGCGCTGCTGGCATTCCAGCGTGGCGGGCGGCGGCGCTTCGCAGACGAGCGCGGCATCGCCGAGAGGAAAAATTCGTGGTTGACTCATGGCTTGACGGTCTGGGGCGAGTCGAAAGAGACGGCGGGCAGCGCGGCGCTCTCGCGCATGCCCGGCGCCGGATCGGCGGGCAGTGTGGCGGCAGTCGCAGCGACGACCGCGATCACCGCGATTATTGCGACGAAGAGCAAGGCGTACATTGGCGGCAATGCATAAGACATATATTATCAATAAATTATCAACGTTTTACTAATGATAATTTTCTCCAGGCTCGCTGGAAACGCATGCTCGTCGTACACTTTCGACACTTTCCACCCCATTCACGAGAACCTCGCATGGCGCGTCATCCCACCAAGATCGTTTCGTCGGAGCATCTCGTCTCCGAGACCAGCGCGGAACTGTCCGAGCTCGAATACGCGCTGATCATGGCGGGCAACGCGTTCAACCGCTGGATGGTGCGCTGCATGTCGGCGGCCGGCGACAAAGACATGACCGCGATCGAGGTGTCGCTGCTGCATCACGTGAGCCATCGCGAACGCCGCAAGAAACTGGCGGACATCTGCTTTGTGCTGAACATCGAGGACACGCACGTCGCCACTTACGCGCTCAGGAAGCTCGTAGCTAGAGGGTATGTAAAAAGCGAAAAGACCGGCAAGGAAGTGTTCTTCTCGGTGACCGAGGCGGGGCGTGAACTATGTCTGAAGTATCGCGAGGTGCGCGAGAACTGCCTGATTTCGACGTTCAAGGAAAGCGGCCTGACCAACGAGCAGATCGGCGAGGCCGCGCACCTGATGCGCAACGCGTCGGGGTTGTACGACACGGCGGCGCGCGCGGCGGCTTCGCTATAAGAACTGCATAAAGACAACGGCGGCGCAAGGCACGACCGTGCGCGTCTGCGCTTCACGCTCTCAAGCCGGCAAGCCCGGATGAAACCCCGCCTCGGTCACGATCAGATCGAGCGGAATATCGTGTGCTTCGCGCTCCAGTGCCTGCGTGCGGCAGGCTTCATAGGCGATACCCACGGTGATCGGCTTCTTCGCGGCAGGCCAGCCGGCCAGCGTGCGATCGTAATAGCCGCCGCCATAGCCGAGCCGGTAGCCGTCGTCGTCGAAACCGACGCACGGCACGAATAGCAGCTCGGGCAATACGATGTGCCCCGAGGTGGGCTCCGTGATCCGATGATGGCCGGTTCGCATCGGCATGTCGGGCGTCCATGCGTGAAATTCGAGCGGCGTGCCACGTTCTTTAACGATCGGCAAACTGGCCTCATGTCGCGTGCCGGCCGCTAGCCAGATCGCGACCGCGCCGCGCGCGTCGAACTCGCCCGCGAGCGGCCAGTAGAACCCTACGCTGTCCACCGCGAAGTGCTTCAGCGCGTCGAGCACGCGGCGCCCGAGCGCGGCATTGTTTGCCGGCTCGGAAGCCGCTTGCAGACGGGCTTCCAGTAGCATCCGGCGCAGCGCCTTTTTCGCTGACGGGACAGGGTTGCATGCTATGCTTGGGTCCAATTTGCGCTCCAGAAACAACGATGTCAAAAAGCCTCTTTCGAGTATATCGCGCGGTTGGCATGGCGCTCGCTGCGGCGGCGCTCGTCGCGTGCAGCACGGCTTCCGCCGTCAGACCCGTTCCGATCACCCAACTCACGAACGACGACCAGATCTTCGTGCAGCTTCGTGAAGCCGCCCGCACCAACGACGCCGGACGCGCGGCCCAGCTCGCGAGCATGATCCCGAATTACCCGGCGCCGTCGTATGTGGAGTACTTCCAGATCAAGCCGCAGCTGTTCGATTCGAGCGGCCATGCGCGCGTCGACGCACCCGACGCGCCGGTGCTCGCGTTCCTGCAGAAGTACGACGGCCAGGCGATCGCCGACCGTCTGCGCAACGACTACCTGAACGTGCTCGGCACGCGCCACGACTGGCGCAACTTCGACCAGCAGTACGCGAAGTTCGTGCTCGACGACGACACCCAGGTGAAGTGCTACGCGCTCGAATCGCGCGCATCGCGCGGCGAAAACGTCGCGGATGCGGCGCGCGCGCTGCTCGTCGATCCGAAGTCGTACGGCGACGGCTGCGTCGATCTGATCACGGTGCTCGGCGCGAACCGCCAGTTCAGCAGCAATGATGTGTGGCAGCAGATCCGCCTCGCGTACGAGCAGAACTACACGAGCACCGGCAGCAAGCTCGTCGACGCGCTCGCCGACCAGGCGCCCGATCCGGTGCAGTTCAGCCAGGCGGTCAATACGCCGCCGCTGTTGCTTGCGCGCGGCGTCGGCGCCGATCCGCAGGCGCATCAACTGGCGCTGCTCGCGATCACGCGTATGGCGCGCAACGATCCGGCGATGGCGGCGGCCACGTTCGCGTCGGTCGCGCCGTCGCTGAATTCGCCCGAGCGCGCGATCGGCTGGGGCACGATCGGCTATCAGGGCGCGCTCAAGCAGATGCCCGGCGCGGTCGACTGGTTCCGGCTCTCGGCCAACGCGCCGCTGTCGAATCCCGCGTATGAATGGCGCACGCGCAGCGCGCTGCTCGCCGGCGACTGGAACATGGTGCGCTGGTCGATCGAGCAGATGCCCGAATCGCTGCGCAAGCAGCCGTCGTGGGTCTACTGGCATGCGCGCGCGCTGAAGCAGGCCGGCGAGACGGACATGGCCAGCCAGGAATTCCAGTCGATCTCGTCGAATTTCAACTTCTACGGCCAGCTCGCGCTCGAAGAGCTCGGCCAGAAGATCACCGTGCCGCCGAAAACCACGGTCACCGACGCCGAAGTGCAGCAGGCGGGCAACACGCCGGGCTTCGACCTCGCGCAGCGCTTCTACGCGCTGAACCTGCGGCTCGAAGGCAATCGCGAATGGAACTGGCCGCTGCGCAACATGACCGACCGGCAACTGCTCGCCGCCGCCGAGTACGCGCGCCGCATCCAGCTGTACGACCGCACCGTCAACACCGCGGACCGTACGAAGAGCGAGCACGATTTCTCGCTACGCTATCTGTCGCCGTTCCGCGATATCGTCGAGCAGGACGCGCAGTCGAGCGGGCTCGACGTCGAATGGGCGTACGGGTTGATCCGCCAGGAGTCGCGCTTCATCATCAATGCGCGTTCGGAAGTCGGCGCGGGCGGTCTGATGCAGTTGATGCCGGCCACCGCGCAACTGGTCGCGAAGAAGATCGGTCTCGGCCCGGTGTCGCGCGCGCAGATGAACGACATCAACACCAACATCCTGCTCGGCACGAACTACCTGGCGATGATCTACAATCAATTCGACGGGTCCGCCGTGCTGGCTACCGCTGGCTACAACGCAGGTCCGGGCCGTCCGCGCAACTGGCGGCAGTCGCTGCAGCGCCCGGTCGAAGGCGCGATCTTCGCCGAGGCGATTCCATTCCAGGAAACCCGCGACTACGTCAAGAATGTGCTGTCCAACACGGTCTACTACGCGGCATTGTTCGAAGGCCGTCCGCAATCGCTGAAGGCGCGTCTGGGTTACATCGCACCGTAAGCGCCATGCCGCCGCGACCTCGCTCCGGGGTTGCGGCGCGCCTCGCCAGCCGTTGCCGCGGCTTCCAGCAGGGAGTCGAAAATGCGACATCAAGCCATTGCGATCATCGGCGGCGCCGGGTTCATCGGCAGCCAGCTCGTCAACGCGCTCGTCGAAATGGGCAAGGACGTGCGCATCGCCACACGGCGGCGCTATAACGCGCGCCATCTCACCATGCTGCCGATCGACGTGATCGAAACCGACGTGTTCGATCCGGTCCAGCTCGCGCGTTTCGTCGAGGGCACCGATTGCGTGATCAACCTCATCGGCGTGCTGCACGGCAAACGCGGCAAACCCTATGGTGCCGAGTTCGCGCACGCGCACGTCGATCTGCCGACGCGCATCGTCGCCGCCTGCGAAGGCAAGGGCGTGCATCGGCTGATTCATCTGAGCGCGCTCGGCGCCAATCCGAACGGCCCAAGCATGTACTCGCGCTCGAAGGGCGACGGCGAGAAGGCCGTGCATGCGGCGAACGTCGCGTGGACGATTTTTCGGCCATCGGTCGTGTTCGGTCCCGGCGACCAGTTCCTCAACAAGTTCGCGTTCCTGCAACGCGTGTTCCCGGTGATTCCGCTCGCGATGCCCGATGCGCAATTCCAGCCGGTCTATGTCGGCGACGTGGCGAAGGCGATCGTCAACGTGCTCGATCTCGACGCCGCCAGCGGCCGCACCTACGAACTCGGTGGCCCGACCGTCTATACGCTCGAAGACCTCGTCGCGTATTGCGGCGACGTGATCGGCAAGCATGCACGCATCATCCGGCTACCCGAAACGCTTGCGCGTTTGCAGGCGCTGAGCTTCGAAATGGCGCCCGGCGAACCGGCGATTTCGCGCGACAATCTCGATTCGATGAAGATCGACAACGTGCTGAGCGGGCCGCTCGCGCCTGAACTCGGGCTTGAGCCGACCAGCATCGAGGCGATCGTGCCGACGTATCTGGGCGGCTCGGCCACGCGTTCGCGTCTGGACGACTTCCGCGCGAACGCCGGACGCTGACGCTTGGCCCATTTCCTTTCTCACTCTTCTTTCCTGCCAGGCATGAAACTTCTCATTGGCGACAAAAACTACTCGTCATGGTCGATGCGTCCATGGCTGCTGCTGAAGCATTTCGGCATTCCGTTCGACGAGGCGTTGATCCTGCTGAACGAGCCGGACACGAACGCGAAGGTGCTCGCTCAGGCGCCGCGCGGACCCGGCAAGGTGCCCTGCCTGATCGACGACGCAGGGCAGGCCGTGTGGGATTCGCTCGCGATCGCCGAAACGCTGGCCGAGCGCTTTCCGCAGCATGCGCTGTGGCCGCGCGACGCGGCGGCGCGCGCGCACGCGCGCAGCGTCAGTGCCGAGATGCATTCGGGCTTCGGCGAACTACGCTCGAACATGTGGATGAACATTCGCGCGTCGTTTCCGGGCAAGAACGCGAAGCCGGGCGTGCTCGCCGATATCGCGCGCATCGAGGCGCTCTGGGGCGACTGTCTGCAAAGCTATGGCGGCCCGTTCCTGTTCGGTGAGTTCGGCATCGCCGATGCGATGTACGCGCCGGTCGCGATGCGCTTCAACACGTGGAAGCCCGCGTTGTCGGCTGCGGCGGCCGCCTATGTCGAACGAGTCACCGCGCTGCCTGCGGTCCATGCGTGGATCGAGGCCGCGCACGGCGAAACGCACGCGATTCCCTATCAAGACGAATGCCCATGAATATCTATGCAGTAGGCGGTGCGATCCGCGACGAACTGCTCGGCGTGCCGGTGCAGGATCGCGATTACGTGGTGGTGGGCGCGACGC
>Ga0153988_1000250_pt1 | contig 13705 bp, 11 predicted proteins | sample TSNC072MetaG_FD_104742 | JGI IMG/M metagenome (GOLD analysis project Ga0153988, IMG submission 104742) | Attine ant fungus gardens microbial communities from North Carolina, USA - TSNC072 MetaG | ecosystem: Host-associated > Fungi > Mycelium > Unclassified | place: USA: North Carolina, Jones...
CATAGTCTGAGGATTAGACCTCAGACTTAACAACATCTTTTGTCATTGTCTAAACTTCGCATTTTTGAACTTCTCAAGTATCAAAACATCAATCACAAATTAGTAAGTGACCTTTTGTGATACCCCTCTAGTATGGAAAAGAACCAAGGGGGTAAAAAAACCTGATCCGTTTAGCAGCAGAAGCCTAGACAAGCTCAGGGCTTTCATTTTCCAATGGCAAATTTATTTCAGGGCTTGTGAAGGAGAGTTTAAAGAGGATACTGAAAAAATATTTTTTGCCATTTCATACTTTCATGGAGTAGCCTTAGATTACTTTAAACCATTCATTAGTGCAATCCTATGACTTCTTGGAGGAATAGCCGGCATTTGTGCAAAAGCTATTAAATCTATTTGGATTGTACTCACCAAAAGATGATGATGAAGATACCATCATGGCTATCAAATTTCCTCCTGACAGCAAGGCAGTTAACTACTTCATTCAATTTGCTAAATATCAAAATAGTATTAGATAGAATAACTGCTTGTTGAGAAAGGTTGTCAAAGATGCCCTACCTAGCTGTATCCAGGACGAACTCAGGTTCAGTCATAAGGACACTTCTCATTTTGAGGGCCTAAAGAGAGCGGTCTTGAGGATTGACAATAATTATTGGAAGTGTCACTTCGAAGAGAAGTAAAAGTCTAATACTGCCTACACTACTTTCCATCCTTCACCAAGAACTCCTGGGCAAGAAGGAAGGCCTACCAGTACCTCGGTTGGGAGCAGATCTACTTATACCCAACCAACATTCAAAAGAGGCAAGCCCCTCACTTTTTGCTCACTATTCTTTCCCCCCCGAAGGCTCAACCACCAACCCTACTACCATCCTAGGACCAGATGGTCAATTAACACTAGCAAAGCACTAGCAACATATGAATCTTGGCCTCTGTATGCATTGTGGGCAGTCAGGGCATCTTGCTAGGGCTTGTCCATACCAGTATCCTAGATCCCTAGGTAGTCTTGAAGGCAGAGCGACTCACTTTGGACCAATTAGTGATGAACTCAAACTACCAAAAAAAAACTCTGCAGTTTACTTATATCCTGGGGAGCTAATTGCCTAACTACCTCCTGGGATCCACCATTGATATTTGGAGCAGCAATATCTGCCACCCCTCACTCCCTAAGCTTTCTTGTCTGCTTCTCTCTGTTCCCAGTAGAGGTACCAGTACTGGTAGATTCTGGGTCATCCAACTGCTTTGTAGACTCCAAGTTCATGATGAAATATGGTCTTTCATTTGAGAAAATTGACCCCCTTCCACTTACACTAATAGATGGTAGTTCTAAGTACACTATAAAAAACATTGTGACACTCCCAATCTATTTGAGTTGCTCTTACTCGTGTCAAATTAAGTGCTATGTAATGGGCCTGGAAGATACATACCTAATAGTATTGGGCTATAACTGGTTGGCTGATAATAATCTCCTGATCGACTGAAAAGTGCATTCAGTTACCTTCAGGATCACAAGACAACAAGAGCAAGAAACCTATTCTGACCGCACACCAACCATACTCGCCTGTCCCCAGAATACCCCAATACCTATTTCCAGCATTTCCTTCATTAGCATAGCAGCTTACTTCTAAGCTAATAAAGAAAGAAATGCAGTCACTTGCCAGTTTGTACTAGCCAAAGGAAAGCTTAGTGACCATACTGGCCAGCTATCTAAACCTTCCCTGGAACCCTTGGAGTTGCTAGAGGAGTACATGGACTACATCAATGTTTTCAGCAAGCAGAAGGCTAAGCTACTCCTAGACCATTGACCCTTTGATTTGACCATCTGTCTAGAAGATGGAAAGACTCCTCCTCTAGGCCCAATATACTCCCTTTTTTCCTTAGAGTTGCAGACCCTTCATAAGTTTCTAGATGAGAACTTAAAAGCGGGGACTATCTGCACCTCAAATTCCATTTGTGGAGCCCCAGTGCTATTTGTCAAAAAAAAGGATGGGTCCTTGTGTCTATACATAGATTACTATGGACTCAACAAACTCACCCAAAAAGACAGGTATCCTATTCCACTACTAGCCAACTTCTTGAATACTCCCAAGAAAGCATGAATCTATTCCAAGATTGACCTAAAAAATACCTACCATCTAGTGTGCATTACTGAGGGAAATAAATGAAAGTCTACCTTTCACACCTGCTATGGTTTCTTTGAGTAGCTAGTAATGCCATTTGGACTCTCTAACGCACCATCAGTGTTTCAACGTTTCATGAATAAAGTGTTTGCTAACTTACTAGATGTCTGTGTAATTATTTACCAGGACGATATCTTAATCTATTCTGATAACCTAGAGGACCATCAACGTCATGTCAGGGAGGTACTAAGGAAATTGAGGGAGAACTTGCTTTATGCCTCACCATCCAAGTACCTTTTCTATTAAGACTAGGTCGAGTTCTTGGGTTTTGTCCTGAGTCCAAACAGCCTATCTATGGATGAAGGGAAGGTGCAGACTATCAAAGACTGGTCTACACCAAGACAAGTAAAGGATATATAATCTTTCTTAGGATTTGCCAATTTTTATTGAAGATTCATCCACAATTACTCAGACCTCATATAGCTACTCACTCGACTCATCTGGAAAAATAAAGCCTAGCACTAAGGACCGTCGTCACAACTAGCCTTCAATACCCTCAAGGAGACTTTCATATCAGCACCCATCCTTAAACACTGGGACCTAAACGTACCTATAATCCTGGAGACAGATACCTCGGATGTAGCTCTAGTAGCCATCCTGTTCATTTGTACTGAAGGAGACATCTATTCTATTGCTTTTCACTTAAGAAGTTTCCAAGGAGCTGAGTTGAACTATGATGTACATAACAAAGAACTCCTGGCAATTGTGGAGTCTTTCAAGAAATGGCGTCATTATCTAGAAGGACTGAGTGTTTCAGTTGAGGTGTTTACAGACTACAAAAACCTCACTTACTTTTGTGGTACCAAGACATTAACTCATAGACAGGCAAGGTGGTTGGAATTCCTGTCACAGTTTAATCTCGAAATCAAATTTCGACCTGGTAGACTAAGAAAAAAGCCAGATGCACTCACTCATTGCTGGGATGTATATGAGGACATGGACCCCACTTTGCAGAGCAATTACCAACCTCTCTTTAGCCATATACAACTAGGTAACTACTCTGCAAAACCCAACCAGCCCATATTCCACCTACAGATAGTCACAGTAATAGACCCAGTAGGTCTATTAACAGACATAAAAGAGGCACTAAGCTAGGACCCCGAGAGCACGGTGCATGCCAATATGGATAGTGATCCTTGTTGGAGCCTACAACCTAATAGTTTCCTTTATTATGAAGGTCAAAAATATGTACCCGACTGTGACCAGTTGTGACTTCGAGTACTAAAAGCTAAACACAACTATATCCTAGTGGAGTACCTAGGACAGAATAAGATCTATCAACTCATCCATCATAACTTCAATTGGCCCAAACTCTGGGAATTCGTAAACGACTATGTGAGCTCTTGTTCAGTATGTTTCCAGAACAAAGCAAGACACCACAAACCATATGGGTTATTGAAGCAATTACCAGTTCCCCCACAATCCTGGAAGTCTATATCTATGGACTTTATTGAGCAGCTACCCCCATCGGGCAACTACACAAACATTCTTGTTGTAGTAGATAGACTTACAAAACAAGTAGTTTTCATTCCCACCACGAGATCAATCAATGCGGCAACACTAGCAGAGCTATTCATAGTGCACATCTTCTTGAAGCATAGAGTACTATCACACATTACTTCTAACCACGGTGTGGAATTTGTGTCCAAGTTCTTCAAATCCTTAGCTCATGGACTAGAAATAAAACTACATTTTACCTCAGAATACTACCTAGAAGCAGACAACCAGACTGAATGCACTAACTAGATCCTAGAACAATTCTTGAGAATATACTGTAACTATCAGCAATCAAATTGGGCTCAGTTATTACCACTGGCAGAATTTACTTACAATAACATACCCTCAGCAACTACAGGAGTATCCTCATTCCTTGTGAACAAAGACTATCACCCTAAGTCCTAGATAATTGTTAAGCAATCCTCTATTTCAGTGGCAGCTAATGAGTACCTACAAGGATTAGTAGATATCCAGGCAGAACTCAAACTTTCTATCTTGGAAGCCCAATGTCAATATCAACTGCCTGCTAATAAGAAACGTTCCCTGGCTCCAAAAATCTATGTTGGAGATCTAGTATTTATCCTAGCAAAATTTATCAAGACAACCTGGCCTTCAAAGAAACTGGCAGAACGATTTCTAGGTCTATTCGAGGTAATCAGTCAACTAGAAACACATTCCTATCTCATAAAACTACCAACTCACCTCAGATCAGTTCATCTGGTCTTTCACATCTCCCAACTGGAACCAATGCATACCAGTCTGATCCCAAATCGCAAAAGCACACCACCACCACCAGTAGTCATCAATAGAAACCTAGAGTTTGAGATAGAGAGAGTTCTGGACTCAAAATTAGACTGCCAGAAGAAGAACCCATTAATGTACTACGTACAATGGGCAGGTTATGAAGGTTCCTCCAAGAAGTACTCCTGAGTACCAATGGTTGACCTCAAAATGGCAAAGGAACTCATAGCTGAGTTCCACTGAAACTATCCCCAAAAACCCTCTCCAAGTGACCGATTAACGTACTAGCAAATGCCAAGAAATAAATCATGTTCAACGGCCATAAGAGTATGGCCATAAAGGGAGGGTACTGTCACAATTGCATAATACCTCATCAACTGCTGGTGACTATGCATTTGCTCTATATGTATGCATTGTTATTATCACCATCAACCTACTCTCCTATGCAATTCCCAAGCCCTAACTTTTCTGAGAACTACCTGAAAATCCCGCTCTATCTTCATCTGCCCTATATAAATTTAGTATGGACTACCTAGTATACTTAGCTTTGTTCTCAACTTGGTGTACCTCTCTAATTCATACTCTTGCTATTTAACTCAGAGGTCTATCCTTTTTTTTGTCTAGTCTCCTCAATTGGGTGCAGTGTAACTCCCCTTGTTTAAGAATCCTCTTCTCTAACCCACCAGGAGAATGGCACCTGACACCTTTGTTCTATTTAAAGACAAATAAGTATCTATAGGTAATTAATTAAGTCTATGTGCAAACATTGAGAACTTTATATCTTTGTTGATATTGATTATCTTGAGATTATTTTGAAATCATTCTGAGTGTAATAGAGAGTATTTCTAATGTTTCCAAAAGCAAAACATCAATCATGGTAGTTTTTGAGATATTGGTGTGAGGCCAGAAATATATTCAGACCTAAAAATAGACAAATTTTGTGATTTCACACTCCAGAAAAAATAAACAAAGGGTAAAACCACTGCAATATAGCAAAAAAAGAAACATAAAGGACCTTACTAGTAAGCTACTTGGCTACATAGCAGTATACTAGAGAATATAAGGTCACTCACTATACCCAATAGGCCCATCACTCAAGAACTAGCAGATTTGAGCCTATAGTCCTATGGCATTAAGCTAGAAAGATAGTCTAGCTAAGAAAAGAAAGCCTTATGTAGAAACTATATGTTATGAGACAATTCCAGAAAAGGAAATATTTCCCCATACTCCCTAAAATCAGATCAACTATGCCTAAGGACATTCAGGGGCATATGACCAAAATATATAAATAACATAAGAGAATATAAATAGGACAGAACATTCTAGAAAGACATGTAACTAGTATACAGACTATGTAATATTTATATAAGTAATAGCATGAATTGAACAAGAACTCCATCAAGTTCTTCCTAAACTATTATCTACTTAGTAGAACCCTAAGTCATCAAGGCTTGTATTAACAAAAGAACTTGATATCTTAACAGTGACCTCCCATCTCACAACCTCACCACTTTTACTCTCTATTATTCTCAGCCAATAGTTACTGTGACTACTAGCTAAAAAGATTCACCAGGTCCTATGTTATGACTTGACAAAACAGCTAAGTCAACTTTTCTATTTCTTTTCTTTTATTTTTCTTATTAATAAATGCACAAGAGAAAAGTGACTCATAAGGAAGTACAGGACATTATATCAGGGTTAGGGTTACTATTTGTGTATATATAGTATATAAAATCTAATGAGAACTCTATCAAGTTCTTCTTATCAACTCAAATAAGGAATAGGATTCAGTCATCACAGCTAAGCCTTATACCCTAAATATAAGAGAACTTTACTATCTCTAACTAATAGCAAATAAAAGACCTAGACAAAGCTCATGTCCCTACCCAAGACCTGATCTCCACATTAAGTAGGCTCTTACTTAGTTTTTATTATCAGCTCTATACTACTGGTCCATTGTGATCAGTCTGTGCAAGAAAACAATGGTAATCTCTTAAAGAGCCATCTAGCTTAGAGATTCTTTTCTTAAAGGTAATATTGTCTTATCCTTCATAGTTAATAACTAGTTATAAGTTCAGATAAAGAAGACTACTCCTTCTTATATAAGGAATCACCAATACTATCACCATTACTATTACTATTCCTGTGACCCAACATATTGTAACCATAACCACAACAACAACTCACTATTACAGAGCAAATACTCCAAGCTATTGCCTACTAAGGGGAAACAATCTAGGCCTTGCAATAGTAACTTTTACAACAAGGAGAGAAGGGAAGGACTGAGGTAGCAAGACCTCCAGTATGTTATGAGGAGCCCAAAAAGAAGAACATTTCCCATGCCTTTGAGCAATTAATTTACAATCTCAAGATATATAATAGAATTAAACTATAAGTAGTATAGAAATCTTAAGTAAACCATATTACATGACTAGGACATATAATTATAGAACATTCTAGTAAAACATATGACTGCAGAATAGTAGGGCACAGACCATAAAATATTTGTATAAGTAGTAGGTAATTTCAATAGGGAACTCTATCAAGTTCTTCTCTTTTAATCCTTATTGATTGGATAGAGCTTTAGTCCTAAGCCAACCCTTACACAGTGTTTGATGGGAAAAGAGAGAAAGCTATGGGGTTCATTAATGCCTATAGGCTATATATTAGGATAAAGATAGACCAGATAGCAGAGAGAAAGAAAATATCATGGGTGCTATTATACATTGTGGGAAAGTAAACGAGTTCAGAGGAGAAAATGGTCTTAGGGTTGAGTAGTTAAGAATAAAAGAGAGATATATATATATTTTTGTGTCATGTCACATTCTTGTGTACTCTAACTTATATAATAGCTAGAGTGTTTTCTAATAATTAAATAATTAAATGATAGAAAAAGTGAAAATAGTAAGAGAATAAAGGAATATAATCAACTAAGGAAATAAAATGAAAAGAGGAAGAATATCAGCATTCTGCAGGTAGCCCAAAGGCTACCCCCACAACATATAAGGAGGAATGGGAAAAGTATGGAATGACAATGTAATAGAAGAGATTATGAAAGGGACTTTGAGGTAGGATATTGTGGAGGAGTTATTTACAAGAATTAGAAAGGAATTTGGGGAGTTTAACAAGAAAAGTAGAAAGGTGAATGAGTTAAGATTGTTGAAACAAAGAAGTAAGACATATAATGAGTACATCCAAATTTTTAGGAAAACAACAAGAGGAGGTGAATAAGGAAAGGGCAATAAAGTTGGATTAAAATATGAGACAGAGTAGAGTGGAAGGAAGGGTGCTCAGTAGTGGGAAAGGAGCAGTACAGGGAACAATGCCCTCAAATGTACAACAAGAAAAAGAAGAATAGAATAGAGAAGAAGGAAGAGGAATATTTATATGAATTTCAAAACAGTCAGGAAGAACATCAGGGGTTACCAGCAAGGAACCCTAATGTAATGGATGTGGACAGAATAAGAGAGAGAGATAGAACCTGTTATAATTGTGGGAAATTTGAACATATGGCAAGGAATTGTTAGCAAAAAAGAAATTAGGAAGGACAAAAAGTAAATAAGATAGATATGTCATATGAGCCAGCAAAAGACAATGGAAGTCAGTAAGCTTCTAACTGGCTTCTAATAACCTATACAGTATATTGCACCCACAAAAATTGGGCAATAAAATTGATATATCAATCACTGAGGGAGTAAAAGATGTACAGTATATACTTTGGTCACCAAGAGAGGTTTGGATGAAGATAAGGCTAGAAAATATTGAAAATCACAAAGGAGTAGCTGTGGAGGCATTGCTTGATAGTAGAACAACAAGCCTATTAATGAATAGAATGTTTGCAGAGAAAAAAGAATTCAAAATAAAAAAGCTAAGAGAGCTAGTAGTAGTAAAAATGTAAATGGCACAAAGAATAGTAAAGAAGCAATTACTCATGAAGTTAAATGCAACATGTTTTTCAAAGGGCATATAGAGAGAGTAAAGATAAACATCTGTAACTTGGGAAAGACAAAAGTAATTCGAGAGATACCATAGCTAGCAGCCCATAATCTAGAAATTGATTGGAAGAAAAAAAAGATAGAAATGACATATTATCTACCACTGTATAGAGTAAGCTTAAAAATAAGAAAAACCAAAGAAAAGAAAATAGTAGAAAGACTAGTACTAAGAAGATTCTGAAAGTAGAAAAAGCTATTTAGAAAAAAAGAGTTAGAAAGGATGCCTAGTACTGTTTTTGCCTCCTCCTGAATTTCCTTTATCTTTGTTACAAATTTCTCTACTTTCTTGCATCTCTTTCTTTCTTATCTCAGACCCCATTCCAGAATCTTGTCTGTAATTGTCTTGAAAAGTGATGTTTTAGTACTTGAGTATACTTTATTGTTGTATGCAAACTCTGCTATTTCTAACCAGTTTGGCCACTGTTTCTACCTATAGTCAATAAACATTCTTAAGTACTGTTCTAACTCCTAATTGGCTCTCTCTATTTATCTATCTGTTTGAGAATAGAATGCTATTAGCATCTTACTCTCAATTCCCAGTATCCTATTTAACTCCCATATTAACCCTATTGCAAGTTGTGGTCCCTTGCATGATATGATACTTTTAGATAAACTGTGTAATTTCTACACATTATTTCTAAACAGTCTAGCCAATCTTTCTACTGTCATCTTTTCTGTAGTTAGAATAAAGTGAACCATTTTTGTTAATCTGTCAATTACTACTAAGATTAAATCATATTCCTATGCTAAAGATAGTTTGGTAATAAAGTCTATTAATATATGCATTCAAGATTTTTCTAGAATCGAATTTGGTATTAATTTTCCTGCTAGCTGTTTTGTGCAATTTTTGTTGTGTTGGCAGGCATTGCATTTCTCCACATATTGCTTTACTTCTTTGGTAACTCCTGGTTATCAAAAGTTTTGGGTGACCAATTCCACCATCTTTTATTGCCCCTATGTCCTTCTACTGGTATATCATGGTGTAGCCTGATGATTTCTACTCTTAGCTTATCATCTTTAGGTACATATACTTTTCCTTCTTTATACATGACACTATCTACTTTCCTTTACTCTTCATCTCTCAATATTTTTACTCTTACTTGCTTTATTTCCTCAACTGCTTTTACTACTTCATTGTCTTTTATTTTAGACTACCTTACTTTGCCAAGTAAATCTATCCCTTCTACAATGATTTCTACTATCTCTGTCCTTCTTGCTTCTAGCCATTCTAGCTTTGCCAATATCTCATTTTTGTTATCTCTTTCTATGTTTACCTCCCAGTCTGGTCTCTTGCTCAGGCTGTCTATCTTTTATCACAAATGGCCACTTACTGATTGGTGATTGGTGAATTTAATATTCTCAAAGGGCTCAAAAAAGTGAAGTTAGACAAGTAACAAGAGATGTTGTTAAGTCTAAGGTCTAATCCTTAGACAGAAAGTCCTTATATACAAAATTGTAATGGTCTGTGCACTAGAATAGGCCATCACATACTACTATCTATTGTTTTACATATAGTAGTGCCTTTGTACTCTAGAATGCAATAACTTAACCATATGGAGGCTATCCTTTGTTCAAGGTAAATAACTATCTATGGGTAATTAATTAGTGTCCATATGCAAACATTGGGGACTTCATATCTCCACTAATATTAATTGCCTCAGGGTTGTTCTAGGCTCATTCTGAGTATTATAAAGAGGGCTTTTGCTGAGCCTAGAAGCAAAACATAAATTTATTCAGATAATGGCAGCAAGCATAGCTCAGTGTATGACACACCAAATAACTCACTTAGATAATGTCCCAAGACTTAGTGAGATATGAGAGAAAGTAAACTATTGTCTAATACTACTGTGTCTACTTTATATACATAGTCAGCTGTAGCTAAGGAGTAGAATAATAGGGAGCAATGCAAGTTTATAATTACATAATTAATTTATCAAAATTGTGGTAGTTTCTGAGATATTAGTAATTTAATAAACAGTACCATAGTGGTTACCTATTAATCTGCCTGATATCTTGGCCAATATTGATTGCCTCAAGACATGACTGATATTGATCAAAATGTCTTTTCAAGGGCTTTCTATAGCCATTAAGACTATGGAAATTGTTAAAGAATTGGTAGAGATAAGTCTGAATGAAATTTGTGATACCTTTCCTATCCTACTTCCTAGAACATGTTTCAGCATAAAATCAAACCTAGATAGGTATAAGGTCCATTCAGCTTGTCTCTTGTTTAATATTTATACCTTTATAAAATACTTGAGATTTTTATGATCTATCTAGATCTTGAATTTAGTTGTTATCTCTTTTAGAAAGTATCTTCATGCTTCTTGTCAAGTCCTCAATTCGAGGAGAAATTCAGGTGATAGCAACATAAATCCAGGAAGGTACAACCAACAAAAGAAACTAGGAAGGGCTTCTATTGGTGACTGGCAAAAGGCAAGGAGTTTTGGGTAATAGGGTACAAGAGAGACTTAGTTGATAACAAAGCTAAGGAAACTGTACAGAGATAATTCCTAATATACTACTCCAATCATAGCTTGATGGGGTTCTTACCAAACTATATAGTTATGGTAGTATAGGGAAGTTATGCTGATGTAAGCAGGGAAGTGACTGGCTTACGAGAGGTCTGGGGTAATAATAATGTCACTGAAGTCATAGGGCATAACAGTACCTCTCTCCTAACACAAGGTCATACCCTATGACCTATGGTTAGTCATAAACTGTTCAATGTTCATAGGTTTGGACCCTTATTTGCAGAGACTAGTAAGTATGGATGTGAATGACGGACCTGGTTTGTTAGAGTAACAACAGTAAAACTCAGCCACTAGTTTGGTAGTGTTCTTTAAGTCAACTGCGGTAAGCTATGAGTACTTTTCTGCTAAGCCTTCATAACCCAACCAACGTACATAGTAAAATAGGGGGTTTTTTCTTCAGTTGTCAAGTTTGGAATCAAGGACTTGCGCAACTTTAAACTTGAGGACTCTGTCCAATTCAATAGGTGAAGGAAAAAGATCAGTGCAGTTAGGAATCTGGCTGGTCAGCACTGGTTCCAGCTAGGAGATGTAGAACACAGAATGAATTGCTCACAAGTGTTCTGGAAGATTGATTCAATAAAAGTGTGAGCCTAGCCTATCTGTGACTTTGAATGGGCCTAGGTATCTCTCTGAGAGCTTTTTCAAGGGACATGTTGTTATGCTGCTAGAGAATTTTCTGCAGAAATGTAGTATAGGATACAAATTATACCCCTGAATTTCACTATTAGAACCTACTCTAGAGACCTCCTACAAGTCCCAGACATAATCTAGACCCAAGATTGGGTACTTCTATTACATAGTGGCTAAGCTGCCACATGCTAGAATAGCTTATACCTCAGAAGGTAAGACTGATAAGCTAGCATCAGGTTTCTCAGATACAGACTATCAATATTGAAACTCTAGGGGAACAATGGACAAGAATGAAGTATAGAGGTGGAGCAGGATCACATAGTCATGTCTGGAAGGTATGGAGGGCAGAAAGATGACAGTTGTTATGGCCATATGGTAGTGTTGTAGAGGAGAGACACAAGGGAGAGTAGTAGAATAAAGGATTTCATTTTCTATTTCTTTTTAATTGAGTCTCTAACATTTGTATTATGCTAATATATTTCTCAGAGTGGAGATTGAGAGGAGAGCTCCTTGGCTCTTACCTTTATCTCAGAAGCTCTTAAGGTTGTAAATATGATTCTCTTGAGTATAAGGGATGATCTTGGTAAGAGATTGAGTTGGTGACTGTTTCATACTATATATTCCATTCTTTCAAGAGACAAGATGCAGTGGTCACTCAGACAACCTTCTATGGAGTAGCAGGCCTGAAAAGTCTGGCTAATCATCGACTCAGATTGTATCATACCCATAAGTTTTGGTGTGGAGATACAGATGAGAGCTTGATTGAGTGTGATAAGACCCATGAGTAGTTTACTAACTATTCTACTAGTGAGCTTATTATAGTGTGTAAAGGTGGACATCTTAGGAACACTATGCAAGGCAGATCTAGATTGAACCTACAATCATTCTATCTATTTTTATATTACAGATAAGCTATGCTTTATATTTTAATTTCTTTCTGCTATTCCCACTTTCTTCTTCTCCCCACAAACCCTTTAGCACATAATTGAGGACTGTCACCACTCTTTCTACTTGTTTGTCATAGTAAAAATCTCTTTTGCCCCTTTCATCTGGAGTCCACCACGAGGTTTCAGGTTTGAGGGTATTTATATTAATTCTGCTGTTTTTACTTTTACTTTTTACTTTTCAAAATTTTGAACTTCACATCAATTTCTAGAGTAGAATCTAACCCAGAACAAAGAACTAGGAGTCAACAGACTTCAACAGCACAGCAAACCAGTTTAGCATCACTGGTCAACAACCCAAAATAACTCTTACATAGGAGGCATAGAAGGATAAGTACATAAGCAATAAATCTGAACCTAGAATCTGATACTTTAGGCTTTGCACCACTGATGCCTGACTCCTCTTCTGATATTGAGCCAAACACTTTTTTTGACTGCAATGCAGATCTCTCTAGACCTGTAGTTCCTGGATAGTTTAGACTTTCTATTTTCACTGCTAATGGGGATCAAAAGGTTTGATCATGAAACAAAGATAAAAGCAAGGTCAGAGAGGTGAAATCTCCAAACTGCTTCACAATTGTGTACTAAACAAGTAGGCACTGGGGAGATAAATCAAATAATAGAGAGCTTACTGAAGGTGAATATCCAAAGAATAACCAAAACATATTAAATAGTAATCTAAGAAAGAAGAGAAATGTTTTTAGTATCCACTCGAGTAAACTCTTACTGTAATAGAATCCCTAAGGCACACAATCATCTTGTACCATAACACTACTGCCCTTACCTAGTCTAGTAGCCTGGCTCGTCATTGATACAGTAGTACTACCTAGAACTTCTGTGTCATTGTGTAAGTTCTACTTCAGCTAACCATACAACTGGAAGCCTACTCCAAAAACATGTAGTAAGTGGTTAGCTCCTAGTGTAAGTGAATGTCTAAGTATCCCTTTGAGAGAAGTTTTATAGAGTTTTCATAAAGCAGACACAAAAGAAAAGCTCAAATCACTCAAATAGCCTTTCAGCTCTAGAGCAACAGAGAGAGATAATGGGGGGAAGAGTGTTTTTTTTTTCTTCTGTGCCCTAGAGTATTTTATTAGGATTACAAAGCAATAATACAACAAAAGAAAAGAAACAAAGAAAACTTCCAAATTCCCAAAGATAGTAAGAGTGAAATGATGAGATAGTACCTCTCCCAA
>Ga0153988_1000252_pt1 | contig 13674 bp, 11 predicted proteins | sample TSNC072MetaG_FD_104742 | JGI IMG/M metagenome (GOLD analysis project Ga0153988, IMG submission 104742) | Attine ant fungus gardens microbial communities from North Carolina, USA - TSNC072 MetaG | ecosystem: Host-associated > Fungi > Mycelium > Unclassified | place: USA: North Carolina, Jones...
AGACAATGAGGACGAGACGTTGGTGAAACCAGAGTGGTTGGAAGTGAGGAAGACAGAAGCAGTAGAGATCATAGTAGACAGAGTAGATCTACTAGAGGAAGTTAGAAAGTCTAAAGTAAAGGACGACGAAGTGGTAAAGGCAGTAGAAGAGATGAAACAAGCAGGAGTAAAAATGCTGAGAGATGAAGAGTGGAGAGAAGTAGACGGCATCATGTATAAAGAAGGAAAAGTCTATGTGCCAAAAGATGAGAAGTTAAGGGCAGAGATAATTAGACTACATCATGATACGCCAATAGGAGGGCACGGGGGACAGTGGAAAACGGTGGAACTAGTAACTAGGAACTTTTGGTGGCCAGGGATTACCAAGGAGGTGAAGAGATATGTGGAAGGGTGCGATGCCTGTCAGCGCAATAAAAACCACACAGAACAGCCAGTGGGCAAGTTAATGCCCAACTCTATTCCAGAAAAACCTTGGATGCACATATCAGCAGATTTTATCACTAAGCTGCCTTTAGCGCAAGGATATGATAGTATCCTAGTAGTAGTGGATCGACTAACTAAGATGGTTCACTTTATACCAACTACGGAGAAGACATTGGTAGAGGGATTGGCAAGGTTGTTCAGAGATAACGTGTGAAAGCTGCATGGTCTACCTGAAAGCATTATATCAGATAGGGGACCACAGTTTGTGGCAGGGTTAATGAGAGAGCTGAATGAGATGTTGGGGATTAAGAGTAAATTGTCGACGGCATTCCACCCTCAAACAGATGGACAAACAGAAAGAGTGAACCAAGAGTTAGAACAGTACTTAAGGATGTTCATCGATCACAGGCAAGAACAGTGGCCAGAGTGGTTAGGAACGGCAGAGTTTGCGTATAACAATAAAGCGCACTCAAGTACTAGAACATTGTCTTTCAAGGCAAATTACGGGCAAGATCCCAGGATGGGGTTCGAGGGAAGAAAGAAGGGGAGATATGCAGGGGCAGAGAAATTCATTGAGAAGATGAAGGAAATACAGGAGGAAGCAAAGGCAGCGCTAGGGAAGACGCAAGCAGATATGAAGAAATACGCTGACAAGAAGAGATCAGACGTAGAGGAGTATAAAGTAGGAGACTTGGTCATGCTCAGTACCAAAGATCTAAAATATCAAATGGTCAGAAGGAGGACAGAGAAGTTGACAGAGAGATTCGTCAGTCCTTATAAAGTCAAGGAGATAATATTATCGAACGCAGTCAAATTAGAACTACCTAGTACAGTAAAAATACACCCGGTAGTGAACGTTAGTAGAATACAACGATACATAGGACAAGTAGAGGGACAGAAGAAGGAGCAACCAGCTCCAGTCATAATCGAAGGGGAAGAAGAATGGAAAGTAGAGAGAATCCTGAATAAGCGACGAGTAAGAGGGAAAGATAAGTACCTAGTATGCTGGAAAGGATTTACGGCAGAATCCGATACTTGGGAAGGAAGGGAGAATTTAGAGAACACAAAAGAAGCGATCGAAGAATTCGAGAAAGAATATCGAAGAGACATGGAAGATGTGGCATGGCAAGAACGCGAGTGTCAGCGTCTAAAGTCCAATGACCAGAATTAAGCCAACTGTCTCTTTGTTCAGAGTTTGACAAAGAGAACTCGATGGAGTTCTTGCTCATTTCTCTACTACTTATACACTTTACTACTGTGGCTATGTGCTTACTCTCCCATGGTCCTCATGTTACTCTAGTCATGTGACACCTTGTGACTGTGACTTGTGACGTGACCATCCATGACCATCCGTCACACCATTGTGATATTGTGACAAAGTCACGTGATACTTTCCCACGCCCCACCTTGTAGTTGTAAGTCCAAAGAAAAAGAAAAAGAAAAGAAAAGAAAAGAAATATAAATAATGACTTAGCCGTTTTGCCAAGTCATGACAGCGAGGAAACGACGTTCAAGCGCGGAGAATTACTAGGGAAGTTCATAGCAAAGATGTTATATGGATGGTCAGACAAACGATATAACCAGGAATATTGGGGAAGATTAGAGAGAAATTGGAGGCGATGAAAGGGCAAGAAACCAGCAAGAAGAGGGACGATGAAGACAATCCCAGAAGAAGTTGAAGAAGAAAAATCAGGAGTACGAGAATGGACAGAGGAAGATAGAGATGAAATAGGCAACATGGTGGACCCATATTACAAGTTGTAGAGAAATTCCTCGGGACGAGAAAACTTAAGAGGGGGGTGGTGTCATGACTTGGCAAAACGGCTAAGTCATTATTTATATTTCTTTTCCTTTTTCTTTTCTTTTCTTTTCTTTTCTTACAACTACAAGATGGAGCGTGGGAAAGTATCACATGACTTTGTCACAATGTCACAATGGGTGTGATGGATGGTCACGGATAGTCATGTCACAGGTCACAGTCACAGTGTGTCACATGACTAAAGTAACATGAGGACCATGGGAGAGTAAGCACATAGCCACAGTAGTAAAGTGTATAAGTAGTAGAGAAATGAGTGAGAACTCCATCGAGTTCTCTTTGTCAAACTCTGAACAAAGAGACAGTTGGCTTAATTCCGGTCATTGGACTTTAGACGCTGACATTGACCCACAGTATCTTCAGCACATTGAAAATCTTTGCTAGTCTTATATAGCAATAATAAAGGAGACTTTTAAGAGTCAGCTTAATATGAAAAGACTTGGGTGGTCAAAACAACAACAGAAAAGTACTTCATAAGAGGCAATACTATGCTAGATAGCCATTTAGGCAAAATAAGTGACTATTTTCACCTTAATAACAAGAATAACCAGCTTGAGAATTGAGTTTGGTCCCCTAGCAACGTCCTCTAGACACCTAGTCATGGACTTGAGCACCTTGTTTGAGTAGTAGAGTAATGGTTGTGACCACTGCTACAGATACCTCATAGATGCTTGCCCAGGTGCCCCATATTAGATTTATAATGGATTTCTCTTCTAGAGTGCTCTTGAGAGCAGAGGCAAACTTTGAAGACTAATCTTTACTAGAGTGATATCATATCTTAGCAGCTGGCAATACTATATTTAGAAGAGTTACCATCAGATCTGAGCTATTATTACTGATAGCTAATTATATCAAGATCAAGAGAGAAGAGTTGACATGGAGTCACAGAAGCAACTACAGTGAAAGGAAACTGGATTCTAGAGGAGTGAAAAGATATAGAGGATATAGGGAGAAGGATAAGGAAGTTAGGGAGAGAGGTAGAAAAGAGGTTTGATAAAGACAACATGCTTAAGGACAAGATGACTTGAGATCACTGTCTTTCTCTACGGTCCCTCAAAAGGCTTGAGAGCCATTAATTGTACAGAGAAGAACCCTAGGAGTAGGACTAGAAAAGTAAGGAGCAGTTACCAAGTGTTTGGGAGAAGCACTATCTCATCATGTCAGCCTTACTATGTTTGGAAATTTGGAGGTTTTCTTTGTTTCACTTTCTTTGTTATCTTGTTGCTTTGTAATCTTAATAAAATACTCTAGGGAAAAGAAGGGAACTCAAGTATCATACCCCCATTATTATCCCTTTCTGTTGCTCTAGAGCTTAATAGATATTTGAGTGATTAAGTCTCTGTTTTCTGAGTTTTTTCTCTTTACTTTCTAAAACTATCAAAACCCTGTCACAAACTTCATTTGGCCATATCTCCATCAATTCTTTGATGATTCTCATGGTCTTAAAGACTATGGAAAGCCCTTGAAAAGACCTTTTGATCAATGCCAGTCATATCTTGAGGTGATCAATATTGGCTGAGATATTAAGCAGATCAACTAGTTACCACTATGTTACTGTTTATTAAATTGCTAATATCTCAGAAACTACCATGATTGATGCTTTAATTCTAAGCTCAGCAGAAGCCTTTTTCAAAATGCTCAGAATGAGCCTAGAATGACCTCAAGGCAATTAATATTAGTGGAGATATGAAGACCTTAATGTTTGTACATAGACTTTATTAATTACCCATAAATAGTCATCTGTCCTTTTCTTAGAACAAAGGACAGCCTCCATATGGTTAAGTTATCACTATTTTAAGTACAAAGGTACTACCATATATAGAACAATAGGTAGTAGCATGTGATGATCTGTCCTAGTGCACAGACTATCACAATCCTGTATATAAGGACTTCTTGTCTAAGGATTAGACCTCAGACTTAACAATATCTTTTATCATTGTCTAAACTTCACTTTTTTGAATTATTCAAGTATCAAAGCCCCCATCACAAATTAGTAAGTGACCTTTTATGATAAACTCCTTTCTTGAACAGGAATTTGAGCCCCAACAGACTTGGGCATTTGCTTATACTAGGAGCTAACCACTTACTATGTGTTTTTGGAGTAGGTTTCCAGTTGTATAGTCAGCTAAAGAAAAGCTTACACAATGGTATGGGAGTTCTAGGTAGATCTGCTATATCAATGATGAGCCAGACTACTAGACTAGATAAGGGCAGTAGTATTATAACACAAGATAAATGTGCATCTTAGAGATCCAAATACAGTGAGGCTGACCTTGAGTAGATTCATAAAAACACTATTATAATTTCTTTTGGTTATTTGAGTTTTCCTCTTTTATTTCCCCTTATTTCTAAGCTTTCCTTGTTTAGTATACAATTGTGAAATATCTCAGAGATTCTTTTACTTTCATTTGTTGTTACTTTTGTATTATGATCAATTCCCTTTGATCTCTATCAGCAACACTGCAGAAACAGATAGAGGATTTAAGAATGAGACTTAAACAAACAGAACTTAGGTACAATGACATCTTTCACTCAGGGTATTAACTAATTTTCATTTAGTGCATCTAATCTCACACAATCAGAAGTGGTAACCCTACCTCATTGCTCAGTGCAATCTACTCAAGCTCACTAGTACTCATCACCACTATATCCTACCAACAATCTATTGCAGTGTCTATAACTACAACTGCTACTGATCAATTTGTGAAATCTGTCCCAAAACTAGCTATGTAGCAATATGATGAAGTTTATTCTCTACCTTTTGTCATTACTCCTCCTTCATTTCTAGTATTTCAAATGACATTCAGAGAATGTCATCTTCATTCTTGTTATTCATATTAAATTCTTTCTTTTCTTGTCTCATTATGTTCCAGAATGAGAGACATATGCAGAAATACCTGAAAAATGTCTATTCTTAGGTAAATAGTCATATACCTGTATTGTACATAAAGTGTTCATCATGTAAGCCCTAAGACCAGTCGTTTCTATCTGGCCTTAGTCCAGTACTTTTAGAGTCATTGAAGACGTACCTATGCATTCTTTCGACACAATATTGCCTTTAACAGACTAATGTACCTGAAGATGCAAAGGGTATCAAAGCATATAATAATTCTGGAGTAGTAAATTGGTTCTTACTATTCTGGTGTTACAGAGATCACTGAAATTTTACAGCTGCATACTCTGGGGATTGATTAATGCTAATACTATTCCTCCAACTCTCTAGTTAGAGCATATTACAGCCTTTAAGGCCTACTTCTCTGAGTCTACTACTGATGTGGACTTGCAATGTACTTGTACTGGAAAACAGCTTATTAAGTCAGATCTCATTGAGATAGGTTCCTTAATTTCTCCTATGACCCAAAAGCAAAATGCATTGGCTGTCAAAAATGTTGAAGAATTCATTCTCTGCTTTGTACAAACCTTCATCTCAAGATTTGGACTAATCTACTTGTAAGGACTTAGTCATGATAACTTAATCCTATTTCTTATCTGAGTTGACAAGAAGAACTCAATGGAGTTCCTATTATTATTTTCTATATACTACTTATATAACTACTATATGGTCTGTACACTACTTTCCCACACTTATCATGTGACCCATTATGTGATGTCATGTGACTGTGATTTATGTGACACTTGCAATGTGATACTTTCCCATACACTTTCCTGTATAGTAAGTTCAAAAGAAAAAATAAAGTAAAGTAAATATAAATAATAACTTAGCTATTTTGCCAAGTCATAACACTACCCCCCTCTTAAGTTTCCTTGTCCCGAGGATTTTTACAACTTGTAATAAGAGTCAACCATGTTGTCTATTTCCTCCTCATCTTCTTTTGTCCATTTTCTAATTTTTGGTTTCTTCTATTTGATTTTTTCTTCCTCTTTAATTGTCTCCAAAATTTGTCTTCTTCTTCTACCTTTCCATCACTTCCAATTCTGTTCTAACCTTTCCCAGTATTCTTTATCATATCTCTTGTCTAACTACCTAAATAATTTCTTTGCCATAAATCTTTCTTTTCTCCTAAATGTTCCTTCTTCTCTTTCTTGTTAATTTACTTCCTCTATGTTCCATCAATATTTCCTCTCATATTCTTCTATTGCCTCTTTGGCATTTTCTAAGTTTTCTCTTCCTTCCCAAGTGTTAGATTCTGCCGTGAATTTTTTCTAGTATACTAAGTATTTGTTCTTGTCTCTTATTTGTTACTTATTTAAGATCCTTTCTACTTCCTATTCTTCTTCTCTCTCAATTATTACTGGAGCTGGTTGCTCCTTCCTTTGCCCTTTCACTTGTCCTATATAGTGTTATATTCTACTAACATAAACTACTGGATATATTTTTACTGTACTTGGCAATTCCGGTTTTACTATGTTTGATGATACTATCTTCTTTATCTTATAAGGGCTGACAAATCTTTCTGTTAACTTTTCTGTTCTCCTTCCAACCATCTAATACTTCAGATTCTTAGTACTTAACATTACTAAGTCTCCTACTTTATAGTCATTGACCTCCATTCTTTTTCTATCTGTGTACTTTTTCATTTCCTCTTATGCTTTACTTAGTACTGCTTTTGCCTCTTTCTGTATTTCCTTTATCTTTTCCATAAATTTTTCTGTTCCTTCATATTTCTCCTTCTTTCTACTCTTGAATTCCATCCTTAGGTTTTGTCTATAATTTGCCTAGAAAGGTGACATCCTAGTACTTGAATGCATTTTATTATTATATACAAAATCTGCTGTTCCCAACTATTCTGGCCACTATTCCTACCTGTGATCAATAAACATTCTTAAGTACTGTTTTAATTTCTGGTTTACCTTCTCTGTTTGTCTGTTTGTTTGAGAATAGAACATCATTGACAATTTACTCTTAATTCCCAATATCTAATTCAACTCCTGTATTATTTTTGCTGTGAACTGAGGTTCCTTATCTAAGATGATGCTTTTGGGTAACCCATACAGTTTTTACACATTATTTCTAAATAGCCTTGCCAATCCCTCTGCCGATGTTTTCTTTGTAGTTGGTATGAAATGGACCATTTTAGTTAACTGATCTACTACTACTAGAATGCTGTCATATTCCTGTACTAAAGGTAACTTAGTAATAAAGTCTGCTAATATATGCATTTACAGTTTTTCTAGAATTGAATTTGGCATTAATTTTCCTGCTAGCTGTTCTGTGCAGTTTTTGTTTCACTAATAGGTGTCATATTCTTCTACATACCACTTTACTTCTGCCCTAAGCTTGTCATTCTTTGTGTTACAAACTTCATTTAGCCATATCTCCATTAATTCTTTGACAATTCTCATGGTCTTAATAGCTATGAAAAGCCCTTAAAAAGATCTTTTGATCAATGCCAGTTATGTCTCAAGGCAATCAATATTGGCCAAGATATTAAGCAGATCAACTGGTAACTACCATATTACCATTTATTAAATTGCTAATATCTCAGAAACTGCCATGATCAATGCTTTGGTTCTAGGCTCAGAAAAAGCTTTCTTCATAAAGCTCAGAATGAGCCTAGAATGATTTCAAGGCAATTAATATTAGTAGAGATATGAAGGCCTCAATGTTTGTACATAGACTTCATTAATTACCCATAGATAGTTATTTGTCTTCTTCTTAGAACAAAGAACAGTCTCCATATGGTTAGGTTATCACTATTTCTAGCACAAAGGCACTACCATATGTAGAACAATAGGTAGTAGTATGTGATGATCTGTCCTAGTGCACAGACTATCACTTTCCTATATTTAAGGACTTATAGTCTAAGGATTAGACCTCAGACTTAATAACATCTCTTGTCACTATCTAAACTTTGCTTATAAGCACTTTTTGAATAACTCTTCAACCCAATCACAAATAGTAAGTGGTCTTTTGTGATACAAAGTGAGCAGGAATAAAGATATTAAGAGATGAGGAGTAGAAAGAAGTCGATAGTGTAATGTACAAAGAAGAAAAAGTCTATGTACCAAAATTTCTTCTATGGCTTTTACCACTTCATTATCTTTTACTTTCAACTTTCTCACTTCCTCTAGTAGGTCTACCCTGTCTACTATAATTTCTGCCATTTCTGTCTTTCTGACTTCTAACTACTCTAGTTTAACCAATATTTCATCCTCATTGTCCTTTTCTACTCCAATCTCCCAGTCTGGTCTTTTGTTTAGACTATTTGCTTTTCCCATCTTACTCCCTGGAACATGCTTTAGCATAAAGTTGAATCTTGATAGGTATAATACCTATCTTGCTTATCTCTAATTTAACTTCTATGTCTTTATGAAATATTCAAGATTTTTATGATCTGTCCAGATCTTGAATTTAACTATTGTTCCCTCCAGAAAGTGTCTCCATGCTTCCAGGCATCTAATAACGGCCAACATCTCCTTATTATGTATCTCATAATTTCTTTTTGTGTCACTTAGAGATTTTGAGATAAAGGCTACTGGTTTTCACAATTTGTTGAAGCACTTCATAGATTGTACTCCCCCAGTCACATAGTTTGAGGCATTTATCTCTATCATAAATTCTTTGTCTAAATCTGGGACTGCTAGTACTGGTCTAGTAGTAAAGACTCTCTTGAGTTTATCAAATACCTTTTGCTATTCTTGCCCCTATTATGTGGGGGTAGCCTTTGGGCTATCTGCAGAATGCTAATATTCTTTCTCTTTTCATTTCATTTTCTTAGTTGATTATATTTCTTTATTTTCTTACTATTTTCACTTTTTCTATCATTTAATTATTTAATTATTAGAAAACACTCTAGCTATTACATAAGTTAGAGTACACTAGTAAAAGTGACACAACACAAAAAATATATATATATAGATCTTTTACCCTCAACTACTCAACTCAAAGACTACTTTCTCCTCTGAACTCATTTATCTTTCCACAATTGCTACTTCACATTTTTCCTTGTTAGCATATTCATTGGCCTTGCTACTCATGCAAAATCCTTGATAAACCTCTTGTAGTAATTTGTGAGGTCTAAGAATTTTCTTATATCTTTCACATTTTTGGGTTCTGGCCAACCAAGTACTCTGTTCACTTTCTCCTCTTCTATTTCTATGCCGTTCAGTCCTATGATAACCCCTAGGAACCCAATCTTCCTTACTTTCCATACGTATTTCTCCAGCTTGACATACAAGTTATTCTCTTCCAATCTCCTTAATATTTTCTTTACAATCTTGTTGTGTCCTTCTTCTATTTCTGTTCCTACTAGCATATCATCTATAAATGTCGTAACTTTTCCTTTGTTTATTAAGTCCCTTAGAATCTCATTCACTATTACTTGAAATATAGCTAGCAAATTTATCATTCTAAAGAACATAACTGTTGGCTCAAAGGAACCTATATGCATTGTAAATGTCCCTTTCTACTTATCTTTTTCTTTGATTCTCTGTTATATTCCAGAAATCTGACAATTATGTAATTTATTTCTCCTAATAATTCTCCTAAAATTATAATTAGTAGGATATTATAGTAGACTACTTTTCTTCTATTCCAAACTTCCTATAAGTACTGAATAGTTACAGTGTATTCCCTTAGTTTGTAAATTAATGTTGATGGGGATCAAAGGGAATTAATCACAGAACAAGAGTGATAACAAATGAGAATAAAAATAATCCCCGAGATGTCTCACAATTGTGTGCTCACAAGTAGATACTAGGAAAATGATCAAATATAAAAGAGAGCTTAAACAAAGGATGGAATAGAAGAGAGAACTCAAATAACCGAAAGAAATACTAATAAAGAACTTATACAAATCTACTTGAGGTAGATCTCACTGTATTAGGATCCCTAAGACGCACGTTCGTCTCGTGTCATGATACTACTGCCCTTACCTAGTCTAGTAGTCTGGCTTGCTGTCGATACAGCAGAACTATCTAGAACTCTCATGCCGTTATGTAAACTCTTCTTTAGCTGACCGTACAACTGGAAGCTGACTCCAATGACACGTAGCGAGCTATTAACTCCTAGTGTAAGCGCATGTCCAAGTCTATTGGGGCTCGAATTTCTATCGAGGGAAAGGTTTGGTGGGTTTTTAAAAAGTAAAGTAGAATACTTAGAAAAATAGGAAACTTAGTTACTCAAAATAGCTATTAAGCTCTAGAGCAATAGAAAGGGATGATGATGGAAGTATGATACTTGAGTTCCCCTCTGTGTCCTAGGGTATTTTATTATGATTACAAAGCAAAAAGATAACAAAGAAAGTAAGACAAAGAAAACCTCCAAATTCCCAAACATAGTAAGGCTGCAATGATGAGACAGTGCCTTCCTGAGCACTAGGTGATCACTTTCTGATCCTCTAACCCTACTCCAAGAATCCTTCTCTGCACAATGGTTAGGTCTCAAGTCTCTTGCTAGGCTGTAGATGGAGATGGCGATCTTGAGTTGTTTTGCCCTTAAGCACGTTATCTTCATCTAGCCTTCCTACTGCCTCTCTCTTCAGCTTCTCTAGTCTTTTCTTCTACCTTCTCTATGTTCTCTTGTGCTTCTGGTTTCTGATTTTCTTCCACTGCTGTTACAATGCAACTCCGCGGTGGCTCGACTCTCTTGATCTTACTATAATTAGCTATCAGTGATGATGGCTCAGCTCTGATTGTAACTCTTCTATAAATAATGCTGCCGGCTGCCGAGATAGGACATTGCTTGGGTTGTGTTAACTTGTCTAAGTTTGCCTCCATCCTTGAGGGCACTTCTAGAAGGGAAATCCATTGGAAATCCAATACAAGGCACCTGGGCAAGCATCTATGAGGTGTATGTAGCGGTGGTCACAGCTGCTACTTTGCTACTTAAGCTAGATACTTGAGTCTATGACTGGGTGTCTAAAGGAACATCTCTGGGGGACTGAGCTCTCCTCTCAAGCTGGTTATTCTGATTATTAGGATGTAAATTGTCACTTATTTTGTCTAAACATTTGTATGGCATGACAATGTCATTTGGTCCTAATCTTATCCCTGTCTACTCCAGTCTCTATTTTATATCCCTAGGATTTCTATTCTGACAACTTTCTTTTATTCCAAAATAAATGACCAACCTCATGACTGGAGACTAGAGTACAACACATAAGTTGAAGCCAAGGTTGTTCATCAAAGTTATACTCTGCTCTAGTGTCTTTATTTATCTGCCAAAGTCTTCTTTTGGTTTCTCCATTATCTGTCTATTCTCTTTTTGATATTCTCATATTATTGAACCTCTATCTCAGATTCATTTTAGTGAATACTTTCTTGCTACCTATATTGTCAATTAATTCTGTAATTAATGGCAACAGATAATTATTCTTCACTATTTGGTTATTTAGGTTGCAGTAGTCTATTACCATCCACTTACTTCCATTCTTTTTTCTTACAAAAAAGACTAGTGACGTTTGAGGGGATTTTGATAGTCTAATATACCTTTTTTTTAATTAGTCATTCACAAATTTCTAAACTTCTTCTCTCTCATTTTTGGATAGTGAGTAAATCCTTTTTTTTTATGACTTAAATGTCTCTTTGAGATCTATGGCATGATCCCAAATTTTCTTAGTCAGCATCCTCCTGGATTCTACCTTCTCAAATACTTTTCTCCACTTCAAAAATTTCTTAGGGACTAACTCTTCAATTTTCCTATGGTCTTCCTTAATCCCTTTCTCTCTTTCCTAATCTTCTTTATTATCTATTGCCTACCTGATAATTTTCTTTTCTTCTAGAGTTGCCACTCTCTTTCTCCTTTTCTTCTTTTCTTTCTCTTTTGATTTTACCCCACTACACAAGGGTAGGCATCTTATCATTTTAACTTCTTCAGTCTCCCAATTTATCTCAGGATTGTGTACTGCTAGCCATGGCATTCCCAAGATTATCTCTGTTTTTCCTAGATCACATACATTTATCCTCATTCTTTCCACATGGTTTTTATAGTAGATGTTTATCTCTATGTGGTGGGTGATTGCTTCTCCACTATTGTTTGTTCTGTCTACATTTCTGACTGCTATTGGTCTTTTTAGTTTTTGTAGCCTAAACCCATGTCTAGCTGCTATCTTTCTGTCCATAAACATCCCTGTTGTACTATTATCCAAGAGTGCTTTTACAGTTATGCCTTCATGTGTATCTAATTTTTCTACTTCAATATTTAACTACACTTCTCTTAACATCTTGAAGGTTCTTCTGATCTCCCTTTGACTACCCCCCTCTTTTGCTGTGTCTTCTGACTCTCCTGGTCATATACCACTTTGCTGCACTTTTTCCTCTATGGGGCACGCTGCTTTTTTCTTCTCCTTCTTTTAACATCTATGTTATCTCTCTTTGTTTGAGATCACCTCCTGCCCTCTATTTTCTTCTATATGACATCCCTTTTCTCCATACCTCTTACACTGCATATACATTAAAAGGGTGCAAAAGGGAATTGCATACTGGGACAAACAAAATAATAATGTGCCAGCTCCCAATTGTGTGCTAAAGGTCTGAGGGGAGATAATCAAAGATAAAGGTTTATAAATAATTAGAAAAGTAGAATTATATGCAGCTCCAATAAAGTATATGTTGGTTGTTGTAAAATGAATGTAAGATCTCTCTAGATCGTCATCGTATAGCCTCCCTAAGGTGTCAACCTTTACACACTGTGACTAGACTCAACTGGAAAATACAGTTAGTTAATTACTTATAGACCCTCTGTCATGACTTGGCAAAATGGCTAAGTCATTATTTATTTTTATTTTCTTTTATCTTGGACTTACTACACAGAAGGGAGTGCGGTGTTATGCCACAAGTGAATTTTCCATGGAAAGTAACATTTGATATACTTTATAACAATAAATTCTTGATTGAAGTTTGCTCTAGAATCCTTTCTATATTCTCAGAACGTAATACCATATAATAAAGACATTGAGCAAGGGAGAACCAAACTAGAGCTCATGTTGATACCTCGGGAGACAAGCAGGATGAGCTGGTATCAGATTTAGGAAGAAAGTCATAGAAGGACTACACTTTAGATCCATTATGGAATAGAACCGACTTAGAGATATGGCAGACTAGGACTCTAGAACCAGTAGTGTTCAGACAACGGACTTAGATAAATAAACTCTGATTATAATTAAGCATTGATGGCATCAGATCAATTATATTTAGATAAATGAGCCCTAGGACGCAACTCAGAGGTACTAGACATTGAGTGGGGCTTACTAACTATTTAACAGGTAACCAAGGAGGGCCCTCTTACAAAGCAACATTAAAGGGAGTGATGGGAGACCAGGAAGAATATTCTAGAGAGAAGCAACGATGAAGACACGTTATCTTTGATGGAAAGGATTTGATAAAGAGAGTGTATCACCACAAGGACACATCATCACTAGGCATTGGAACGGACTTAGCATGAGAAGAGGCTGAGAGAACATCAAAAGTAGTAATAGTTTCCTTTTTATATTTTATTCCTTGAGTTTCAGGGCTTTGTAATCATTTTAATATAG
>Ga0153988_1000253_pt1 | contig 13674 bp, 13 predicted proteins | sample TSNC072MetaG_FD_104742 | JGI IMG/M metagenome (GOLD analysis project Ga0153988, IMG submission 104742) | Attine ant fungus gardens microbial communities from North Carolina, USA - TSNC072 MetaG | ecosystem: Host-associated > Fungi > Mycelium > Unclassified | place: USA: North Carolina, Jones...
ATGCTTTGCTTTTAAGCATCAGAGAAGCCCTCTTTATACTGCTCAGAATGAGCTTAGAACAAAGGACAGCCTCCATATGGTTAAGTTATCACTATTTCTAGCATAAAGGCACTACCATATGTAGAACAATAGGTAGTAGCATGTGATAATCTGTCCTAGTGCACAGACCATCACAATTATGTATTTAAGAACTCATAGTCTGAAGATTAGACCTCAGACTTAATAACATCTTTTGTCACTTGTCTAACTTTGTATTTTTGAACTCTTTAAAGTATCAAAGCACCTATCACAAATAGTAAGTGACCATTTGTGATAGTAACTGTCACAGTTGCACTATGGACCAGTAGTCACATACTGTATAGTTTACCACTACACCAAAAGGGTGATGTTAGCAAGGCTACTTGCTAATGAGGGTCCAGCTATTTATGTAGTTCATTGAACAGGTATTTTGTTATACCTCCATAATACTATTTAGTAGTCATGTTATGAGAGCCCCAAAAAGGAAATAGTTTCTTGCATGTTTAAACACTTAATCTGCAATCTCAAGTCATATAACAGGGGTAAGATATAAATAGTGTGGGAACTTAGCTAATCTCATCATGTGACAAGGATCAGGTGACCATAGAATATTCTGGAAGGACTTGTGATCATGGGACTTTAGTGTACAGCTACTTGTAAATAGTATAAGTAGTAGGCCAATCCAACCAAGAACTCTATTGAGTTCTTCTTGAACATCCACCTAGGGTGATTACTAAGAACTATCACAGTCCCACAATAACATAAAAACTCAATACCCAACAGTGATCTTGTACCTTGTTGAAAGGGACAAAAGGGACTTTGGCTATAGCTAGCAAGTAGAAAGGGGTAGTGACAGTTCCCAATTGCATGCTAAAGGGTTCGTGGGAAGGAAAAGGAAGTGGGGGTATTAGAAAGAAATTAAAATGTGAAGTGCAGCTTATCTGTAATATAAAAATAGATAAAATGATTGGGAGCTTGATCTAGATCTACCTCGCATGGTGTCCCTAAGGTGTCCACCTTTACACACCATAACAAGCTCACTAGTAGAATAGTCAGTAAATCACTCATGGGTCTTACCACACTCAATCAAGCCCTTATCTGCACCCCCACACTAAACCTTATGGGTGTGATATGATCTGAGTTGATGATTAGCCAAGTTTTTTAGGCCTGCTACTCCATAGAAGGTTGCCCAAGCAACCACTGCATCTTGGCTCCAGAAAGAATAGGGTATATGATAGAAAACCTTTACCAACTCAACCTCTTACCAAGATCACCCCTTATACACTCAAGAGAATTACATTTACAACCTTAAGAGCTTCTGAGATGAAGGCAAGGGCCAAGGAGGCTCTTCTCTATTAATCTCCACTCTGAGAAATATATTATGATCTTACAAACCCTGGGACTCAATTACAAGAAAAAGGAAAAGGAAACTCTTCATCCTACCGACCTCTCTTGTGTCTCTCCTCCATGATATTGCCCAGCGAACATAACAGATGTCACCTCCCTATTCTCCATATCCATCAGACACACCTATGTGATCCTACTCCGCTCCCATGTGCTACCCTCTATCAACCTCCCCTATCCTTCTAACTGGCTACTTTCTATTCTGAATACGACCTAGAAACTGATTTTATCAGATGCAAAGGGATTCAAGGTGGTAGTTTACCTGGGGAACGTCTATAACTTGGGTAAACCTAATGGTGATGGGATCACATGCCAACGATAGACTTTCTGATCTATAATTTGATATCTCATTAGCCTGTGTTCACTCTAGATTGAAATTATACTGCATTGCAAAACTACTTCAAAACTTCTGAATCCTGGGCTCTCAAACCTTGATGGTTTGTCTCTGAGAGACCTGATACTAGTCTATTTGTATTGCTCCTTTCTTGAATATGCCGCTCTTGCATATAATAGTTATAGAACTGTCTTCTAGAAATACAAGTTCTTGGCTCTAGATTATTCCTGGGGCACATAGGGGGACTCTGGAGTGGACTCAAAAGTGAAAAACAAAAGTATGAGTGCCTCTCCTGTTATATTTCCATAGAAAATAGGTTTGCGGCATAACATTGTGACCTCACCACTTACTTATTCTCTTTTCTCCCTCGCTAGTGGGCACAGTGCTTACAAGCATCTTGGATAGTGGGCCCTAGCTGTAAAGAGGACTTCTTAGTTAGTTAGGGACTGAGGAAGGAGACTGGGTACCAAGTCCAGGTATCTTGATCAAGTCCTGACCTTGCAATTGGACATTGTTCTTTATATTTTTCTTTGTATAAACTCTGTGCTGTGCTTCATTGTGAGTGGTACATGCAGGAAATTAGTAGTAATTCTTGAGGAAGCTGCTTAGAGTAGAGGTCCTCTTCTTAGAGGCAATCATATAACCATATCATTAGAGCAGCAGTTAGTAAGGCAGTAGGACTCCAGACAGGTGAAGACTTTGCGTCCTGTTGGACATAGCCTTGAGTAGTCGCCCTGGAAGAAGAAACCTTGTCAACAAGCTCCAAATACAAATCCTCACCATTACTATCACCACCACCACCCAAAATGTCTCACCAGCAATCGCAACATCAACAACAAGGGGAAATATCTCTGGTGCCCACCTCTTACCAACCACTACTACCCACCAGAGAGGAGCAACTCCTTGCCATAATTGCAACTCTGCAGCAGCAGGTTAACACCATGCTCCTTCAACAACAAGGGAGTAGAGTAGAGGTCACAAGATCTCAAGTTTTCAGCAGAAAAATGGAGGAAGTGAGTATATTCATTAACACTGATGGGGATCAAAGGGAATTGATCACAGAACAAAAGTGATAACAAATGGGAATGTAAAAGATTCCCTAGATATTTCACAATTGTGTGCTAACAAGTAGGCACTGGGGAGATGATCAAATATAAAAAGAGAGCTTAGGAATAGGGGAAACAATGGGTACAATTCAAAAGACCAAAAGAAATGATAATAATATATTTAAGAATCCACTCGAGGTAGATCTCACTGTAATAGGATCTCTAAGACGCATGTTTGTCTCGCGTCGTGACACTTCTGCCCTTACCTAGTCTAGTAGCCTAGCTTGCCATTGATACAGCAGAACTACCTAGAACTCCCGTGCCGTCGTGTGGGCTCTTCTTCAGCTGACCATACAAGTAAGATGGGCCCTATACCTATCACAATTTAATTTTGTATTAAAGCACATTCCAGGAAAGAGCATGGGGAAGGTAGACAAACTAAGCAGAAGACCAGACTAGCAAGTGGGAGTGGAAAAGGACAACGAGGATCAGAAGTTGATAAAGCCAGAATAGAGCAGAAACAATAATAGAGGAAGAAAACCTAAAAAAGAGAATCAAAAGAGCACAGGAAGCAAAAAGATGGTAAAAGCAGTAGAAGAATTGAAGAGGGCAGGAATAAAGACATTGAAAGATGAGGAATGGGAAATAGAAGATGGGATAGTAATGAAGGAAAGAAGGATATATGTGCCAAAAGGGAAACTCAGGGGGGGAAATAATACAATTGCATTACAATACCCTAGTAGAAGGGCATGGAGGAAGATGGAAGACAATGGAATTGGTTACTAGAAATTACTGGTGGCCAGGAGTAACAAAGGAAGTAGGAAAATATGTAGATGGATGTGATGCTTATCAAAGATACAAGAATTGAAGCAAAGCACTAGCAGACAAATTAATGCCTAATGCAATCCCAGAGAAACCATGGAGTCATATTTTGGTGGACTTTATTACTAAGCTACTACTGGCTCAGAGATATGATGCAATCTTAGTAGTATGCAATCAATTTAGTAAAATGACGCACTTTATAGCAACTACAGAAAAAACATCAGCAGAGAGTCTTGCAAAGCTATTCCAAGATCATATATGGAAATTACATGGACTTCCAGAAAGCATTATATTAGATAGGGGAGTACAGTTTGTGGTGGGAATGATGAGAAAGTTAAATAACTTGTTGGAAATCTAGACAAAGCTCTCAACAGCCTACCACCCTCAAACAGATGGACAGACAAAAAGGATAAACCAGGAGTTAGAGCAATATCTAAGGGTCTTTATTGACCATAGACAAGAACAGTGGCTGGATTGGGTACTTCTATTAGGTAGTAGCCAAGCTATCACATGCTAGGAAAGCATATACCTTGGGAGGCAAGACTGACAAGCTAGCATCAGATTTCTCAGATACAGACTATTAATGTTGAAGCTCTAGAAGTTAGAGGCTCAGAGGTATCCTTGGAATGCAAAATAATTTCAATCTAGAGCAGACTTAGACTAATATGACACCAAGACAACAGATCAAAAGTCTATCAGTGACTAGTGATCCCATCACTGCTGGACTCAGACCATATTTGGAGTAGAAGGAAACTGGTTTGGGGTTCAGGGAACGATGGGCAAGAGTGAAGTATAGATGTAGAGCAGGATCACATGGTCATGTCCAGGAGGTATGGAGGACAGGAAGGCAATGGCTGTTATGGCTGCATGGTGGTGTCATAGAGAGAAGACACGAGGGAGAGTGGTAGAATGGAGAGTTTCTTTTTCTATTTCTTTTTAATTGAGTCTCGAACATTTGTAATATTCTAATATATTTCTTAGAGTGGAGATTGATGGGGAGAGCCTCCTTGGCCCTTGCCTTCATTTCAGAAGCTCTTGAGGTTGTAAATGCAATTCTCTTGAGTATGTAAGGGGTGATCTTGGTGAGAGGTTGAGTTGGTGAATGTTTTCTACCATATACTCTACTCTTTCATGAGACAAGACACAGCAGTCACTCAGACAACCTTCTATAGAGTAGCAGGCCTGAAAAGCCTAGCTAATCATTGACTCAGATCATATCACACCCATAAGGTTTGGTGTGGGGGTGTGAATGAGAGCTTGATTGAGTGTGGTAAGGCCCATGAGTGATTTACTGACTATTCTACTAGTGAGCTTGTTATGGTGTGTAAAGGTGAACACCTTAGGGATACCATATAGATAGGATCTAGATTGAGCTCCCATCATTCCTTCTATACTTAGATTCTAAATAAGCTGCATATTTACTTTTTAATTTCTTTTTAATACCCCCACTTCCTCTTTCTCCCTACAAACCCTTTAGCATGCAATTGAGGACTGTTACTGCTACTTACCTTTGCTTGTCACAGTCAAATCCTCTTTTGCCCCCTTCACTGTAATAGGATCCCTAAGGCACACATTCATCTCGTGCTATGACACTACTATCCTTACCTAGTCTAGTAGCCTAGCTCACCATTGATACAATAGTACTACCTAGAACTCCTATGCTATTGTGCAAGCTCTACCTCAGTTGACCATATAACTGGAAGCCTACTCCAAAAAACACATAGCGAGTGGTTAGCTCCTAGCATAAGTGAATACCCAAGTCTGTTGAGGCTTAAGTCTCCCTTCGAGGGAAGTTTTATAGAGTTTTTATAAAGCAAACACAAAAAAAAAACCTTAAATCACTCAGATAGCCTTTCAGCTCTAGAGCAACAGAGAGAGAGATAATGGGGAGAAGAGTATTTTTGTCCCTTCTGTGCCCTAGAGTATTTATTAGGATTACAAAGCAATAATACAACAAAAGAAAAGAAACAAAGAAAACTTCCAAATTCCCAAAGATAGTAAGAGGGAAATGATGAGATGGCACCTCTCCCAATCACTTGGCTACCACTCCCCACTTCTCTAATCCTACTCCTGGGGTTCTTTTCTAAACAATAGATGGCTCTTGAGCCTTTTGATGGACTGTAAAGAGAGGTAGTGATCTCGAGTTGTCTTGCTCTCAAGCATGTTATCTTTATCAAACACCTCTTTTTCTATCTCTCTATCTGACCTCTCTGCCTGACCTCTCTGGTCCTTCTACTACTCCTCTATACCTCATCACATCTTTAGGTCTCAGTCTTCTTCTGTTAGGTTTGCAATGTAGCCCTCGAGAGGACTTGTTTTGCTAGTTCTTGCTATAATTAGCCATCAGCAATGATGGCCCTGCTCTGATGGTAACCTAGATGTTATAAATAAGTCACTGCCACCAAGATATGATATCATCCTTATAGAAAATATCTTCTAAGATCCTTTTCACTCTCGAAAGCACTCTAGAGAGGAGTTCTATTATAGATCTGTTATGAAATTCTCTGGACAATGCTTATCAGGTCTCTGTAGTAGTGGTTACAGCCACTACTCTGCTACTCAAGTGGTATGCTTGAGTTCACGACTGGACATCTAACGATATCTCTGGGGGGCCAAACTTGTCTCTTATGCTAGTTATTCTCATTGTTATGGTAAAAAATATCACTTTTATTGCCTAAACAGCTGTCTGGCATGACACCACTACTTTTCCTTTGTTTATTAGGTCCCTCAGAATCTTGTTCATCATTGCCTGGAATGTTGCTGGTGAGTTTGTCATTCTAAAGAACATGACTGTTGGCTCAAAGGAACCAATATGCATTGTAAATGCCCCTTTTCACTCATCTCCTTCCTTTATTTTTACATTATTGAACCCCCATCTTAGATTCATCTTAGTGAATACATTCTTGCTTCCTATGTTATTGATTAGTTCTGTGATTAATGGGAGTGGGTAGTTATTCTTTACTGTCTGGTCATTTAGATTGCAGTAGTTCATCACCATCCTTTTACTACTATCCTTTTTGCCTACAAAGAAAACTGGCAATATTTGAGGGGATTTCAATGGTCTAATATACCCCTTTCTCAGTTAATCCTCCACAAAGCTCTGAACTTCCTTCCTCTCATTTTAGACAGAGGTTAAATTCTTCCTTTTTATGGTTTGAACATCTCCTTGAGATCTATAGCATGATCCCAGACTTTCTTGTTGGCATCCTCTCTGATTCTACTTTCCCAAATACTTTCTCCCATTTCAAGAATCTCTTTGGAACTATCTCTTTAATTTTTCTGTGGTCTTCCTCAATTTCTTCCTCTCTTCCCTAATTCTCTTTATTGTCTATTGTCCATCTGACAATTTTCTCTTTCTCTAGAGTTACTACTCTTTCCCTCTTTTTCTTCCTTTTCTCCTCTTTTAATTTTGCCCCACCATACAGGGGTAGACATCTTGTCATTTTGACCTCTCTGGTTTCCCAATTTATCTCAGGGTTATGTGCTGCCAGCCATGGCATTCCCAAGATTATTTCTATCTTCCCTAGGTCACATACATCCATCCTCATTCTTTTTACATGACCTTTGTAATAAACATTTACCTTTACCTAGTGGGTGTCATGAAGGTTCTCCTGATCTCCCTTTGACTATCCCCCTCTTTGGCTGCATGTTCCAACTCTCCTGGTCATGCGCTGTTTTGCTGTACTTCTCTCTCTCTGGGGCATGTTGCCTTCTCCTCTTTCCCCTTTTGACATCCACACCATCTTTTCCTGTCTTGGATTATCCCTTGTTCTCTATTGTCTTTCACATGGCATCCTTTCTCTCCACATCTTTTGCACTTTATGTATATCACTATTACCTCCTCTGTGCACTATCCTAGTTCCAGTAGGCATGCTTCCTCTAGCACCCCTTTGCCACAATGCTTCTCTGCTCTCTTTCTTACCTCTTCCACTGAACTTCTTCTCCACTCTTACTGCACTTCTCGTTGCTTGGCCATGTGTGCTGCTTTCTTTTCCTCTGTTCTCCTCAACCTTCTTTCTCCTTCTTGTGCTTCTCCCTTTATAGGGTGCACTGGCTCCCTCTGTTGGTGCACCTTTTGTGGCTTCACCACACATGCTACCCTTTTCTTCCTCTCCCACAATAGATAGTCCCTACACTTATGCCCCATTTCTCCACATTAATAACATCTCACCTCTACTACTCTTACTCTTCTTATTGTCCTCTCTTCCACTCCACACTGCATTACTCTACTTTTCAACACTTTGAACTTATTCTGGGGTATTTTTACCCCTCTCTCTTCCTCCTTCTGCTTCCTGCAATTTTGGGCCAGGTGCCCAAACCCTTTATAATTCCAACATTCTCTTTCTCTCTTTCCTTCTAACTTTACCCTTAATGAAGCAAGGGCATGCTTTTCTTTAAGCAAGTTGCTCATGAGTAAGTTGTATTAAATTTGAGATATTGTGTCGACGTCTCTAGGTACAGATTTAATGATTGATCTTACTAATGTTATATCTGTTGGAGTACAAGATTTTCACCCAACCAGACATCTACTGTCCTACTAACTACTGCCTTAATAATATAGTTAGACTATCACCTCATGGGGAGGATCTCTAATCTAGATGGCCTTCTAGAAGTAACTGTCACTCCTTTACATGTACCACTCATAATGGAGTATAACACAAGGTTTATACTAAGAAGGCTATACTACTCGACATGACTCAATTGTGAGATCAGGTCTTGAATGCAATACCTGAGCTTAGTACTGTGTCTCTACCTGTAGTCCCTAACTGACTGCAAAGTTCCCTTAAGCCAAGGGCCTGGCTATGTATGGAGGTAGTTACCAATTACAATAATCAGCGGCTAAGGGTTGATATAAGAGATTGAGCAAGGTCCAAGGCAAATGGTGCTCAGATGTAAATCAAGTTCTAGTATAAGAAAGCTAAACTCCAAGCTGGAATTAAGCCAACTGTTCTTTGTTCAGCGATTGACAAAGAGAACTCGATAGAGTTCTCATTGGATTCTGTACACTATTTATACATGAAGAGTAACCCTAACCCTTCCCTTTTATCCTATGCTCTCCTATGAGTCACTTTTATCTTGTGTATCTATTGATAAGAAAATAAAAGAAAATAAAAGAAAGATGATAATCAGAAAATAAAGAAAAAGAAAAAGAAAAATAAATATTGACTTAGCTATTTTTGCCAAGTCATGACACAAATTGGTCAGAAATGATGAGAAATAGAGTTGGGGAGATGAGCAAGAGAGGGCATTCAAGCAATTAAAGTAGGTGTTCATGACATGACCAGTATTAGTAGTACCAGACTTAGATAAGGAAATGAGAGTAGAGGTAGATGCATCAGAATACATAACAGGAGAAGTGTTATTTATGAAATGTAAGGATGAGAAGTGGAGGCCAGTAGCCTTTATCTCAAAATTGTTAAATGAGGTAGAGAGGAATTACAAAATTCACAATAGAAAGATGTTGGTGATAGTCAGATACTTAAACGAGTGGAGACACCTGCTGGAAGGAGCACAGAACAAATTTGAGATCTGGAGCAATCACAAAAATTTGGAATATTTTATGAGTAGCCAAAAGTTAAATTATAGACAAGCATGATGGGCTCTATACCTGTCTAGATTTGATTTTATGCTCAAACATGTGCCAGGATCCAGTATAGGAAAAGCTAATAGTTTGAGTAGATGACTAGACTGGCAAAAGGGAGTGGAAAAGGACAATGAGAATAGAATGTTGTTAAAAATGGAATAATTAGAAGTAAGAGTAATGCAGGTGATGGAAGTAGTAATAGAGGGAGTAGACTTATTGGAGAAAATAAGAAAATCAAAGGCAAAAAATGATGAAGTGGTAAAGGCAGTAAAAGAAATGAAACAGGCAGGAGTAAAAATGCTAAGGGATAAAGAGTGGAGAGAAGAAAATGGACTCATACTAAGGGACAAAAAGGTGTATGTTCCAAGAGACAAAAAGTTAAGAGCAGAAGTAATCTAGCTACATTATGATATGCTAGTAGAAGGGCATAGAGGACAGTGAAAGACAACAGAGTTGGTCACTAGGAATTTCTAGTAGCCAGGAGTGACAGAAAAAGTCAAGAAGTACATAGAAGGATGCGATGCATGCCAGAGAAATAAGAATCAAACAGAGGTACCTGTAGGGAAACTCATGCCAAACATAGTACCAGAAAAACCCTAGACCCATATTTCAGTAGATTTTATCACAAAGCTACCACTAGCATAGAAATACAACAGTATATTAGTTGTATGCGATAGAATAACAAAAATGACATACTTTGTGCTAACTACAGAAAAGACTTTGGTAGAAGGAGTAGCAAGATTGTTCTGAGATAACATCTGGAAGCTGCACAGCTTGCCAGAAAGTATTATAACAGACAGAGGGGCATAGTTTGCAGTGGAAATGATAAAGGAGTTGAATTGAATGCTGGGAATAGATACAAAGTTGTTAATAGCCTACCACCCACAGATAGATGGCCAAAAAGAAAGGATAAATCAGGACTTAGAGCAATACTTAAGAATGTTCATTGATCATCGACAAGAGCAATGGCCAGATTGGTTAGTGACAGCAGAGTTTGCATATAACAATAAAGTGTAGACTAGTACAAAAGTATCACTGTTCAAAGCAAACAATGGACAAGACCCACACATAGGATTTGAAATAAGGAAGAAAGGAAAGTTTAAAAGAGCAGAAGAATTTGCAATAAGGAAAGAAGTACATGAGAAAGCAGAAGTGGCACTAAGAAAAAGCCAAGAAGAGATAAAGAAATATGCCAACAGAAAGAGAAGTGAGGTAGAAGAGTACCAAGCAGAAGACTGGGTGCTTTTAAGCATAAAAGATCTCAAATACCAGATAAAAGAAAGACAATCAGAAAAGCTTATAGAGCAATTTGTAGGACCTTATCAAGTAAAAGGGATCATTTTGACAAATGCAATAGAACTGTATTTACTAAGTACAATAAAGATATATCCAGTAGTAAACATTAGCAGAGTATGCAGGTATAGAGACCAAGTTGAAGGCTAGAAGAAAAAACAACCAGCACCAGTTGTAATTGAGGGAGAAGAAGAATATGAGGTGGAAAAAATATTGAACAAAAGGAAATTCAGAGGGAAAGATTGGTATCTAGTATGGTGGAAAGGATATATGGTGGAAGAAGACACCTGGAAACCAAGAGAGAACTTAGGAAACATAGAAGAGTTAGTCAAAGAATTTGAGGAAGAATACAGCAAAATTGGAAGGGTAAAGAAAAGAAGGAACAATAAAGAAGATAGAAGAAGAGAACTACCAGGTAGGTATATGGCAAAGATATTGTATGGATGGGATGACAAAAAATTTAATAAAGAATATTAGGGATGATTGGAAAGAAATTGGAGAAAATAGAAGGAAAAAGAAAAGGAGAGATTAAAAAGGATTGATGAAGAAGAGGAAGAAGAAATTGGAGAAGGAAGAATAGAAGAATGGGATAAAGAAAATAGGATGGGAAAAATGGGAGATATATACAACGAGTTATAAGAAATTTTTGGGACGAAAATTCTTAAGAGAGGGGTACTGTTATGAGTTGCCTCGACAATGACTAAGAAATATGACATGGACTGGAATCAAATCCTGGACTAGTAAAGACTTGCAGATTAAATAAGGACAAATAATGCAGAAATGTATAAGTAGTATAGCAGAATGAAGCAAGGACTCTATTGAGTTCTCTTTTAACCCTAAAAAGCTACTTGGACTAAACCCTAGTCTAGGTTCTTAAGTCAGTCACATCTCAAGGTAATCAATATTGGCTGAGATATTAAGCAGATCAACTGGTAACCACTATGTTACCATTTATTAAATTGCTAATATCTCAAAAACTGCTACAATCAATGCTTCAATTCTAGACTCGGCAGAAGCCTTCTTCATAATGCTCAGAATGAGCCTAAAATGACCTCAAGGCAATTAATATTAGTAGAGATATGAAGGCCTCAATATTTGTACATAGACTTTATTAATTACCCATAGATAGTCATCTGTCCTTTTCTTAGAACAAAGAACAGCCTGTTATGAACATCAAGTGGGACTACAACTATTATTAGCCATGGTCTAATAATGAGTGGCTAGTAAACGAGATGTTGGCAATATTAGACAAGGACATTACTATGCAATAATGCATTGAATGTCTGAGGACTCTAAGAGACAATGAACTCACAGAACAGACAGGACTCTTCGGAGAAATCTTGGACTATTCTCTTTCTATCTTTGGACTTGTGCTAAATGGGACAGCATTGGACTAACCCATTATTAGGCACTGACTCAACTTGTTACCTTCATTGCTTCTGTCACTGGACTATTACTTAACTAGTCACCTTTAGTTACAACTAGTGTTACCACATTGTAACATAGTCACAATACCTAGTTAGGATAAATACAGACCAGAAAGAGAAGAGAACAGCAAGTTCTCTCTTTTTGTATTCCTCCTTGTATTCCCATTACTTTAAGGGATTGGTACTCTTACTTGTCTTAGGACAACCTCAAGGGTGCTACTCAAAGTCTTGTTGACATCTCTCCTCCAATACAACTTCACTGAAAACCTTTACTAGATCCTTTAACAAGGAGCATGAAGATATCAAGTGTTAGATATAGGCTTTAAGTTGAAATGTATATTCAACTGTAAGGTCTAGAGTCTTAACACAGCCTCCATAAGGTTAAGTTATCACATTTTTAAGCATAAAGGCACTATCATATGTAGGACAATAGGTAGTAGCATGTGATGATCTGTCCTAGTGCACAGACCATCACTTTTCTGTATTTAAGGACCCATAGTCTGAGGATTAGGCCTCAGACTTAACAACATCTTTTGTCACTTGTCTAACTTCACATTTTTGAACTCTTTAAAGTATCAAAGCACCTATCGCAAATAGTAAGTGACCATTTGTGATACCAATTTTACCTGATGTCATTATCAGTTTCCTAAACTAGTATGTTTTATTTTTGCTAGCCTTCTCCTTATTGACCCTAATTATCAGTGTTCAATGCTTCATTTATCCCTTCATTGTAAGTTGAAATGCTTCTTCCTTGTATCTCTATACTAATTTGTGTGCTTTCTAGGTGTTGCAGTTGATACTCAATTTACTCAAAGCAAATTGTCCTTTGGACGAAAGTATGAATTCCATGACAGTGGAATCCCTCATGTTCTGTCATCTAGAGTCCAATAGGGATACTGAAGGTGATATTTTGCTAGGTGACAGAGGAGCTACCTCCCTGGGTGAAGAAATACTTCAAGAGGCAAGATGATGGATAGAAAATTCAATGTTGTTCATCCCAGTAAATGATGCTGGATGTATATGTTGAAATATCAAACAATACACTAAAATTAGTTTGTTGTTTTCTCGGTTGTCATGTTTTACATGACCCATCATTGTCACAAAAGTCTCCGCTTTGTTTGCAATCTTTGTGTCGCCGCAAAGACCCATGATTTGTTTGTCGTGCACCATCCAACTGACCATCCTCAATAAGGAATCCAAAAAAACCTTGGCATCAGCATCCACACATAAACATAAAACCAACTCGTATCAATCTGGACTAACAACAGTTACACTTCAAATTGTGTTGAAAAATTCGTCGTTTATCCTCTCATCGAACATCACTTTCTGCAACAATGCCATCAACACAATTTGTCTGTCGCGTTTGCCACAATTGCTCGGTTTCGTGTCATCAGCTTCAGAAGAGTTGCCACATTTAGCGACAAAGGACGATGGACACGCGTTGTTGCTCCGAGCATTCGGCGGTAGCGTCATCATAATCGCAGATCAGGAGTAAACTTTGGCCATATTGTGACGTCTTCGGCCATCCACGATGGCGACATAAGGTTCAAGTTCAATGCCCTGAGGAGTGACAACAGGGTCAGTCATCGATGAACAGATTTCAACGTCAATGTATCTCTGGCGCCCTCATATACCATTGGCAATGACCCATGAACGATCCGGAATAGGGGTGACCAAACATATTGAGAGAACGAGGGGGACTTGAAGAGCTCATATTCTGGAGGAGACTGAGGAACGACATTGATG
>Ga0153988_1000258_pt1 | contig 13412 bp, 11 predicted proteins | sample TSNC072MetaG_FD_104742 | JGI IMG/M metagenome (GOLD analysis project Ga0153988, IMG submission 104742) | Attine ant fungus gardens microbial communities from North Carolina, USA - TSNC072 MetaG | ecosystem: Host-associated > Fungi > Mycelium > Unclassified | place: USA: North Carolina, Jones...
ATATATTCCCACAGAGTCCAATATTAGATTTACAGGTTCACACAGTATGACACAGAAGAGAAGGAAGGCAGACAGTAGGAAGGCGATCGGAGAGACGACGGCTCTTAGGTGGGAACCTACTCACGTCACTAAGCCCAACCCTAGGGTAGTCCCCTTACAGTCCAGAGAGTCTTGGAGATACTGGCAGAGCACAAGTTATTCCTCCACCCAGAGAAGTGCGAGTTCCATTAGAGCCAGATCGAGTACCTTGGACTAGTTATCTCAGAGAACAAGGTCAAGATGGATCCGGTTAAGGTTGCCAGAGTCCATAAGTGGCCCACCCCGGAGAACCGGACTAACATGTAGGCCTTCATAGGCTTCGTTAACTTCTACCGTCAATTTATCTGGAATTTCTCAACTATAGCCAGACCCCTCTTCGACCTTACTTGTTCTGATAAGGCCTGGAACTGGGATGCCAAGGAATAGAAAGCTTTCGAATGTCTCAAGATGGCAGTGACCACTGCTCTGGTCCTGGTATCACCTCAGGGCTCAGAGCTCTTCCACATCGAGGCTGACAGCTCTGACTTTGCCTCTGGAACCATTCTCTCTCAGCAACTGCCTAGAGAGGAGAAATGGCACCCAGTGGCCTTCTACAACAAATCCCTGTCTCTAGTGGAACAGAACTATGAAATCTATAACAAAGAGATGTTCGCTATCATCTGTGTGCTGGAAGAGTGGAGACACTTTCTGGAAGGAGCCCGGCACCCAGTTGAGATCTGGACAGACTACAAGAACCTAAAGTACTTCATGACAGCTAAGAAACTTAACTGTCACCAGGCTCGTTGGTCTCTGTACTTGGCCTGCTTTGACTTCAAGTTGATCCACTGCCCAGGACGTTCCATGGGGAAGCTAGATGCGTTATCGCAGAGACCGGACCATAGCAATGGGACCTCCAATAACAAAGATGTGGTCCTCTTATAACTGGAGCTCTTGGCAATCCAAGCTCTCAAAGGAGTTCAGCTGGAAGGACTGGAACAAGACATTCTTAGGGAAATTCATCAAGGGAACCAGAAGGGCGACCAGAAAGAGCCAGTGGCAAAGGCAGCGAGGGAACTCTGGCAAGCATCGGGTAAGATGGTCCACTTTGCGGAATGGTTAGAAGATGGAGGACTACTCTAGTTCAGAGGCAAGATCTATGTTCCCCAGAACGTAGACTTATAAAGATGAGTGGTCTCCCTGTGTCATGACATGAAGGTTGCTGGGCACCCCGGATGCTGAAAAACACTGGAATTGGTCTCTAGGAACTACTGGTGGCTGCAGATGTCTAGGTACATCAGACAGTACGTCAGCACCTGTGACCTCTGCATCAGGACAAAACCAATAAGGTAGGCTCCAGTAGGCGAATTGCACTCTCTCTGGATCCCGGACTCACGATGGGACACGCTCAGTATGGACTTTGTTGTGGAACTCCCCCTCTCCTCCGGACACAATGCAGTGATGACAGTAGTGGACTCAGTGTCGAAACGAGCACACTTCATTTCAACACACATGACGGTGACAGCAAAAGGAGCAGCCAGACTTTTCCTGCATCAAGTCTGGAAGCTCCATGGCCTTCTGAAGTGCGTAATCTCGGACTGTGGACCTCAGTTCGTAGTTCGTTTCACCCAAGAACTTTACCGTCTGCTAGAAATAAAGTTGGTGTCCTCTACAGCCTGGCATTCTCAGACTGATGGACAGATGGAGCACGTCAACCAAGAGTTGGACCAGTACCTCTGGCTATTTGTCAATGAATAGCAAGACGATTGGTATAACCTATTACCCATGGCGGAATTCCAGCACAATAATCATGTCCACTCTGCTACCCAACAGCCTCTGTTCCTGCTTGACACCGGACAGCTTCCTCGTATGGACTTCGAACCCCAACAGAACCCTTCCAGTCTAGAGACCATCAATGAATTCATGGAAAGGATGAGGACAGTGATCGAAGAAGTGAAGTCTGCGATCCACAAAGCACAGAACGACATGAAAAGATACTATGACCAACAAAAAACTCCAGCTCCGGTGTTCAACCCAGGTGATAAAGTCTTCCTTGACGTGTCAGATATCCAGACTACATGCCCCTCACAGAAACTCTTGCACCGACAACTTGGCCCTTTTGCAGTGGAATAGTAGATCGGACCTATGGCCTATCACTTAAAACTGCCATACTGGATGAAGCAACTCCATCCAGTGTTCAATGTAGTGAAGCTTACTCCAGCCCCAGAAGACCTGATCACAGGACAGAGAACAGAAGACCACCCACTGCCCATAGTCATCAACAGAGAAGCAGAGTAGGAAGTAGAGGAGATATTCGACAGTCATTGGCACCGGAGAAGATTCTAGTATCTTATCAAGTGGAAAGGGTATGGTCACAAACACAATTCTTGGGAGTCTGCCTCTGAAGTCTCTGCACCAGAACTGACAGCAAAGTTCTATCACAAACACCCAGGGGCTCCGAGACACATCTGACGTGCAGAGTTCGACAATATCTTTCATCCAGAGTCTATTGCTCCGAGACGTAGCAATCTTGAAGGGGGGATGAATGTAAGGGGATAGCTCTATTTCTACCCTGGAACTGCATAACGATGCTCTAGAGCGACCTAAGCCTGTTCAAGTATTACTAAAGTAATACTTAAACACACTAGTATAGCTCCAATCATGCTGACCCTGATACAAGAAATGTAAACTTAATATATAATGTAGAACATCCCTTCAGGAGCCTCATCCTAATCTCTGAGGATTCTCCTGAAGGTGAGTTGTATCATAACTACAAACTGTAATATTAACTAAGGATTCTCCTGGAGTCTTGTGCCCTAGTTGCCCTTACAGCTGCTCAAGTCCTCTTATAGACAACGAGGATAGAACATTATTAAAGAAAGAGTAGTTAGAAATTAAAGTAACACAAGTAGCAGAAGTGATAATAGATGGAGTGAATCTATTAGAAAAAATAAGAGGATCAGAGACAAAAGATGATGAAGTAATAAAGACTATAGAAGAGATGAAACGAGCAGGAGTAAAAATGTTAAAAGACGAGGAATAGAAAGAGAAAAATGGACTTACACTAAGAGATGGAAAAGTATACGTCCCAAAGAATGAGAAACCAAGAGCAGCAGTAATCTGGTTACATTATAACACACTAGTAAAAGAATATGGAGAACAGTGGAAGATGACAGAGCTAGTGACAAGGAATTTTTGGTAGTCTGTGGTTACTAAGGAAGTCAAGAAGTATGTTATTGATGGGCTGTGATAGCTCTTAGTGATCACCCTAGGTAGATGTTCGGGAAGAACTCAATAGAGTTCTTTGTTAGATTGCTCAACTACTTATACTACTTTACAAGTGGCTGTACACTATTAACCCACAATCACATGTCCTTCTGGAATATTCTATGATCACATGATCCTGCCACATGATATGATTATTGTTAGGGAACTACTCAGAGGCGATCACCCTTCAAGCTAATAGATAGTCCCGGAAGCTAAGTTGAGATTCAAGTGAAGTATATCTACAGCACATTGCTAGTATATATACTCTATACTAGACGATCTCACACACAGTCACATGTACATAGATCAGTAATCACAATTGTCCAATTATAGATTAGAAGGCATTGCACTGCATAATACAGACAAGAAAAGTCAGGAACAGTGGGAGTGCGATACATACTCTGTCACTGGGCCATTAATAGAACAGACTCTCAGAACTTACTAAGCACGACCCTAGATGTCCCCTTACAATTATCTAAGTTTCCATGCTATTTATATCTTGACTCCATTATATGACTTGATATTATGGATCAAGTGTTCAAATGTGCAGGAAACTATTTCCTTTTTGGGGCTCTCATAACATGGCCCCCTTTTCAAGTTTTCTTGTCCCAAGGAATTTTTCTATCGACTCCAATTTTCATCCTATCTCTTCTTTCTTTCTCTCTTGTATCTTTTCTTCCCCCATCTGTATATATAAACTCCCTAGGTAATTCCTGGCTAAATTCCTCCTCTTCTTCCTTCTGCTCCTGTTGCCTAAGTTCTTCAGTCTCTTCCCCATACTCCCTTTCAAACTCTTCTACCAACTCTTTTGCATTCTCCAAATTTTCCCTGCTTTTCCAAGTATCTTCTTCTACCATATAACCTTTCCATCTTACTAAGAACTTCTCCTTCCCCCATACTATTCTTTTGTTTAAGATTCTCTCCACCTTGAATTCTTCTTCCTCCTTGATTATGACTGGTTTTGGTGGTGTTTTCTTCTGTCTCTCTACCTATGACTTATAAAGTCATACTCTACTTATGTTTACTACAAGGTGTATTCTAATAGACTTAGGTAGTTCTAATTCTATTGCATTACTAGAGACAATTTCCTTTACTTTGTAGGGGCCCACAAAATGCTCTGTCAACTTTTCCGATCTTCTTCCCTTCATCTGCCATTTCAAGTCTCTCATACTTAATAGTACTAGGTCCTCTACTTTGTATTCTTCCTCTTCTCCCCATTTTCTATTCACAAACTTCTTCATCTCTTCTTGTGCTTTTCCTAGCACTGCTTTTGCCTCCTCCTGGATTTTCTTCATTTTTTCTATGAATTTTCCTGCTGCTTTATACTTCCCTCTTCTTCTCCCCTCGAACCCCATCCTTGGATCTTGGCTGTAGTTTGCTTTGAATGGCAATATTTTTGTTGCTGTATGAATTTTGTTGTTATATGCAAATTCTGCCATTCCTAACCAATCCGGCCACTGTTTTTGCCTATGATCGATAAAGACCCTTAGATACTGTTCTAACTCCTGGTTTATCCTTTCTGTCTGCCCATCTGTTTGAGAGTAATAGGCTGTTGAAAGTTTCGTTTGGATTCCCAGTAAGTTATTCAACTCTTTCATTATTCCCACTGCAAACTGTACTCCTCTATCCAATATGATACTTTCTGGAAGTCCATGTAACCTCCATACATGATCTTGAAATAATTTAGTGAGTCCTTCTGCTGATGTTTTTTCTGTTGTTGCTATGAAATATGCCATTTTACTAAAGCAATCACATACTACTAAGATAGCATTGTATTCCTGAGCTAGTGGCAGTTTGGTGATGAAATCTGCTGAAATATGGCTCTATGGTTTCTCTGGGATTGCGTTAGATATCAGCTTTCCTGCCAGTGCTTTACTTCAATTTTTGTATCGTTGACAAGCATCACACCCATCCACATACTTTCCTACTTCCTTTGTTACTCCTGGCCACCAATAGTTTCTAGTGACCAACTCCGTTGTTTTCCATCTCCCTTCATGCTCTCTTACTAGAGTGTCATGGTACAGTCGTATTATCTCCCCCCTGAGTTCTCCTTCCAGCACATATATCCTCTCTTCTTTCATTACTAATCCCTTCTCTATTTCCCATTCTTCATCTTTTAATGTTTTTATTCCTGCTTTCTTTAATTCTTCTACTGCTTTTACTACTCTCTCGTCCCCTTCCTGCATTCTTTTTATTTTTTCTTTCAAGTTTCCTTCTTCCACTAGTGTTTCTACTCCTCTAATCTATTCTGGCTTCACCAACGTTCAATCTTCATTATCTTTTTCTACTCCTTCTTGCCAGTCTGGTCTCCTGCTTAGTCTATCCACCTTCCCTATACTTTTCCCTGGAATGTGCTTTAAAGTAAAGTTAAAACGCAATAAGTATAAGGCCCATCTCGCTTGTCTTCAGTTCAACTTTTGACTTGTCATGAAGTACTAGAGGTTTTTGTGGTCCATCCAGATTTCAAATTCCAGCTTTGCCCCTTCCAAATAGTGTCTTCATGCTTCTAGACATCTGATTACTGCTAACATCTTCTTATCGTGAATTTCATAGTTTTGCTCTGTGGCATTTAGTGATTTAGAAATGAAGGCCACTAGCCTCTATTTCCTGTCCTTATACTTTGTCGACAGCACTCCCCCAGTTGCATAGTCCGAGGCATCTGCTTTTACTCTCATCTTTTTATCTATGTCTAGAATAGCTAAGACTGGTTCTATCGTGAACACTGCTTTGAGTTTCCCAAATGCTTCTTCTTGCTCCTTTTCCCATTTCCATTTCTGCTCCTTTCTGACTAGTACATGTAGTAGTGCTGCTATTCTAGTGAAGTCTTTTATGAACCTTCTATAATAGTTGGCGAGGCCCAGAAATTTCTGCACTTTCTTAATGTTTCTAGGTGCTGGCCAGTTGAGGATTCCTTCCACCTTCTTTTTCTGCATCTCTACTCCCTTTGGACCAATTACTATTCCTAAGAATTCCACTTCTCTGGCTTTACAAACAGATCATTTTCCTCCAGTCTTTTCAATACCTCCTCTACTAACTCATCATGTTTTTCCTCTGTGTCCGTAGCCACCAAGATGTTGTCAATGAAGGTTGCTGTGTCCCCTTGGTTTATAAGGTCCCAGAATATGTCATTCATCATTGTTTGGAAGGTGGCAGGGGAGTTTGTTAGCCCAAAGTACATAACTGTGGGTTTGTAGGCTCTAATGTGCATTGTGAATGCCATCTTCTATTTGTCTTCTTCTTTGATCCTGACATTGTTGTAATTCCATCTTAGAGTTAGCTTTGTAAACACCTTTCTCTTTCTCACTCCATCCAATATATCTGCTATGAGAGGGAGGGGGTACTTATTTTTTATCATCCACTGGTTTATGTGTCGATAATCCTATACCATCCTTTGTTTCCCATCCTTTTTTTCCACAAAGTGAACTGGTGATATTTGAGGTGACTTAAAAGGTCGAATATACCTCTTTCTTAGCTGATCCTTTACAAATGCCTGTACCTCCTCTCTTTCCTCCCTCGACAATGAGTATACTTTTCCCTTTCTTAGTACAAACCCCTCTTTCAACTCTATCACATGATCCCAGGCCTTTTGCACTGGGATCCTTTCTGACTCTCTTTTCCCAAAGACGTTTTTCCACTTCCAAAATCTTTTAGGTACTAACTCTTTTAGTGTTTCTTTATTCTTGTCTTTCTTTATTTTCTTTGCTTTCTTTTTCTTTTCTTCTTGCTTTCTCTTCCCACATATAGGTGAACACTTTGTCATTTTTACTTCTTCTTTTTCCCAATCTATCTCTGGGTTATGGGTGGCCAACCATGGCATTTCTAATATGACCTCTGTTTTTCCCAGATTGCATACGTTCATCCTTACTCTTTCTACATGTCCTTTAAAGAACATATTGCACTTAACTTGGTGCGTTATTGCTCCTCCCATATTCACTATCCCATCCACATTTTTAACTAGGAGGGGGTTCTTTATTTTCTCCATTTTAAATTCCTTTTCTCTTGTAAAGGTCATATCTATGAATAGACCTGTTGCTCTACTGTCCAGCAGAGCTTTTACTGCTACCTCTTCATGACTTTCCAACTTTTCTAACCCCACCTTCATCCAGACTTCTCTTAGCTGCTGTAGTGTGTGCTACATATCCCTTACTCTCTCAGTAGTATTGGTTGAATTTAATTTATTGCCCAATTTTTCTGGGTGCAATACACTGTATGGATTATTGGAGGCCAGCCAAGAGCTCACTGTCCTCTACTTTCTTTTACCAACTCCTACAGTGTTTTTACGCTGCAAGTGAATTTTCTGCGGAAGATAACATTTAATATACTTTATACCAACGGATTCTCAATTAGAATCCGCTCTAGAACCCTTTTTATATCCTCAGAATGTAACACTATATGATGAATACATTGAGTAGGTGATAGTTGACCTAGAGCTTGTGTTGAGACCTCGAAAAGCAATTAAGATGAACTGGCATTGGGTTACTAAGAGAGTTACTGAGGGACTACACTCTAGAACCACTTTTAGATGGACTAACTTAGAAAGATGGTAAACTTATACTCTAGAACCAGTACTACTCAGATGAAGAACTTAGGCTGATAGACTTTGTGCTTGTAAATAAGCATTGACAGCATCAGATCAATTATATTTGGATAAATGACCTCTAGAATGCAACTTGAAGATACTAGATATTTATTGAGACTTGCTAACTGTTTAACAGGTAATCAATGAAGTCCCAATTACAAAGTGGCATCAAGAGCATAATAGGGAAAGAAATGAGAATATTCTAGAAAGAAGCAGCGATGAAGATGTGTCATCTTTGAGAGAAAGAACTTGGTGAGAGAACACATCATCACAAAGAAAAGGAGAGGGCTGCATTATCAGTGGGATTTTGGGAGGCCTTAGGACAGAAAGAAGTCAATGGGTTCCTAAAAGTAGTAATAGTTTCTCTTTTATATTTGATTTCTTGAGTTTCAGAGCTTTGTAATATTTTTAATATAGTATTCAGAGTGCAGTTGGATCGGAGAGGAACCTCTCGACTCCTATCTCCATCTACACTGCCTCTGGAATTGTGAATATGGATCTATTGAGAGTAAGAAGACTAGGACCAGGGGGATATCTTGAGAAGAACACTGAATATACCCAGAACTCAATCTAAAGAGAAGATGCAGATGTAACTCGGGCAGGCTTCAGAAAGGACAGCAGGCTGGGAAAGCTTGGCTAGGTGTACACTTGGACTGTATCACACCCATAAGGTTCAGTGTTAGGGGTGCAGACAAGAGGGCAACTGAGTGTGGAGAGTCTATGAGTAATCAACTAACTGTATTTTTCAGAGGAGCTTTTGTCATGGTGTATAAAGGTTGACATCTTAGGAAGGCTATGCAACAACAATCTAGAGAGATCTTACAATCCCTTTTACAACCCCCAACATATATTTTACTGGAGCTGCATATAATTCTTATTTCTCTAATTATTTATAAACCTTCAACTTTGATTATCTCCCCTCGGACCTTTAGCACACAATTAGGAGCTGGTATATCATTAGTTTGTTTGTCCCAGCATGCAATTCTCTTTTGTACCCTTTCATCTAGAGCCCACCATGAGGGGAGTTTCAGATTCAAGGGTTTTCTTATTCTTTCCGCTCCTCTTTCACTTTAACACTTTCAGCATCCTAAACTTTAAATTCTAAAAGATGCCTAATTCTTTAAACCTTTCTAGAGTGGAAAACCAACCAGAAACTAGAACTAGGAGTTGTCAAACTTCTACAGCACAGCATGCTGGACTGGTACATCCGGTAGATAATCCAGAACATATATTACAGAAGAAAGCAAGATTTGTAGCTAAAAGATGACGTGTCAGTTCCAAGATGTCAGAACTATCAAAATGGCCTACTCTGAGCCTTGGATCTCCCTCAGATGTCGAGCCGAACCCCTTCTTAGATACTTTAACAGAACAGATTAGACCTATTATCCTAGGAAGGTTTAGTCTTTTAAGTGTACATATAATCCCCAAAGAATTGCCAGAAGAACTCGTATCAGAGGTGACGCAAGCACTTTTTGATATTCTTACTTTATTACCACCATCTCGAACATCAATTCTGCTGTTTAATAACTCAGCTACTACTTAACAATCAATACAAAATATGACTGCTAAATTGAATATGCCTTTGTCCCTTAGCCCAAGTGCCCCTACGTGGGATGGACAGTCAGGGACACTCAGAAACTTTCTTAGAATAATGGAACAGTTGTTCTGAACTGCAGAAATAACAGATGACCAAAAGAAACTAGATTGGATTACAGGATATGTAGATGCCGATATACATAACCAGTGGACTAGCTTTGAAGAATATGAAGCTGGGTCTTGGAATCAGTTCCTAGAGAGACTTAAGACAAAGTATCCAGAACTAACTACTGAAGAACAAGGTAGCATAGATCATTTAAGAAAATTGTGTAGAAAGAATGCTGGAATCAATTTATTAGAGGAGGAGCGACTCATGAGCTTCAAGAGGAGGTTTTTGTATATTGCTCAGAAGTGTTTCAAACTGCCAGCAGTAACAGGAAACAGAAAGCTTGTTGAGCTCTTTGTTAAGACATTAGATAGCGCCTTTCAAGATATGCTTAATTCTAGATTAAGTATACAGAGGACTCTTAAGGTAGATGTGCAAGGAAAAAGTCACATTGAGGATCCCTATGATTTAGATCATGTAGTGCAGAAAGCCGTAGAGTTAGTTAGTGGAAAGACGATAGCACGAGCGTTGAAATATACACCAGTAATAGTATCTAGGAATGGAAAAGTGGACCCAGACACTAGAGGACTGGTGTATTATAGTAAAGAAGAGTCAGTAAGGAAAGTCAAGGCGCATCCAGAAGTGGAGGCCTTGCAACAAGATATTAATGTATTAAAGATATTATATGAGAAACAAGAGAGATTGCAAGAGCATTATGAGAAGAGTATACAGGGGACTCTAGATAGCATAAAGACCCTGATACACTCACAAGGACAGACATCAGCACTACCAACAAAAGAAGTAGGAGGATTCCCGATGAGGTATGAATAGGGACTACTACAGATGGGGCTGCCTAGACCTCCAAGGAAGTGTTTTTATTACTTTGAGACAGACCACTTGTTCTTGTTTTGTCCTAAAAAGACAGAAGATGAGAAGAAAGGACTAATATTAGTAGATAAGTTTATGGTAAGGTTCACAAATAGAGAGCCAATACCTATGAAACATAATATGTCCATAAAGAACTGCGTAAGAAAGCACCTTTTGTAAGGGGATCCCTCATACATGACTCCAGAGCCCGTATTAGTCCTCTGGAGTGACCCTGCAGCTGATCAAATATTACTACGTGATATTTGGTCTTACCCCCATTATTCCAAGAGCACTCTGTTGCCTCCTAGCATACTTTCATTGTTCAGACCCTGGTTACCAAATGCAGAGACACGAGGACACTGTAGTATATATAATGTAGATTATTCCCTCCAAGAGCCTCATCTAATTCTCTGAGGAATCTCCTGGAGGTAGGTTGTAACATATTTCATAAACTATAATTTAACTGAGGAATCTCCTAGAGTGTTCCACTCTGGTCGCCCTTACACACATCGCAGTACCATTAAATCAACTAAAAGGAAAAGGAGAATGGAAATGGACAGAAGAAGAACAAAATACATTCGAAGAGTTGAAATAAAAGATAACCACACAACCAGTACTAGCTCTACCCAAAAGAGAAGGAAAATTCAGGGTAGAAGTAGATGCATCAGGACACGTAATAGGAAGAGTTCTTTCACAAGAACAAGAAGGCAAATGGAAACCAGTCGCCTTCCTATCAAGAACAATGTCATCTGCAGAAAGGAATTACAAAATATATGACAAGGAACTATTGGCAATAGTTGAAGCATTAGACAAATGGTGACAATACCTACTAGATGCGGTCAAGAAATTTGAAGTATGGACAGACTATGAAAACTTAAAATACTTTAAAGAACTACACAAACTTAATAGTTGACAAGCAAAATAGTATCTGAAACTACAAGACTACGACTTTATCCTATAACATATCCCAGGAAAGACAAATACGAAAGCAGACATATTGTTCAGAAGAGAGAAAGTGGATACGAAAGAAGACAACCAAGATATCCAGATGCTCAAAGAAGAGTTATGGATATGACAAATAACAAGTCAAGATGGAACATCTATCGTACTACTCAGAAAAGAACATCTACAAGTAATGGAAGAAGGAATACAAGAACAAATCAAGAAAATCCAAACAAGAGAACAAGAAGTAACAAAACAGTTGGAGAAAAAAAACAGACAATCATGGGAAGAAAACAGAATTGTCTATATAGATGGCAAGATCTATGTCCCAAGAAACAGACAACTTTGAGACAAGATACTTGGTGACAACCACAATCCACCAGATGTCGGACATTTAGGACAATACAGAATGATGGAATTAATCAAGAGAAACTATTGGTGACCAGGAATACATAACGATGTACGAAAATACATCTAAGGATGCCAGGAATGTCAACAGAACAAGGTACAACACATGAAGAAAGCAGCACCTTTACATCTCTTATCCACACCAAAAACACCATGGGAGGAAATCAGCATTGACATCATAGGACCCCTGCCAAGATCAGAAGACAAAGATGCTATTTTGGTAGTTGTGGACTGTTAGGGCATAGTCACTCAAAGGCAGCTAACCCTAATACTAGATAAGAGTTCCGGAAGCAAAGGTAATATTCGAGTGAAACTAGATCTAACTACACAAGCGGTGTTATATACTAAAACCAATGGTCCGTTGTTACGCCGTACAAATCTTTAGGCAAATTAAGTGACATTCTGCACCTTAATAACAGGAATAACCAGCTCGAGAGACAAGCTCGGCCTCCCAGAAACGTTCCTCTAGATGCCTAGTCGTGGACTTGAGCATCTAGCTCGAGTAGCAGGGTAGCGGCTGTGACCACTGCTACATACGCCTCATAGATGCTTGCCCAGGCGCCCCGTATCAGATACCTAATGGATCTCCCTTCTAGAAGTGCTCTCGAGGGCGGAAACGAACTTAGGATGGACTATGCGATCCGAACGATGTCATGCCATAGCCGCCGGAGGTCCTATTTGAAGAACAGTTATGATCAGATGCAGGCCATCATCACTGATGGCTAATTATAACAAGATCAAGAGCAAGAGAGTCGTACCATCGCGAAGTCGCCTCGTAGTGGCGGTAGGAGGAAACCGGAAGGTAGAAAAGTGAGAAGTGTATCACAGAGGTAGGAGGAAGGACTGGGAAGCTGAGAAGAGAAGTAGTAAGGAGATTAGATGAAGAGAACGCGTGTGAGAACAAGACGGCTCAAGACCGCCGTCTCTGTCTACGGTCCGTCGAAACACTCAAGGCCCGACCATTGTGTGAGGAAGGGTCGCCGGAGTAGGATTAGGGTGTTTGGGAGCGGTTAGTCGGTGTCCGGGAGGAGTGCCGTACCATCATTACGGCCTTGCTAGAATTGGGAATTCGGAGGTTTTCTTTGTCTCACTTTCTTTGTTGTCTTTTTGCTTTGTAATCATAATAAAATACTCTAGGGCACAGGAGGGGAAAAAAGCATCATACTCCCATCATCATCCCTCTCTGTTGCTCTAGAGCTTAACGGCTATTCTTGAGTGACTGAGTTTCTAGTTTTTCTGAGTGTTCTAGCTTCCTTTCTAAAAACCCATCCAAATTCTCCCTCGACGGGAATTCGAGCCCCAACGGACTTGGGCATTCGCTTACGCTAGGAGTTAACAGCTCGCTACGTGTCATTGGAGTCGGCTTCCAGCTGTATGGTCAGCTGAAGAAGAGCCCACATGACGTCACGGGAGTTCTAGGTAGTTCTGCTGTATCGACGGCGAGCCAGACTACTAGACTAGATAAGGGCAGTAGTGTCACGACGCGAGACGAACGCGCGTCTTAGGGATCCTATTACAGTAAGATCTACCTCGAGTGGACTCTCGACTTATTATTATTACTCCTTCGGTTTCTTTTGGATTATATTCTACCCTTTCCCCATTATAAAGCTCTCCCCTTTTTATTTGATTACCTCCCCAGTGCCTACTTGTATAGTGCACAACTGTGAAACATCTCGGAGATTATTCTATTCC
>Ga0153988_1000259_pt1 | contig 13398 bp, 14 predicted proteins | sample TSNC072MetaG_FD_104742 | JGI IMG/M metagenome (GOLD analysis project Ga0153988, IMG submission 104742) | Attine ant fungus gardens microbial communities from North Carolina, USA - TSNC072 MetaG | ecosystem: Host-associated > Fungi > Mycelium > Unclassified | place: USA: North Carolina, Jones...
CCAGACCGGCGGCTTGCTGTTTGAACTCGGGGGAAAACGAACGACGTTGCTTCGGCATCAGACACCTCTCCATGGCGAGCATTCTCGCCTAAATCAGTGTCTGGTTTCATTAGACCACTACATGGTCGTGCGTTTAGGGTACGGAAAATGGAAATACATCGCGATGTCATCGGACGCACCAACGCCATACGTTTGCTCAAGGTGTAGCATCGTTTTAGCTTTAAGATTTTTCAGCATCTCGATGTGACTAACGTTGAGATCGAGAATGCTGGCCAAATACTCTTCACCGTCCTGCTTCAATTGCCCGATAGTTTTACTGTCCCTGATTTTGGCCTTTTTTTGCGGAGCCTGAAAATCGTTCTTGCTATAGTAATTTTTCAAGGAGACCAGTCTGGATTTTTCATCTTTCGGCATGGCATCAAACGACAGATCGGCCAGAAGCCTGCGCGACTCATCATTGATGCAATTAAGGCCTGGATGGATGAACCACGCACACAATGTAATTCCCGATGGCTTTACTTTTGCCCGTTTCGGGAATTTTTGCGACTCGAATCCGGTGTCATATCTGACGTTATTGACTACCAGAAATTTTTCCTTGTCGAAATAAGGATAGAATTCCGGTGTTTTCGCAATTTGATAAACATGTTCATTCGATTTTTCGAGATTTAGCAACGAATGCAAGAAGGGCGGCGCCCCATGAACTTCTTCGTATTTTTTGCGAAGGTTGTCCAGGCCTTTTTCGGTGAATTCCAGCGCAATGGTCTGTTCGCTTTGGAACTGCACAGCATGACTTGGCGGCACGGGATTGAAAAGCCCATTGTTGCCTCTGATCATAAGCAAGCTGTTGTTTTCGCAATAGACGGTCGGTGGCATGGCGCCCGTTGCGTTTTGCTTGAGTACTCGTGGTTTTCTTGCACCTCTGGGATCAAGCTTGAGCTGGCCGATGGAAGCCAGGCTGCCTAATACCGGGTCGGTGGCGGATTGCCGCTTCGTGGAAAGTGGTTGCCTAACGTCATCGCCTGATCTGGAGACTAAAGATGTCTCGTGCGTCCCGTCGGCCAACCCAATAGAGCGAATAGGGGATGGGGTCATGGTATAGGTGGAGGTGCTTGCGCAAACTTGCCCGGTCGGAGAAACGGAATGTTTGGCCTTGGAGCTTTGCTTAAGCTACCAAACGCGCGGAATACAGTGACGAATCTGAGTGAATTGAAGTCCCGATACACGAAGTGATGGGCAGGATTGCGGCGTTTGCTGAAACTTTGACGACCTGCCGCGAATTACACGGCAGCCCACCGCCTACCCTACCGGACCTACCCGTTTTCAAAAAAATTCGTAGACCCCATTTGCAAACTGGACGAGCGCCGGTTTTGCATGACGACGAGACGCTCCATGAAGGCGAGGTCTTTCTCCTTGATATCGAAGGCGGCTTCGACCCAGTCTTCAGTAATCGCCAGCAATTCCGCACGACACAACGGCAACACGCGTTGGCGCGCGCGTATCATGGCGCGAATGCCGTTCAATTTCGGGCGCAGTTTGTCGATGAAGGTATGCATCGCGGCTTGGGCATCGCCCGGCTTGAATACCTGATCGACGAGCCCCTTCTCCGCATGCCATTGCGCCGTATGCGACTCGCCCGCGCCGATCAGCTCTTCGGCGAGCAGCATGCCTGCCTTGCGAGCGACGAGCGAATACCCGCCCATACCGGGAAAGAGATTGAACGCGATTTCCGGGAACCCCATTTGTACGTCGCGCTGAGCGAGCAGGAAATGATGTGCAAGCGCCGCCTCGAACCCTCCGCCAAGTGCGGTTCCTTCGACCATCGCAAGCGAAATGGCCCCGGTATCGAACCCTCGCGCTGCGGCATACACGCAGTCGACGCAGGCCTGTGCGTAGGCCATCAGCTCCTGGCGTTTTCCCATGCGAATCGCTTTCGCCAGGAAATCGAGGTCCCCGCCGACATTGAACATCGTCGGAACCTTTGAGCCGGTGACCCAGAAGTCGATCAGCACATCGGATTCCCGCGCGACCTGGGCGAGTTCGAGAATTTCACGCACGAGTTCGACATTGAAGCAGGGGCGCGGCCGGGGGTGTAACATCACCCACAGGATGTTGCGCCCCTCCTCGTAGCATGCGGAGATTTGCGATAGATTGCCTGTTTTTTTAAATTGCCGATACGCGTTCTTCTGAGGCATATTCATTTTGAATTTCTCTTTCAAAATAGAAATATGGATTAAGCAACGCACACTCCAAAACTGCAATCCTGCTTAGCATCTCCAACCATTCGGGAATCTATTTGCTATCTATAGCGTAGCCATGCCCCCCGCTATGATCGCGGATGCCCCATGCAAAACGGCGGTCCAGCCGTGCCGGGACCAGCGCACATCCAACGTGCGTCCCGTCTCCGCCATCGGCACGAAACGGCCGATGAGTTCGGTCAACACTTTTCGCGGATAGCCCGCCATCTCCATGATTCCGCCGCCGAGAAGAATCACAGACGGCGACATCATCGCAATGGCCGCGCCCACCGCCATCGCCTGATATCCGACGAAGCGCGACAGCTCTTTCTCCAGCGAAGAATCGAACCCCGATGCCTTAAATACACCGTCAATGGACACGCCGTTGCGCTCGGCAATGGCTTGCAGCGCACGCCCGGAGGCATACGCTTCGAGGCAATCCGGTCGCACGCCCTCGGGCACGGGACCTTGCGCGCAAAACGGCATCAGACCGATTTCCAGCGCCCAGCCGCCACCGCGAAACGGCTTGCCGTCATTCACGTAGGCCGCACCGATCCCAGTGCCGAAGAAGATGCCGAGAACATCGTTTGCATCCCGAACGATGCCCGCTCTCGTCTCGCCCAGCAGGGCCAATACCGCGTCACGCTCAAGGAGAACGGTGCAGCCGACGAGCCGCGCAAGCTCGGTGCCCAGCCGCCGACCGTCGAGACTCCCGATGTTCGCGGCATGCAGAACGCGATCGCCATCCCGATCGATAAATCCCGGCACGGCGGCGACTATCGTCTGTGGCGCGATGCCTGTGTCCGCGACCACATTCCCGACCATCCGTGCCAGTGCTTGCACAGGGTCCCCCGCTCTGAGCGCATCGCTCGAAAAGAGCTTGCGATAGGCCAGCGGTTGGCCGCCACATGCGTAGCCAAACTTGACGTTCGTACCACCGATATCGATTACGAGAACGGATGCGCCGTCCGGTGTCTGCAAGCTCTTTGTGGCCTGTGTCATGACGCGCTCCGCATCGGCATCAGAAACTCGCACAACGCCCGTTCCATCCCGGCGAGGTACTCGTTGCGACTTACAGATTTCGACGTCACGATCTTCACCGTCGAACCCGGAATCAGGTCGGCCAGCGTCTGCGCCATTTCCACCGGATGAACATAGTCCTGGCCGTTGGCAACGACGAGCGTCGGCAAGTCGAGCCCGCCGATATCGCTGCGTTGAACGTCCAGCCCCTGTGCGGGAATGCGACTCAACAGCGCAATGGTCGACTCCGGATCGGCCCGCGTGAAAAAGCCACGTATCGATGCCGCGTTATCGGGCGATACCTCTTCGATCTCTTGCAAACGCTCGCCGGCTTCGAGTCGTGTCAAACCCTCGCGGGCCCCATGTTTCGCGAGAAGATCGGCCACGTCGCGATAAATCCGCAGTTGCGCGGGACCCGCCGTGTCCACCCACGCCGGCCGCGCAAGAATCAGCGCGGCCGCGCGTTCGGGGCGCGACACCGCGATGTGCAACGCCACAGCCGCGCCAAGCGATATGCCGCCGACGACCGCGCGCCCGATGCCAAGATGATCCAGGAGGGCCACGGCATCATCGGCAAACTGTGCGATCGACAATGCCGTGACGCTCCCTAACGCGGAAAGACCGTGGCCGCGACATTCGAGCGTGATGCGGCGAATGCCGTCGATCGCGGGAAAAACCTCCGCCGGTTGCCTGCGGTCCGCGCCCAACCCGTGCTGCCACAACACCGGCACACCCTCGCCCTCATCCACGAATGCCAGCCTGCATCCATCCGCCGTTTCAAAGTAGCGGCCAGTCATCGCGCGCAGTCCTGAATGATTGACGATAGATACGATGCCACGCCGGGCGCATCGGACTCTTCGAAGTTGTGGCCGACGAGCGGACCATCGTAGCCAACCGCTTTCATCCGGGCGACGAATGCCGGAAGATCGACGGCGCCCCGGCCTGCGGGCACGACGGTGCCATGACGGTCTATATCCTTCGCATGCACGAGAAACAGGCTGCCCCCGAGCAGTTCCGCGGCCTCCGCAACGATCTCGTTCTGCCGGGGCTGCGCCTCGGGCGGAAGAAGATTGGCGGCATCCAGCACAATGCCAAGACGCGTCGAACCCATCTCATCGAGTATCCTGCGCGCGAGCCTCGCATCTGCAATCACGTTGCCCGGTTCCGGCTCGATACCGAGCACGAGATCGAATGCCTCGGCAAGTGCCAGCGCAAAATCGAGTTCACCGCGAAGGGTATGCCATGCCTCGTCAGAGCGGTTGTCGGGATGAGCACGCCACATATTCGAGGTATCGCGCGATCCGGTGCACAAGGTCACCAGCGAGACGCCCATCTCGCGCGCTGCCCGCATCACGTTTTCGAACCCGGCTCTGTCGCGTTGTCGTTGTGCCGGGTCTGGATACGCCATGTTGTAGGTACCCGATAACGCGCACAGCGTCAGGCCCGCTTCCCTGGCGCTTTGGGCAATACGCTCCCCCATGCCGGATGGAAACGCGTCGGGCAATGCCGCAAGACCCGCACATGAAAGGTTGAACTGCACGGCGGAGAACCCGTCGGCACGTATCCGCGCGAACAGATCGCCGGGGTATTTCGCGGCGTACGTCCGGGCAAAAACGCCTGGCGTCATCACAACGCACCCCTGACTTCATCGAGGGCGACCGGCGCTCCGCTACGCACCGATTGCGCAATCGCGACCATTGACCGGATCGACGCGACACCATCGTCGATATCAGCGCCTCGTGCAGCGACGCCATTCAGCACCGTATCCGCGAACCCTTCGATCTGGCGTCGATAGAAATGCCCATCGGCTCCCAGCACGCGCGTCGTCGTCTCATTACGCTCGTGAAAAATCTCGACGTCGCTCGCCTTGTAGTACCAGGGGTTATAGATTTTCGCTGTTGCGCTACCGTGCTCGCCGTAGATCTGAAACCCTTCGTGCCAATCCATACGGACCGCGATGGTCAAATCCAGATGCCCCAGCGTGCCGTTTTCGAAATCGACGTCCACGAACCAGCAATAAGCGCCGAATTTCTCTCTCAGCCTCGCATCGACCGCGCGAATCGGGCCACCGAGATAGCGCGCGAGATCGACGAGATGGCTGCCGTGTGCCAGCATGAAATACCGTTGCCTGTCGGCTTTGGGGTCGCCTTGCGGACGCAGCACGCGCGTGCCCTGACGTGGCATGGGCTGAATCGCGTCCGTGTTGGTATAACGATGCGTCGAATCGCAGTACCAGGCCTTGAGCGCCAGCATCTCGCCCATTTCATCCTGCACGAATGCCTTCGCCGATTCGATGCCAGGATCGAAACGCAGCATGTGACCGATTTGCAGAACCTTGCCCGAACGTCGAACCTCCAGGGCGAGCTGCTCGACCTCCTCGACCGAAACGCCGATGGGTTTCTCGCACAGCACGTGCTTGCCCGCGGCGAGTGCCTTCAGTGACGCTGGTACGTGGAACGCATCGGACGTGCCGATCACGACAGCGTCCACCTCCTGGTCCGCAAGCATCTCGTCATAGTCGAGATAGATCTTCTGCGCGTCATAGAACTGGCCGAAATGTCGCGCGAGACCTTCGTCGACATCGCACACCGCAAACAACGTGGCGTTGCGCGCTTTCTGCACGGACTCGAAGTGTGCAAACTGCGAAATCGGTCCGCAGCCCAATATGCCGATACGCAATTGCCTTTCATCCTTTCTCACAGCGTTCTCCATCGGTATCCCGCACCGAAATAAGAAGTAATCCTGAACTTAATGAACCAGGTACATCGATTCAGGCGGACGCCGTTCTCGCGGCGTCCGTGGGCCTCGCATCACACGGCGGTCCAGCCGCCGTCGATCTTTAGCGTGGCGCCGGTCATCATCGCAGCCGCATTCGAGGCGAGAAACACCACCGGCTCCGCCACGTTCTCCGGTTCGCCGATCTGGCGCAGCGGAATTCGCGCAAGCAGTGAATTGCGCGATGCTTCGTTCTCGAGCCAGCCTTTGGTGCTGTCCGTCCGGATGAACGTGGGAGCAACAGCGTTGACGCGGATGTGATGCTGCGCCCATTCGACGGCGAGACACTGCGTCATATGAATCATCGCGGCTTTCGTCATGCAGTAGATCGACTCGCCATCGAGAGCCACGAACCCGGCCTGCGATGCGACGTTGATGATCGACCCGCGACCGCGCGTTGCCATCCTGCGCGCGGCGGCCTGAGAGGCGAAAAAAGCCCCCTTGACGTTCAGATCGAACATCGCGTCATAGTCGCCGGTCTTGACCTCCATGGCGGGCGCCGGGCGGCTATGACCTGCGTTATTGACCAGCACGGATAGCGGACCCAGTTCCGTCTCCACCATCGACACGGCCTGCTCGATCGACTCGATCGACATCATGTCCATCTGCACTGCGACCGCGTTGATGCCGGCGTCACGCAATGCTTGCGCCTCGTCGGCGCCGGCCTGCATGTCGCGACAGCCGAGTGCCACGGCCGCGCCCGCTTCGCCCAGAGCCCTCGCGCACGCACGGCCGATTCCTCGTGTCGCGCCCGTGACAAGAGCAATTTCCCCCTTCAATGCAAAGGGGTTTACCGAATTCTCCTGCACTGTTCCTCTCCTTGATAAAACGACCGGATGCATTCCACGCCTTGGCTATACGCTCAGCACGGTTTCGAGCCAGCCACGCAGTCCCGGCGTGCAGGCAACGACCTGATTGCCCCGCGTGAGACATTCTTTCGTGAGGAAGTCATTGACCCATCCGCCCGCTTCTTCGACGAGCAGGACGGCTGCCGCCGCATCCCATGAGTTGATATGCAGTTCGCAGTAGGCATCCTGCCGCCCCATGGCCACATAGGCGATACCGAGCGCGCCGGAGCCGCGCCGCTTTACGCCCGCGCCCAATGAATGCAGCGTCTCCAGAACTTTGGCATAAGGCTCGAACGGAACGCGCGACGACCACCCGAGTTCGACGACGGACTGCCGTATGTCCGCAATCGCGCTGACCTTGATGGGCTGCCCATTCATGGTGGCGCCGTGCCCTTTGCGCGCGGCAAACAACTCGTCGAGCATCGGGTCGTACAGCACGCCGATCTCCGCCTTGCCATGCTGGACAAATGCAATCGACACGCAGAAATAAGGCACACCGCGCGCGAAATCGGCCGTTCCGTCGATCGGGTCGACGATCCACACGCGATCGCCGACTTCGCCGCCACTCTCTTCGCCGAAAAAGCCGTCGTCGGGAAACGAGGCGGCCATTCGCGCAGCAATCAGTCGCTCGACTTCTCCGTCCGTTTCGGTCAGATAGTCCTGAGGACCTTTGAACTTGAAATTCAATGCATCGTCGCGCACAAGGAAACGCCTGCGGATCAACTGCCCCGCCTCTCTGGCAATCGCACACGCGGCCAGAAACCGCAAATTCATCAACGCATCAGTCATAAAGTCCTCCGTTTAACCGGCATGCTGTCTTTCGTTTGCCGCTCACAGCGGCAAGGTGCCTTTGCGCAACAGCATATTCCCGTACACGCGCGCCTCGCCAGTCACGACGATGGCTACCGCTTTCGCGGCCCGCGCCTTGAACTCGGCCGCCGGCAACGAATCGACCCCGAGATGCGGCGCGTGGGTGTTCGCAATCGAAATGAAATCGCTCATGACCGGCAGGATTTCGGCCGGCTGGTTGCGTACCTCCATGCGGGTGATCGTCTGTGCGCCTTTGTCGAGCGGCAAAACCGAAAGAATGGCGTCGAGTACACGCGGACCGTCGGCGCCGTCCTGCCGGATGATTTGCGGACCGGCGCTCAACACCGGGTAGTTGCGATCGACGATCGCAATATCCTCGCCGTGCCCCATGGCACGCAGCACCGCAAGCAGTTCCGGGCCGAGAAGCGGGTCGATATTCCTGAGCATGTTGTTTCCTGTCAAACGTTGAGATGGACGAAATACGTCGGCGGCAGCCACGCATCGGCAGCGAGATTGCACTCTATTTGTTTTCATTTTAAACAAATATAAAAATCGATGTATTCGGGGTTAACGCGCTTATTTTTGTCATATACGTACATTTGAAATGCGATAAGGATGCGTTTAGAATGCAAAAAATAGCCAGGATCGCACGATGCAGCCTCCGCAATCACTCCGCTTAGCCATTACCAGGATCGAAGCAGGCAGCAAGGCCGCCAGGCTGCGCAGCGTCCTGCCCGACATCGAGCAGCGCCTGAGCGCCGGCGCGCGCATTTCAGACGTCGTGAAGGTGCTGAACGAAAATGGGCTCGCCATCACCACCGCGACGTTGAAGAGCTACCTGTACAGGTTTCGCAAAGCCGTGCGGGAGAAGCAGTTCGATCCTCACTCGGCACGGCCGGCGGCCGTGCCCGGAGACTGGACCACCCCTGCCCCGTCTTCGCGCGTGGACAGCCCAACGCCCGAGGCGGCGCCACAGGAAACCGCCTCGGCAACCCCCATGCTGCTGCGCCACATCAACACGGCCAGATGTCTGCGGCGGCTTGAGCGCGGTGTCACGCTGAGTCGCGCGGATCTTTCGCGAGAGCTGGGTCTGACGCGCGCAACGATTGGACACGCCGTCAAGGAGTTGATCGACTCGGGGCTTGTCGTCGAGACATCCGACCGCGTAGAGGGCGGCCGGCCTGGCCGGCCCGGATCGGGGATACGCCTGAATCCGCAAGGCGCCTACGCCATCGGAATCGATATCTCCAGCCTCAACCTGACGGCGGTGATGGTCGATCTGAAAATGCGCATCGCGCATCGGCTCAGCGATTCCATCGAGGCCCATGCGGACAATGTCGAACGTGTGGTCGAGCAGATCGCGAACCTGTCCGCACGTCTTCTGCAGGAGAGCGGCGTCGAGCCGAGCCGCGTTCAGGGCCTGTGCGTTTCGGTCCCGGGACTCGTCGATCGCAACGGTCGCGTGGTCATCGCGCCGTTCCTGCGCTGGCGCGATGTTCCGTTGAAACAGATACTGTCCGCACGCAGCGATCTGGCGTGGCCCATCACGGTTTGCAACGACGCTGTCGCCTTTGCGAACGCCGAACGCAGGATGGCTCGCGAACAGGATGCGCAAAACATGCTGCTGATTCTGCTCACCGAAGGTCTCGGTGGCGCGATCGTTCAGCAAGGACGAATCCTCGAAGGCGCGCGCGGCTACGCAGGCGAACTGGGGCATATGGTGATGGGTGCAACTCCGGGCGCGATCGCGTCGCACACGTTCGAACTGCTCGCGGGCTATGAACGCTTCCGCGCGCTCCTGCCGAAAGATCAGAGTCTCGAGCGCGGGCTCGAATGGCTGGCACGCGCGGACAATACCGGCCGCACACCTGAACTCGAAAAAACATTTGATGAATGGGCGAACGTCCTGACAACGGGCATCCTTAATCTTGTCTATGTGCTGGACCCCGGAAAGATTGTCCTTGGCGGACCGCTGAGCATACTGTTCCCGCGCGTCGAACAGCGGGTAAAACGGGCGCTCGCGAGCAACCTCATGCACGGCTTCACGGCGCCGCCGATCTACATCACACGGCTCGGCGTGGACGGAGCCGCTATCGGTGCTGCCTCTATCGTCAGGAACCAGCTATTTGCGTTACCGAGCCTGAATGGTTCCGGTGCGGGTAGTGATGATCTTCGAGCCTTTTAGATTTGCCCTCGGCATGACGTCCATCTTTGGGCCCGCTTCGAAGACGTCCGCCGCCGCACACACCGTAGGCATCGCCGCGGCCCCGCCTTTCCCCTTGACTGTCGCTGCGGCTGATCGCTGACGAAGCTTCGCATAAGAGCCATTTGCTTCGTCATTGCGCCCCTGTTCTCCGTCGAACTGGTGAGAATGGGGCACACGGCCAGTGGCCCATGCCGTCTCCAGAGCAGACATTCAATTATCCTGAGTAAAATCACAAAACCCGGTCATCGGCACTCACGCAACCGCCCGGCCATACACGAGTCTTTCTTTTGATTATCTGATCGCATCCATGAACACTGCTCAACACCCGCTCCCCGCCGTCATGCAAACCACTTCTCCCGAATATATTTTTCTGGGGGTTCGTATGCGAGTACTTCTCTCGTCCGCACAAACCGGCGGTCAGTTCTCGATGATCGAAGGCATCATGCCGCCGGGTGGCGACGGCGGCTTGCATATTCACCATCGCGAGGACGAGTCGATGTTCATCATCGAGGGCGAAATGGAAGTCACGATTGGAGACAAAGTCGAAACACTGGGTGCCGGCGCCTCTTACTTCGCACCGCGCGGCGTGCCGCAACGCCTGCGCAACCTCGGCGAAAAGCCCGTACGCTGCATCGTGACCACCACGCCCGGCGGTTTCGACGAATTCATTGCCCAAGCGGGTATCCCTCTGGACGGCGCGACCGGCCACGCCGCCACGGAAATGCCAGCACAACAGCCCACGCCGGAACAGATGGCAGACTTGCTTCGCCTCGCCAAATCGTTTGGGATCGAGATTCTGTTGCCGCCCGGCGCCTGATTTCCACACGCTCGGAACGGCCCTTGAAAGGCCGCTCGAAGACGATGCGGCACACGGCACATCGCGCCGGGTGCCGCCGTCATAGCAACGCGGCCGCGGTTGCCTCGTCGGTAATCAGCACATGGACGAGCCCGGCCCGGATCGCCCCGCGAATGATCGCCACCTTCTGCAATCCGCCCGCGGCCAGGATGAGTTCGGGAATCGCACGCAGATCTTCCAAAGCAGGGTTGATCGTGCGCGCCGCCAGCGGATGATCGACCAGCCGTCCGTCGGCGTCGAGGTAATGCCCGCAGATGTCGCCGGCTGCGCCGGCATCGCGTAACGACTGGCAGGCCGCTTCCGAAATCACGCCATATTCGAGCATCTTCGACTGCGGCGAGAGATCGGTCGCGCTCAGCAACGCCATGTCGACGTGCCTCGCCATCTCCAGCACGCTGCGAACGGGCTCGCTGCGAACGAGCGCGTCGCGCAGTTCGGCCGTCTCCGCATGCAGCGGCGCCGTCATGTAGTAGCAGGTTGCGTCGAGCATCCGCGCGAACAGGGCCGCGTTGTCGTAGGGATTGATGCGTGTGCTGCGCGCAAGGCCGCCGCACATCAGCACCACGGTGTTGTCCATCTGCTGCCGGCGTATGACGTTCTGCGCGGCGGCGTTGATCGTGCCGCCCCAACTGATGCCTAGCGCGGCGCCCTGCCCGAGTTGGCAGGAGACGTACTGGCCCGCCGCCGCGCCGACCACCGGGCGCAAGTCGTCGGCATCTTCGGGCGTCGGCACCACGATCGCGCGACGCAGATCGTAGGCCTCGGTCAGCCGCACTTCCAGCTCGACATAAGCGCCCACCGGGCTATTGATCGTGATCTGCACGAAGCCGCTGGCGCGCGCCTCGTTGAGCACGCGATTCACGCGCTTGCGCGTGAGGCCAATGCGCAACGCAATCGCCTCCTGGGTTTGCCCCTCCTTGAAATACGCCCAGCAAATGCGCGCCATCAGCTGCGCGTCGGTCGATTGCCCCTCGTCTGCGGAAGTGGCGTTCTTGTGGCGTTCCATGCGCGATTTTCTCCGTTGTCCTTGCGTGCTCGCCGTGACGCGACAAGCCGACGGTGTGCAACGGTATCACCTTCCGTCGCATGAGCACAAATGGGTTTTCGCAGTCACAAAAGGGTAACGTTACAAATGTACCTTAGCGAACTCAAATGAGCTTCGGGTATTCGGATGAACAAGATCCCTGACACGATGGGCGCCGTCAGCCCTCGGCGCACGCGAGGTGGCATCGAGCTTGCCGGCGTGTCGCGCCGTTACGGCACGTACGTCGCCGCCGACCACATCGACCTGACGATCGGCGAAGGCGAATTCGTCGCGCTGGTCGGGCCGAGCGGATGCGGCAAGTCCACCCTGCTGCGCATGGTCGCCGGACTCGACTGGCCCGACAGCGGCACCATCCACATCGGCGGCCGCGACACGGCCACGCTGGGGCCGTCCGCGCGCGACGTGGCGATGGTGTTCCAGAACTACGCGCTCTATCCGCACCTGACGATCCGCGAGAACATCGCGACACCGCTCGCCCTGCGCGAGCTGCGTGCGTGGGAGCGTGTGCCGCTCGCCTGGCGGCTCTCGGCCGCGAGCCGCCGGCGCCGCGCCGCGATCGACGCGAAAGTGCGCGAAGCAGCCGAGTCGCTCGACATCGGCGCGCTGCTCGAACGCAAACCCGCCGCGCTATCCGGCGGCCAGCGCCAGCGCGTGGCGCTCGGGCGCGCGATCGTCCGGCAGCCGGCCGTTTTTCTCTACGACGAGCCGCTGTCGAACCTCGACGCCGAATTGCGCGCCAGCATGCGCGGCGAGATCGTCGAGCTGCACCGGCGGCTCGGCGTGGCCACGCTCTACGTCACGCACGATCAGGTGGAAGCGATGACGATGGCCGATCGCATCGCGGTCATGCGAGCCGGCCGCATCCTGCAACTGGGCACGCCGGCCGAGCTCTACGCGCAGCCATGCTCGATCGAAGTGGCACGCACCATTGGCACACCGGTCATCGGCCTGCTGCCGGCCAGCGTTCGCACGGCCAGGCAAACCTTGAGTGCCGCGGACGGCTGCGTCCTGCCGCTCGCCGTCGACCTGCCCGAAGGCACGACGCTCACGCTCGGCCTGCGCGCCGAGCACCTCACGCTGGTCGAGGCAAGCTGCCCCGGCGCCCTGCCGGCGCGCGTGCTCAACCTCGAATATCTCGGCGCCGACACGCTGATCCACGTCGCCGTGGACGGCGCGGCCGGTACGCCGCCTGCGCGCATCGCGGTGCGCGTGTCCGGCATGCCGAACGCCCATGCGCGCATCGGCGAAACCTGCGGGTTGCTGGCCGATCTCACGCGCGCGGTCATATTCGACGCGGACGGCCAGCGCGTCGCGCAAGCCGGTCGTCCGGCTCACGACATGCGGGTGGTGCATGGCTAAGCCGCTGCGCGCCAGCGCGCCCGCCCTCGGTTTGCCGACCACGAGACCCTCGCGCACGCCCGTGATCGTCATGTTCGCGGGCCCGGCCGTGCTGCTCGGCCTCGCCACGCTGATCCTGCCGCTCGTCGCCGTGATCGTGCTGGCCTTCACCGACTACCGGCTCGGCACACCGCACGTCGATTTCGTCGGACTGCAGAACTTCGCGTCGCTGGTGCACGACCCGGTGCTACAGCGCTCGTTCGCCA
>Ga0153988_1000260_pt1 | contig 13393 bp, 9 predicted proteins | sample TSNC072MetaG_FD_104742 | JGI IMG/M metagenome (GOLD analysis project Ga0153988, IMG submission 104742) | Attine ant fungus gardens microbial communities from North Carolina, USA - TSNC072 MetaG | ecosystem: Host-associated > Fungi > Mycelium > Unclassified | place: USA: North Carolina, Jones Lake...
CGATCTTCGCGGTCGCGACGCTGTCGTTCCTCGGCTTCGGCATCCAGCCGCCGTCGGCCGACTGGGGGCTCGCGCTGTCGGAGTCATACACGCTGATGGCGGGCGGCGCCTGGTGGACCGTCGTGTTCGCGGCGGGCGCGATCGCCTCGCTCGTGGTCGGCGTGAATCTGGTTGCCGACGGCGTGCAGGGCGTGCTTGACCCATAAATGGCCAACGAGAATAACCACTGAGCGAGCGATAAACGAGCGATGAGCACACAGCCCGCTTCCTCTGCCGCGTTCGCAGCCTTCGACGTGTCGAAGAGCGAGCGCACCGATGCGCTGACCATCGTCGGCCTGACGGTCGCGTACCGCGTGCGCGGGCGCGATCGCGAGGTGCTGCAGGACATCTCGTTGCGCGTGCGGCGCGGCGAGGCCTATGGGCTCGTCGGCGAGTCAGGCTGCGGCAAGTCCACGGTTGCGATGGCGACGCTGCGCTATCTGCCGCGCAACGGCAAGGTGAAGGCGGGCAAGATCGCGATCGCCGGCGAGGACGTGCAGAAGCTCGGCGCCGACGCGCTGCGCGGCATGCGCGCGACGACGGCCTCGATGGTCTATCAGGACCCGGCGCGCGCGTTGAATCCGTCGCTGACAATCGCGCGTCAGGTCTCCGAAGCATTCGAAACAGCGGGCGCCACGCGCGACGAAGCACGGCAACGCGCGCTCGAAATGTTGAAGCGCGTGCGCATCGCCGCGCCCGAGCGCGTGATGGACAGCTATCCTCACCAATTGTCGGGCGGCATGCAGCAACGCGTCGTGATCGCGATGGCGCTCGCGTCGAACCCCGCGCTGCTGATTCTCGACGAACCGACCACCGGGCTCGACGCGACCGTCGAAGCCGAGGTGCTCGATCTCGTCGCGCAGTTGCGCGAGGAACTCGGCACCGCGGTGCTGTTCATCAGCCACAACCTCGCGGTGATCGGGCGCATGTGCGAACGCGTCGGCGTGCTGTACGCGGGCAAGCTCGTCGAGGAAGGCGCGACGCGCGACGTCTTCACGCGGCCGCGTCATCCGTACACGGTCGGGCTGCTGCGCTGCCTGCCGACGGCCGGGCGCAGCAAGGACAGCGAGCGGCTCGATACGATCGCGGGCGGCCTGCCCGCGCCGGGTTCGGTCACGCAGGGCTGCATCTACGCGGAGCGCTGCCGTCTCGCCGACGAACGCTGCCGCCGCGAAGCGCCGCCGCCCTATCGGCTCTGTGCCGCGCATGGCGATCAGATGGCGCGCTGCCACTACCACGAGCGTGCGATCGAATTGCCGCGGGCGGTGCGGGATGGGGAGACGGGGTTGGGGGCTGCGTTGTCCAATGGGTTGGTCGATGGCTTGGATACGGCATCATCGGATGCGTCGTTTAATGCGTCGCCGGCTGCCGCGCGTACGGCAAGCGATGCGCGGCGACGCGAACCCTCTTCCACCGTGCTGCGCGCACGCAATCTGTCGAAAACGTTCCACGTTGCCGGCGTACCGCTGCGCGCGGTCGACGACGTTTCGCTCGAACTCGCGAGCGGCGAGACGCTCGGGCTCGTCGGCGAATCGGGCAGCGGCAAGACGACGCTCGCGAAGCTGATGCTCGGCCTGCTCACGCCCGACGCGGGCAGCGTGCTCGAACTCGACGGCATGCCGCTCGCCGCGCGCGTCACGCGCCGCGGCGGCGAGCAACTAAAGTCGCTGCAGATCGTGTTCCAGAATCCGGACTCGGCGCTCAATCGCGCGCATTCGGTGAAGCGGCTGATCGGTCGCGCGCTCACCCGCTTGAGCGCGCTGCGCGGCCCCGCGATCGACGCCCGGCTCGCCGCGTTAACGGCCGCCGTGCGCTTGCCGGAGCGCTATCTCGACGCGCGCGCGCGGCAGTTGTCGGGCGGGCTCAAGCAGCGCGTCGCAATTGCGCGCGCGTTTGCCGGCGAGCCGCGTGTGGTTGTCTGCGACGAGCCGACCTCGTCGCTCGACGTATCGGTGCAGGCCGCAATCCTGAACCTGCTTGCCGACCTGCAGCGCGAGCGCGACGTCAGCTACGTATTCATCTCGCACGATCTGCACGTGGTGCGCTATGTGTCGGATCGCATCGCGGTGCTCTATCTCGGCCGCCTGCTCGAGATCGGCCCCGCCGCCGCGGTGTTCGGCGGACCGCAGCATCCGTACACCGAGGCGCTGCTGTCCGCGGTGCCGACGCTGTATGACAACGGCGAGCGAGTTGGCGAGCCCGACGGTCCGCGATGGCGGAAGCCCGCGCGCATCCGGCTGTCCGGCGAACTGCCGGGCGCGGGCGCGATGCCGTCGGGCTGCGTTTTTCACACGCGCTGTCCGCGCAAGCTCGGCGCGATCTGCGAGGAGCAGGACCCGCCGTTCCTCGATGCCGGCGGCGACGCGGATAAAACCCGCGCGCATCTGATCCGCTGTCATATTCCGTTGGAAACGTTGCGTGCGTTGCAGAGCACGGCGCGTGACGACGGCGCGGACAAGATGGCGAACGCGGACGATCCCGGCGAGGCTGAGTCAGACGACGCCTGACGGCCCGGCATTCAACGCCCGGTAGCGCTGCCAATCTCAACACAGGGCTCGCGCCCTACCCGCCGGCGGCATGTACCGGCATACTGTCCGCTATCCGCCGGCAACGGTGGTGACGTCCCGATCCCCCGGTCGCTCGTCACCGCCGAAGGCCGGTCGGAGCAACCCACCCGCCTTCGGCACGAGCGCCCGCGGAACGCGGCAAAGTACGCGCCGGCAAGCACCGGAGCGTCGCGCGAACCGCGCCGCAGGCGGCGGAAACACCACCCTCATTGCGTGCGAGTGTTATGGAACCAATCCGAGACGATCACCTCATATCAAATTCAACGTTCGATATGAGGGCCCACAACATGCAACGAAACGTTTCCCCTTCCGCGACACGCGCGGCCACCGCCGTGCTGATGGTTGCCGCGCTGGGCCTCGCATCGCTCGCCAATGCGCAAACGCCGGCGCCCAAACCTGCGCAGCTGCTGCAGCAAACCCTGTCGCAAGCCGCGCCGCCGGTCGATCCGACGTTCTCGGCTTACTCGCTCCTGCAAACCTGCAAGCAGCGCCACGACAATGTCGCGGAAGCGCAGTGCGTCGGCGCGATCCGTGGCATCGTTCACGGCTACCAGTATGGCGTGCTGTTCCTCAGCCAGCGCGCCCCGCTGCCGGCCAACGAAACGCAACGCGTCTCGCTGTGCCTGCGCGACGTGCCGGTGTCGTCGCTCGTCGACGACTTCGTCGCGGACGCCGCCCAGGTCGACGACGACTCCCTCAAGCACACCCCCGCCGAAGTCGCGGTGCTCGGCTCCGTGCATCTGCACCATGCCTGCACCTGAGCGCATCGGCAAAGTCAGGCTTCCCTGGCCGGATCGTCGGCATCATGCATGAAGCGCGCCGCCGCATCGCCGGCGGCCGCGCTCGTGCCTGCGCCGGTCCTCACAGCATTTCGAGCGGACGCTTGCTGCGCGGCGGTTTGAAGTACGCGTCGAGCGCAGCGAGTTCGCCGGCTTCCAGCTTCAGTTGCGAGGCGCGATGGTTGTCGCGCACATGCTCGACGCGCGCGGCCTTCGGAATCGCGCAAATGCCGGGCTTGCCCAGCACCCACGCCAGCGCCACCTGAAACACCGAGATGCCGCGCGCGTCGGCGATGTCGTCAAGCGGCGAGCGCTTCGGCAAACGCGCATGATCGACCGGGCTGTAGGCCACCGCCGGCATCCCACGCGCGGCGAGCCACGGCAACAGATCGAACTCCGGCCCGCGGCGCGCGACGTTATAGAGAACCTGATTGGTCGCGCAGGCATCGCCGCCGGGCGCCGCGACGAGGTCGTCCATGTCGTCGGTGTCGAAGTTGCTCACGCCCCAGTGACGGATCTTGCCCGCGCGACGGAGCGCCTCGAACGCGTCGACGGTTTCGGCGAGCGGCACCGAGCCGCGCCAGTGCAGCAAATACAGATCGAGCCGATCCGTTTTCAGACGCTTGAGGCTTTGCTCGCACGCGGCGATCACGCCGCGCCGGCTCGCGTTATGCGGATACACCTTGCTGACGAGGAACACCTTGTCGCGCAAACCGGCGAGCGCTTCGGCAAGCAGCGACTCCGTCGCGCCGTCGCCGTACATTTCGGCCGTGTCGATCAGCGTCATGCCGAGTTCGATGCCGCAGCGCAGCGCATCGATTTCCGCCGCGCGCTGCGCCGGTCTCTCGCCCATTTCCCACGTGCCCTGCCCCAATGCCGGAATGCGCTCGTCGCCAGGCAGGCTTACGCTCGCGATATCGCTCGTCATGCTGACTCCTCAAAGTGGCTCGATTCAATGCGGTTCAATACGGTTCATGCGATACGACGCGTTGCCCGGTCCGGCACCGTGCGCGGGGTGGCGCCACCAGACACGACACGGTCTGACGCATCGGGACGCATCGAAACGCGACGCATGCTACGCAAAACATAGCGACGAGTTTAGCGGCTCGGCAGCCTCGCGGCGGCGCGCCAGGCAAAAGCCCGCTATAACGCGACGCGCCGATGTTCTAGAATTGCCGCTTGCCTATCTCGCGTGAGCCCCATGACCTCTGCCTCGGAAGACCGCTGGCGCGACCTGCGCCCGGACCCGGAAAACGACACGCCGCTCTATCTGCAACTCGCCCGCAAGCTCGGCAGCGCGATCCACGAAAACCGCTGGAACGCCGGCGAAGCGCTGCCTTCGGAGCGCGTGCTGTCGGAAGCGCTCGGCGTCTCGCGCATCACGTCGCGCAAGGCGATCGCGCTGCTCGTCGAGCAGGGTTTGATCCGCCGCACCCAGGGCGCGGGCAGCTTCATCACGCCGCGCTACGAAGACCCGTTGTCGCGGCTGTCGAGCTTCAGCGAAATGCTGCGGCGGCGCGGCTTCACGCCGAGTTCGAAGTGGCTGTCGCGCGAAATCTCGCCGGCCAATCGCGATGAAGTGATCCAGCTCGGACTGTCGCCGGCCGCGGCGGTGACGCGGCTGCGGCGGCTGCGGCTTGCCGACGGCATCGTGATGGCGGTCGAGAACTCCACGTTTCCGGCGGCGGTCATTCCCGATCCGCAGGCGATCGGCGATTCGCTGTACTCGTATCTGGAGAGTCGCGGGCTGACGATCGTGCGCGCGCTGCAGCATTTTCGCGCGGTGAACGCGAGCGAGGAAATCGCGCAGCAGATGAGCATCGCGCCCAACGAGGCGCTGCTGCTGATTACGCGCGTCGGTTATACGGCAGACCAACGGGCGATCGAGTTGACCGATACGTATTGCCGGAACGATTACTACGATTTTGTCGCGGAGTTGAGGAAGTAGGGGTGGAGATGCGAGGTGCCGTGATTCACGCAGAGGGTCGCGGGCAAAACGTCGAGCAACCCACCCATTGCCGCGACACACCGTACGCACCCGGCGCTACGCCCATCTCGCCTCATGTGCGCCGATACGCGCTGGCGGCAACGCATAAAACGCGGGCGTCTCCGCCAACTCTTCCGCCGGCTGCACGCCAAGCACACGGCCGAACTCCGATTGCACGCTCGCAACGCAATCGCCTATCTCGTCGAGCGCGACCCCGGGCGCCCGCTGCCCGTCGGGTAGCAGCCCGAACGACTGAAGCCAGCGCCCCGTCTGCGCGAGCGACACCTTCACATGCCAGCTGCCGCCTTCGCTGGCGCGCCGCGCGAGCGCGACCATCGCGCCGAAAGCGGCCAGATAGCCGGTTGCGTGATCGAGCGCCTGACACGGCAGATGCCGCGGCTCGGCGCTGCCCGCCGCGGCGCGCTCATCCCACGCGATGCCGCTCGCCGACTGCACGAGGCTATCGAAGCCGCGCCGCTGCGCCCACGGCCCCGTGTGCCCGTACGCGCACACCGACACATAGACGATGCCGGGCCGCAGCCGCGCCAGTTCCCGAGGATCGAAGCCGCGCGCCGCGAGCGCGCCCGGACGATACGCCTGCAGGAACACGTCGGCATCGCGCGCGAGTCCGCGCAGCGTCTCGCAGCCGGCCGCGTCGCGCAGATCGGCGACGGCCGAGCGCTTGCCACGACCGTTGTCAATCACGAGCGGCGCGATGTTCGGCAGATGCGGTCCGTTGATCATCAGCACGTCCGCACCGTGATGCGCGAGCGCGCGGCCGGCCACCGGTCCCGCGATGATGCGCGACAGGTCGAGCACGCGCACACCCGCGAGCGGCCGGTCGAGCCCGGCATCGACACAGCGTGGCGGCTCGGCCGGCGCATCGCCGATGCGCTCGATCTCGAAAAGCGGCAAGCCCGCGATCGCCTGCGCCTGTTCGAGCGCGGCCCATTCTTCCGGCATGCGAATCAACGCGGCGCACAGGCCCTCGTCGGCCAGCGTTTGGTCGAGCGTCGCGCCATCCCAATTGCGAATCGCGGCAGCCACCGGCTCGCGCCCATTCTCGCAGCCGAGCACCCGCAGCACGCCTTGCAGGTGATGCGCGAAGTTCGTATGCAACTGGACCCAGCGGCCATCGCGCGTTTCGTAGAAACCCGTCACCGGATCGCGCAGCACGGGCGGCGGCCCGTCGTCGATACGCAGATAGCGTTCGCTGCGAAACGCCGCGAGCGCGCGCCGCATCTGCACGGCCACGTGTTGCCTGCGCCCGCTGCGCAAACGCCAGTATTCGGCCGCGGCGAGGCCGGTCGCCGCAATCGTCGCCGAAGCGAGGCTGCCGACGCGATAGACCGACGGCAGCCCCGGGTCCGAGCCGCTCAGCGAAACGGAATGCAATGCGACCGGATCGCATCCGGCAAGCGTCCAGATATGTTTGAGGGCAAGTTCGGGCGTCATGACAGGGGGCGCATTCGGCGCGTCGACAGCAAGGAAATAAGCCAGGAAGTGACCCGAGTCTAGAATTCCGCCTTGCTGCAATCAATCTTGATTACGATAATCAATATATATTGATTTCTTCGGTTTCCACGCGTTTTCATGCCAGCCCAGACTTTCCTCACCGCCGCCGAAGCGGCCGCGACGCTCGGCATCAGCCTGCCCACGCTGTATGCGTACGTGAGCCGCGGCATGCTCGGCTCGTCGCCGGACGCGCAAGGCCGGCACCGTCTCTACGATACCGCCGAAGTGCGACGCCTCGCGCGCCGCAAGGCCGACGGCAAGCGCGCGGGCAAGGTCGCGCAGAAGGTGCTCGACTGGGGCGTGCCGGTGCTCGAATCGTCGATCACGCTGGTCGCAAACGGGCGTCTTCTGTATCGCGGACACGATGCGATGGAGCTCGCGCGCAACGCATCGCTCGAAGACGTCGCGGCGCTGCTGTGGGAATGCAGCGCGCGGCGCATCGCCGACGCGCCGGCCGTGCCGCTCGCACCTGCGCAATGGGGCGCATGGCTCAAGCTGTGGAGCGACAGCACGCCGCTCGATCGCGCGCTCGTGCTGCTGCCGGCCGCCGCGGCGCAGATGCCGCGCGTGTGGGCGCTCGGCCGTGACGCCCAACTCGACACCGCGTGCGCCGTCATGCGGCTGCTGGCTGCGGCGATGCTGCCGGCGGCGCCGTCGAACGAACCGATGCATCGGCAACTTGCCGCCACGTGGCAGGTCCGCAACCGGCCACAGCGCGCACTGCTGCGCGCGGCGCTGGTCGCCTGTGCGGATCACGAACTCAATGCGTCGACGTTCACGGTCCGCTGCATCACGTCGACGGGGACGCACCTGTTCGGCGCGGTGGCGGGCGGACTCGCGGCGCTGGCCGGTCCGCGTCACGGCGGGGAAACGGTGCGCATCGCCGCGCTGCTCGAAGAAGCGGCGCGCGCGCCCGATCTGGACCGTTACCTCGCGAACCGTCTCGCGCATCATGAACAAGGCGCGCAGGGTCCGGTGCTGTCGGGCTTCGGTCATCCGCTTTATCCAGATGGCGATCCGCGCGCGCGGTTGCTGCTGACGATGCTCGCCGACTGCGCGCCCGCCCGCTCACCGCTCGACAATGCGCTGCGGCTCGCGCGTGCGATACGCGACACAACCGGCGCCGAGCCGACTGTCGATTTTGCGCTGGCCGCGATCGAGCGAGTGCTCGGCCTGCCGGCCGGTGCGGCATTCACGCTGTTCGCGGTCGGGCGCGTGGTCGGCTGGATCGCTCATGCAATGGAACAGACGCGCGACGGGCGGTTGATCCGGCCGCGCGCGCGGTATATCGGGGAGTATGAGGTGGGTCGTTGATGTGAGTCGTTGATTCGCGGCGATGGGTGCAGGTGCCGCTGGTCTGGAATGGACGGCGAGATTCAGGTGTGGACGCGCCGATTCCCTTGTATCGTCATGCGCCGCGCGCTACCACGAACGGTGACGGGCTGAACGCGCCAACCACCGCTCGCGGAACGGCTTCAGACCACACTCGGGCGGCGCGTCAGCCAGGCCAGCATCGACCGGCCGAATAGCGGCTTCGGCACCGCGCGCTCGGAACCGCTCGCGAACGCAAAACGCGCCCCCGCCTGCCCTGCGCTGATCCATGCGACCGCGCCACGCGGCAGCTCGATCGACTCACCCATCGCCAGCCAGTGATCGTCGTGCTCGCCCTCGACCGTCAACCAGACCTCGCCTGAGATCACCTTGAAAATCGACGGACGCGCGACACGCCATGCCGCCGCGGGCTCGCCATGTTCGAGTTCGAAAATCCGGACTTCACGCATCGCCGCTCTCCTAAAAAACTTTTCCGTTGTACCGATTATTGACGTGCGATGATCGAAGACCCATGCACAGTTCCGAACACTTTCATCGGAACTGTTCAGTTAAAAAACCGGACAGTTGGCATGATTGGCTCGACATAAGCGGCAATTTCGGCTCGCCGGCCAACAGAGGAGGCGACGGTATGAAGCTCGATATCCAGCTCGATCGGGACAATGGCGTGCCGCTCACCGAACAGATCGTTGCGGGCATCACTGCCTGGATTCGTTCGCGCAACGCACACCCCGGCTCGAAGCTGCCGTCGATTCGCCAGTTCGCCGCCGACTTCGGCGTAAGCCGCTTTCCGGTAATCGAGGCTTACGACCGGCTGGTGTCGCTCGGCTATGTCGACTCGCGTCATGGCTCCGGCTTCTATGTCGCCAATCGTCAGCCGGCGGGCACGCTCTGCACCGGCGCATCGGACCCGCGCCGCGCCGAAGATGAATCGGACCATCTGCTCCAGCAATTCAGCCATCCGGGCGAAACGCTGAAGCTCGGCAGCGGCTTTATTCCGGAAAGCTGGCGCGATATGGACGGCATCGCGCAGGCGATCCGCCATGTGTCGCGCACCGATCCGGCGAGCATGGTCGATTACGCGACACCGCTCGGCAACCCGCTCCTGCGCGAGCATCTGCGCGCCCGCATCGCGCAGTTGGGCATCCACGCCGAAGCGTCGCAAATCCTCATCACCAACGGCGCGAGCCAGGCGTTCGATCTGCTGATGCGCTACATGCTGAAGGCCGGCGACACGATCTTTGTCGAAGACCCCGGCTACTACAACCTGTACGGCCTGCTGAAGCTGCATGGCGTCAGGCTGATCGGCATTGCCCGCGTCCATAACGGTCTCGATCTCGACGCGATGGAAGCGCAGCTCAAGCTGCACCGGCCGAAGCTGCTGCTGATCAACACGGTGTTCCACAACCCGACCGGCACCACGGTTGCACCCCAGGTCGCGTTCCGGCTCCTGCAAATGGCGCGCGAGCATCGCTTCGCGATTATCGAAGACGATATCTACGCCGACTTCCAGACCGATCCCAGCGACCGCCTTGCCACACTCGATCAGCTCGAACAGGTCATTTACGTGGGCGGACTGTCGAAGACGCTGTCGTCGTCGCTGCGAATCGGCTGCGTGGTGGCGAGCCACGCGATCATCAAGGATCTCGTCGACATCAAGATGCTGACGAGCATTGGCGGCTCGCGCTTTGCCGAAGCCGTGGCGGTATCGATGCTGGAGCGCGGCGCGTATCGCAAATACCTCGAACGTCTGCGCCGCCAGATGCGCGACGCGCTCGGCTCGACCCTCCAGACGCTCGAGGACGCCGGCTGGGAAATTTTCGAGAAGCCGGCGGGCGGCAAATTCGTCTGGGCGCGCGTACCACACGTTGCCGATGCCAAGCGACTCGTGGAATGCGGCGCCCCGTTCGGTGTGACGGTCGCACCGGGCCACCACTTCCGGCCGAACCAGGAACCGAGTCCGTGGACGCGGATTCATGTGGCATTCGGAAACGATCCGCGCGCGTTGGCGTTTTTCCGCGCGGCCGCGAAGCTGAAGCCGGACGAGTGAAGGCGGGGCAGGTAAGCCGCCCCATACACCAGCCCCCGTAAATGGCTGCGCCAGGCCACGCTTTTCCATAAAATAGCGACTCCCAGCCCGTCCCTGCGCCCAGCCGCCCCCATGCCTACGACGCCGACTCCGCCCGCCCTCGCCAGCGACACTGCCCCGCCCCCTTCGGCCCGCTCGCTCACCGTGATGCTGTGGCTCGTCGCCACGGGCTTCTTCATGCAGACGCTCGACTCGACCATCGTCAACACCGCGCTCCCGGCGATGGCGACGAGCCTCGGCGAACTGCCGCTGCGCATGCAATCGGTGGTGATCGCCTATTCGCTGACGATGGCGGTGATGATTCCCGTGTCCGGCTGGCTCGCCGACAAGCTCGGCACGCGCCGCGTGTTCTTCAGCGCGATCCTCGTGTTCGCGGTCGGCTCGCTGCTGTGCGCGAACGCGCATACGCTGACTCAACTGGTGATCTACCGCATTCTGCAGGGCGTGGGCGGCGCGATGCTGCTGCCGGTCGGACGGCTCGCCGTGCTGCGCACTTTTCCGGCGGAACGCTACCTGCCGGCGTTGTCGTTCGTGGCAATTCCAGGCCTGATCGGGCCGCTGATCGGCCCAACGCTTGGCGGTTGGCTCGTCAAGATCGCGTCGTGGCACTGGATCTTTCTGATCAATGTGCCGGTCGGCATCGTGGGCTGCATCGCGACGTTTATCTTCATGCCGGATAGTCGCAACGAAAACACCGGTAAGTTCGATATACAGGGCTACCTGTTTCTGATTGTCGGCATGGTGGCAATTTCGTTCGCTCTCGACGGCCGTACCGAATTCGGTATTCAACACGCCACGGTGCTGGTGCTGCTGATTCTGAGCCTCGCCTGCTTCGTCGCCTACGGTTTGCACGCGGTGCGCGTGCCGTCGCCGATCTTCCCGCTCGATCTGTTCAAGATCCATACCTTCAGCGTCGGCCTGCTCGGCAACCTGTTCGCGCGGATCGGCAGCGGCTCGATGCCCTACCTGATTCCCCTGTTGCTTCAAGTGAGTCTCGGCTACAGCGCCTTCGAAGCCGGCCTCATGATGTTGCCGGTCGCAGCCGCGGGCATGGTATCCAAGCACCTCGTGACGAAACTGATCGTCAGGTACAGTTACCGAAGCGTGCTGATGGCCAACACGATTCTGGTCGGCCTGATGATGGCGAGTTTTGCGCTCACGAGCGCGAATCAGCCGCTGTGGTTGAGGCTCGTGCAACTCGCAATTTTCGGCGGCGTCAACTCCATGCAGTTCACCGCAATGAACACGTTGACGCTGAAGGATCTTGGCACCGGCGGCGCGAGCAGCGGCAACAGCCTGTTCTCGCTGGTACAGATGCTCTCGATGAGCCTCGGCGTAACGGTGGCCGGCGCATTGCTGACGACCTTCACCGGCATCATGCAGCGCGTGACGGCCGCCAATTCGCTGCCCGCGTTTCATGCGACCTTCCTGTGCGTCGGAATCATTACCGCCTGCTCGTCGTGGATCTTCGCGCAGCTTGCGCCGGACATTCGCACACCCGCGAAAAAAACCGATCCGTCGGAACGGGCTTGATTCTTGAACTGAATACCGGACTGGGCGCAAGGCCAATCGCCAGACCGTTTGCGATAGCGAAGTGAAGCGCGTTCCCGAGCGGCCTGCGGCACGTGCCATCGACGAGCGCCGCCGACCTGCAACAGGGCGCGCTGCGCACCAGCGAAGTGCGAATCATCGCCCTCACGCTTTAGCGGGCGCACAATTGCGATCTCGAAGGTCGAGTCAGAGCATGACGGCTGGACGCCCAAGGCGAGTTTGCGTACGCGCATAGTTCTTGCTGGCCTATCCTGTAAACTCTTGTATCTGCGCGTGCGAACTCGTGCCGAGCCTGCAAGCGCCGCCACATCCACACGACTGACATCATGAGCATGATCGAACTCGATCCTCCCGGCTTTCAGCCACCTCGCCCGATGGCCGGCGACGAGGGTTCCCGGCGTACCGTTCTGTATGGCGGATACACCGTTTTCAGCGTGTTTCAGCCCGTTTTTTCGGTCTCGCACCGACGTGCGATCGGGTATCACGCGTCGCTGCGCGCTCACGACGAACATGCTCAGCACGTGCCCTCCCACGAAGTTTTCACTCAAGCCGCGCGCCGTGGCGACCTGCTTGAACTCGGACGCCTCGCTGAGTCGCTGCACCTCGGCAATTTCAACGCGTTCGACAGTCACGACGAATGGCTCTTCCTGAGTCTGCACCCGGCCGCGCTGATGGACACCAGCTACGGCGACGCGCTGCTTGCCAGCCTGAAGACACTCGGTTTGCCACCGCAACGCGTGGTGCTCGAAGTGCCCGAGCAGGCGGGCGGTGAAACCACGCGCTTTGCCGAAATCGTTGACGTGCTGCGCAAATCCGGCTTCCTGATCGCGCTCGATGGCTTTGGCGTGAAGCATTCGAACATCGACCGCGTGTGGAATCTGCGGCCGGACATCGTCACGCTCGACCGCTGCATCCTCGCGCAAGCCAGCGAACATTCGCATATCGAGCGCGTGCTGCCGGGCCTCGTCTCGCTGCTGCACGAATCGGGGCAACTGGTGCTGATGGGCGGCCTGAGCACCGAGCGTGATGCCCTGATCGCGCTTGAATGCAATGTGGACTTCGTGCAGGGTGCTTTTTTCGCGGGCCCGAGCGTCGAACCGGTCAAGCCGCAAGCCGCAGCCGGCCTCATGGATACGCTCTCCGCGGCGCTGCGCCAACGGGTTGCAAGGCGCGAGAAGGCCCAGTCCGAGCGGCTCGCGCCCTATGTCGCCGCGCTGGAAACAGCCGCCGCGCAATTGGTTGCCGGAGAGTCGATCAACGAAGCCACCGCGCCGCTGCTCGCATTTGGCGAAACGGCCCGTTGTTTCGTGCTGGACGGTTCGGGCCGGCAGATTGGCGACAACGTGTTGCCGCCGGGCCGCACCTCGCAGCGCGCCAAGCGCTTCCGCCCGCTGCTGCATTCTGAAGGCGCAAGCTGGGAGCGACGCCCGTACTTTATTCAGGCGATGCGTCAACCCGGTCAGGTGCATCTGACGCCACCGTATCTGTCGATCAACGAAGCGCACCTGTGCGTCACTGCCTCGATTGCTGCCCATAC
>Ga0153988_1000261_pt1 | contig 13391 bp, 8 predicted proteins | sample TSNC072MetaG_FD_104742 | JGI IMG/M metagenome (GOLD analysis project Ga0153988, IMG submission 104742) | Attine ant fungus gardens microbial communities from North Carolina, USA - TSNC072 MetaG | ecosystem: Host-associated > Fungi > Mycelium > Unclassified | place: USA: North Carolina, Jones Lake...
AGAGCAGCAAAACCGGCTGGAAACGAAGAGTTATCCACACCGGAATAGATGTACTACGCTGTCCCTGGGTGGGTCAGATTTAGATGAAAACGGTGGGTGAAGACTGCGTGAAAATCAACAGAAATGGTCTCTTCTTCATTGAAGTAGGTTAAGCCTAGCCGTGTCAAGCGCAATTTGACCATAGGTTAGGTAAGAGGAGACTTAACTTTGCGCCGCTTGAGCAAAACTGACGTACGTCGGCTTTGTGTCGGATAGTGTTCACTGACACCGCGTTGGGCCAATGGCTGCAGAGCGTCAGACCGACGACGAATGCGAACGGCGGGTTATGGCCGACCTGAGACATCTCACGGCACCGTGACGGATGCACACAAGCAGCACGCAGAAGCGTCATGGCATCCCCCGCTGTTTTGTCGGGGAATGTAGCATGCCGACCGGTACCACTGACCGCACGCGCGGCAGGTTTTTGTTCGTTAGCCATGCCCAAAGTGTTTAGAGGCCCAGTCCCAAATCTGGACGATTTGATCGCGGTAGTTCCAGGCGCCAAAGGCCACGGCGATCAAGGCACCCCAAAACCAATGCTCCCTGATCTTTTCGATGCCGGCCTTGAACGAACGCCCGTTCCGTTCGAACCAGTTGGCGTTGGTTTTGAGCGTTCCGCTGTGCGCACGCTCGGCGAAGTTGGCGAACACGTCGACCTTCGACAGCGTTGAACGATGCATGTCGAGGAACCGCTTCTGCTCGAACGCTTCGGCTTCGCTTTGCCCGACCATGAAATCGCGGGGCGTGATGTGGTTCTTTTCCATGAGCGACTGGATGCGTGGGTGACCCGTGTACTTGTTGCCGTAGATCGCGATGAGCACACGCGACAAGTCCACCAGTTGCTTCTCGTCGATGTGGAAACTTTGTGCGCCCTGCACCGCCGCGCGGTGTTCCAGCGCGGGAAATCCGTAGTTCATGTCGCGCATGTTCCAGTGCAGCCAAGTGTGGAACTGGTGGTCGCGGGCGAACGCAAAAAAGTCGTTGAGCATCGCCCGCTCGAACTCGTCATACCGATTTTCAATCTGGTCAAGAGCGTGGGCGCGCTCGGCGGCAAAATGGATCGAAAACGAATGGGTCTGCCCGGATTGCAGGTTTCTCACGGCGATCGACGTGACGCGCGGCGAGTCCGCCTTGGTCTGATCGTAAAAACTCTCGCAAGAGTAGTGAACGATGAGCGTGTTCTCGGGGTTCTTGAACAGATCGTTCAGTTGGTTTTTTGCCCGTTTCCAGCGGTCGTACAGGTCTTGTTGTTGGCCCATGGTCCGGTGTGGTCTTTGTGCTTGATCCGACGTAGAACATAGCACGTCGGATCGGCCAAACACCACCGCTGCGAGGGCCGAGGCGGGAGCTGCACCACCTGATCAGTCGGTGCTCAGGTGGTAGGCTCGGAGCGGCCAACGCGCATATGACAACGGGGCCTCGCGGCCCCGTTTCTGTGTTGCTCTAAACGTTCGTTAGCCCGGCGAGCCACCGTCGTATCCGAATCCGTTCGACGGCACGGGCTCGGGCAGTCCCATGGCCTTCCGAAGCCTCAAGAGGTTGGCGGCGACCGCCGCTTTGCTGCTACCGACCGTCTGCGTTTTGTGCAGCTCGCGCCATTGTTCGGTCACTTGGTCGGGCGGCAGGTCGAAGCGCTTCAGCCAAGCTTCGGTTGCCACCGTGGTGTTCAGTAGCGGGGCGGTGCTGTCGAGCGTTCCGCGCTGGAGAATGTCCATGTCCTCGGCGATGATCGGGCGCAGCGCTGCGTTGAGCAGGACGTACGCTGGCGGCGGCAGCGGCGACTTGCCAGGTCCGTCCGAAATGCCGGATTGGGGCGCGGCACCTGCTTGAATGATCAAACCATCAGTGCCCAACGGTTGACGAACGAACCAGTCGGGAGGCAACGTCCATGAGGTCGGTCCTCCGGCCGCGCGTACGAGGTCCGCATTCAGGGCAACGATCCAATCCACGGTTTTGATCTTGCCTGCCAATCTTACCGTGCTATAACCCATCGGATCGCCAACGTCGATTCCGGGGCCGTACCGACGAGCGAAGAAATACTCCGTCGCCTCGTTTGCTTCTTGCTCCATTGGTGGCAGGTTCACCCCAAAACCGGCGTGCCCGTATACCGTCGGGAGGACTTCACAGAACGCAGCAAACAACGCCTGAAACACCCCCGGCCGGTGCTCGAGGAAAGCACGGGGGAAGGTGAAGTCAAGCACGTCCAGATTGCCGGAGAGAGTAGCTTTCCAATCGGCTACCGTGAACACGCCGAAATCGTAGAAACCCGTCGCAAGCTTGTGGTCGGCGCTCGTCATTTGCACGGCCAACGCCTCGTCCGCGGGCACTGTCGTCGCCAGGGTGTCCAGTCCTGGAGCCTTGTCGATCGGCATAGGCTGCTCGCCTTCCGAATAGAACCAGCGCAGCGGGCCATCCTTCTGCGGCTTTTCCCCGAGCGCACGGGCCAGCGCTTGGGCGTATTCGGTGATCGTCGCGTTGTATTGCTCGAAGCACTTCACGAGTGCAGCGCGCACGGCAGGCGTGTGACCGTTGCGAAAGTAGACAACGCCCCGCACCACGAGCGCCGCGCCGGTGATTCCCTTGCGATAGGGTGGCTCGTAGAAGCCGAACGGCAGTGTGTCTGCGCGATTCGGATCGGCGACCCAGGCTTTCATCTGCTCTTCATTCATGTCTCATCGTTCCATCACGCCGTCAAGGCAATATGCCAGGAGGGAGCCTGCCCGGAGGCGGCAGCGGAAGACCGCCGCCACCGGGGAGCGAGCCGCCGCCGTTTCCGCCGCTTTGGCCGGCAAGGTCGTCCAGGTCGGACGTCGATGACTTCGACTGATGCTGGGTTGATTCTTCACCGTTCTGGTCGTCGTCACCGCATCCGCACTCTGCAGGACCAAGTCTCACGAACTTGGATTGTGAGCCCGCTATTTCGATGTAGTCCTGTCGCTGATCGCGAGAGAAATCGTCCGGTGGGAACTTGTATTCAACCACCATTTTAATGTTTGCCTGGACAGGCGGCTGCGTGGGGTCGTTGACGACCACAACATCCGGCCGGCGAAGATTGCCTTGACCCGCTTTGTACTTCTTGCGGCCGCCGGGCCAGTAGTCGTTGATCCACTGGCGGATGTCAGAATGCGGGCGTAGCAGGTCATCCGGGTCCGTCACCGGCTCCGGAGGTACCGCTTTCATGTTGTAGGTCTGTTCAGGTTTGTACTCGGTCGGCGCGCCGGTTTCCATCTGCGAAATCTCGTTCGCGAAGTCCAACCGCTGCTGAACGCATCGTTGGCGCTGGATTCGGCCGTTACGAGTCGCAACGCCGATCTTTTTGCACTTGCAAAGCACTTGGCAAAGAACCATGCGATCTTTTTTCGACAAACGACCGCTGACGCCTACCGGGGTCGTTTGACCTTCGGGCGAGACCCCACCGGTCATGGAGCCCGGACCGTAGTCGCTCATGCTCCCTCGCTCCCGGGATGGCTGAACATCAGCGACGAAGCGTCATGCTCCTCAAGCCAATCTGTGAACCCGTTCCCGTCCGTCTTGCCTTGGATCACGCGACCGTCCGACGACCTGACCGTGTACGGGTGTCCCGCGACGGGCTTGCGCGTGATGTCATCGAGCACCTGAAAGCGCCCGCGATAAGGCGTTTGCCGGTTCGTCTCGGGTAGAACGCTTTTCCCGCCGCCTATCGAACCACCGCTAGTTGGTTCGGCCGTTGTATTGTTTTGCGAGGCGATGAGTGTGGCCCCACATGCTGTCGTGTCGCCTTCGGAGGCGACGGGCCGACCGTCGAACGTCACGCCGAGATTCTTGACCCCGATGATCGGATAGATCCCGCCACACTTGGGACACGACACCTTGTCACCCAAGAGTGCGAGGGGGACGCCGTCTGACTTGTTCTCCGGCGAACAGGCAAGCACGCGACCGCCGTGCGAGGTCGTGTCGCCCTCGCGAATGAACGCAAAACCCATAATGCATGCCCTCTCTCTTTTTTTGTCGGAGGAATGTAGCACGGCGGGTTTTCCTAGGACCACCCTGTCAACATTTGCAGTCTTCGCATGCTGCCTTTGCGGTCGCTACAGGTTCAGCGCGATTCTGGGGAGGGATCGAAGGCGCTTGAACGGTACGACGCACGGTGTCAAGTAGGGAATGGCTGCGCCGCCTTGACGGTGAAGCGGATGGCGGCCATGGTTTACGCAATGCACGCCCGCTGAAATTCGGCGACCCATTTCGCGAGTTGGGCGAACTTGATATAAGGTGTGGACTGCGCCTAGTTCGCGCCGGGGTTGATGCCCGCTCGGTCGCAAAAAGATTTCGCGTGAGTCACCGTTCGGCTCTTGCATTCACAAGTGGAGAAGATTCGACGGTTGGCCACGCTCGCTTCCATTTAATGCGTTTGCAGTGGGAGTGTTTCGGCTTTTCGTATCGGGCGGCGCTAGACAAGATCAATAATGAATTAGGGGAAGTCCAATATGGGAGGCGTCGATCTCCAAGGGCTAGCCAGGGATTATTGGCATATCGGCTTGGTGGCCGTATTTCTGGTCGTCATCACGATCGATTTCGTCGTCCGCTTTGTCGGTCAGTCGAAAATGTTGTCGCGAGAACTCAAACAGTCATTGACCGCGCTCTTGGCGATTCGCTCCAATATCAAAGGCGATATCACCGAGCTCGACGAGATCGGCGAGAAAGCGATGTCAGGGCCGGCACTCAGCCATTTGTGGAGCGAATACCGCAAGACGCTGCACCCCCAAAAGAGAGCCGATGAGCACGGGCAGATCCAGCTTGTGCGTTGGCGCTCTACCGCCTTAGCCGAGAGCTTCTTCACCGAGCAAGCCGTCGTGGAGAGCCGCCTCAAGACTGAGTATTTCAAGCACCTTCCGGGAATTTTGACTGGCTTGGGGATCATCGGCACCTTCTTGGGCTTGATCAAGGGGCTGATTCACTTCGATGTGTCGATCGACCCGGCTAAGGCGCAAGAACAGCTCCGCGGTCTTGTGAACTCAGTGGGGCATGCCTTCTTCGTCTCTGCTTCGGCGATTGGTTTGGCAATGCTGTTCACTTGGATCGAAAAGTCCTTGGTCACGGCGCGTTGTCGTCAAGTAGAGCAGTTGCGTGAAGTGATCGACAGTCTGTTTCAAGGCGGGGCGGGAGAAGAGTATCTCGAACGGCTCGCCGTCTCGTCGGAAAACGCTGCCACCCAGTCTGCCCAAATCAAGGATGCGCTGGTCGCCGACCTCAAAGAGATATTGACGACGCTGGCCACCAAGCAAATGGAAGCGCAGGCGCAGAACGTCGGGCAGATGTCAGTCGACATGGGCAAGGTGATTGCAGAGAGTCTCAGCGGCCCCATGGACGCGATTACCAAGGCCGTTCAGGGAGTGAGCTCAAACCAAGGCGAGGCCGTCAACAAGATGCTGACGGACGTTCTGGCGAGCTTCGCCTCGCAAATGCGCGAGATGTTTGGCGGGCAGATGGCGGGCATGTCTGAATTGATGGTCAAGGCCAGTGAATCCATGCAGGCCACTGCGATCCAGTTTGGGCAGCTCGCCGCGAACATGAACGCGGCAGGGACCAACACGGTCGACGCCATGGGCGAGCGTCTGGGCAAAGCGTTGGAGGCCATGGATGCCCGCCAGGCGGCGATGAATGCCCAGATGGGGGCGTTCGTCGAGCAGATAAAAGCCTTGGTGTCGGAATCGCAGAGCGAGTCGTCGCAGAAGCTCAAAGACACGCTGACGGCGGTGGGTGATCAGGTCGCGGGAGTGGTTGAGCAACTCAGAAAACAGGCCGAGCAGGCAGCGGAATCTCAAGGCGAGCGTCATATGCGTTTTGAGCAGACGACGGGTCAGGCCATCGGCTCGCTGTCGAGCCAGGTCGAGAAGTTGCTGGCCCAATCGATGGAGACCAACAAATCGCTGCAAAACACGGTGGCAAGCCTCGCGCAAGCCACCGATAAAGCGATTTCTGGCATGAATTCCGGCGCCGAAACGCTCTATGTCGCCGCCTCCGATTTCGCAAAGGCTGGTCAGGGCGTGTCTGAGGCCATGCAGGCGTCGGTTGTCGCGACGGAGGCGATCAAAGCCGCCTCGGCCCAGCTCACCAGTTCCACCGATGGAGCGCGTGCGATCTTTGCCGACTACGCTAATACACGCGACACCTTTGCGCTGATGGTCGCGGAGTTGGAGCGCACTTTCGAGAACGCCAAGCGCGATGCGTCGATGACGTCCGAAATCATTGGGCGTATCGAAACCGCAACCCAGCAACTTGCCATCGCGCAGAAGCAATCCGAGGAATATCTCCAAGGCGTCAGCGAGGTTTTGGTCAAGGCGCACGAATCGTTCCGAGAAAACGTCGAGCGCACTTTGCGAGATGGAAACCGCCAGTTCCAGAGCGAGTTGTCGAGTTCGGTCCAGTTGCTCTCCGGGGCGATCAAGAACTTGGGCGACGTGGTCGACGACATTCCGGCTCGGAGGTGATAGGCCATGCTTGGAATCAAAGCTCCCAGGCGGCGCGGCTCCCGAGATGATGGCGAGAAGCCATTCTGGATTTCGTTCTCGGATTTGATGACGGCGCTGATGGTGCTGTTTCTGGTGGCCATGGCTGTGGCCCTGATGGCGGTCACGCAGGGCTTGCAGCAGATCAAGAAGGCGACAGAGGAGCGCGACAGGACCATTGAGAGCTGCGTCGCCGATGTGGATGCGTTGACCAAACTTGATGAATTCAAGGGCGTCACCGTGCGCGGCCACTCCATCGACTTCGGCACCTTGGTCCAGTTCCAGGACAATGCGCACAAGTTCGAGAATCCTGACGACGAGCACTTCGTCCGCAAGTTCGTCCCGCGCGTGCTGGATGTGGCCCGCTCGGCCAAGTGCGACAAGTGGTTGAAGCGTGTTGTGGTTGAGGGCTTCGCGAGCAAGACGGGCGATTACCTGTTCAATCTAAATTTAAGCTATCTGCGCTCGCAGCGGGTGCTCTGCGCCCTGCTGAGCACGCAGCCACCGGATGCACTGTCGGCGGCTGACCGCGCGCTGATCCAAACGCTATTCTTGGCGGGCGGCTCGTCCTTCAATACGACATCGAGCAGCGCGGCCCAAATGCGGCGCGTTGAAATCAAGCTGGAATTTCGCGATTTGGGCTCATCCAAGGAGCCGCCACCCGATATTCCATTGGACCCCGGGCTGAGATGCCCCAACGACCGATGATCGAAGCCCTCGCGATTCTTCAAACTGCGCTCACGCGATCCTTCGCGGGCAGCTTGGTGTCGCCCGAAACATGGTCGGACCCGGAGGAAATGGCCCGCGCGCGCAAGCGCGTCCAGCACGACCATGGCGGGGCGGCCATCGCCGCCGATTCTCGCTCGATATTGGCCGCGATCGCGGATTTCAAGAGATCAGGTCAGATCGGCGGATTCCGTGATCTCAAATATGTTTGCCTTGGCATCGGTGCATTGGACAGCAAAGGTTGGTCCGTGCTGGCGGACGAGGCGCTGCGGGGCACTGTCGCCCGCATGGCCGAGCAGCAGTCGCAGGCGCATCGGCGACTGCGATGCTTCCAAGCTCTGCTGTCGACTTATTTCTCATTTCCCTTCAACAGCAAGGATGCAAGTCTCGAATCGAAGACGGGGTGGCGCGGCCTGCGCGGATGGCTTCGGGCCGAGCGCGACCGCATAGGAAAGCTCCTCGACTTCAAGCCCCCTTGGTTCGAAACGCTGTTGCGCCATCCAGAATTGCTGACCAACCAGCCGTGCGACAAGTTTGGCTCCGATCTTCTGCGGGGCGACGCGTCGAGTTTCAATGACGCTCGGGATGGGTTGTCGATCCCGGAGACTTCATGGGTGATCGACGAGGCGGTGTTCGCCCAAATGAAAGCCGCCGCGGACCTTAGAGATCCGCTGTTCAAATCTGCGTTGCCCGATTTGCTTGCGATCGCTATGGGACGCGCGGGCGTTTCTATCAGCGAGTCCTTGAGAATTCGGTGCGTCGCCCATCTGGTATCGCGCTATGCGCGATGCGACGATCGGCCCGAGCAGCCTGCGTTGCGGGACGCCGCCACATCGACGATTGGCAACCCATGGCTTCGAAGGACCCATTGGGACGCGTATGTCCGCGTTGGCGACAAGGCTGACGATCAGGCGCGGGAGATGGTGTTCTTTTGGCTCAAAGAGCGGCTGGTCGCCGACTTCTTCGAGCTTCTCAGCGTCGATGGAATCAACGACAAGCGGCGAGTGGCCTACTGGCTGAGGTTTGTGCCGTTTGTGGAGGACATGTGGTTCGCGCTGGGCTCTTCGGCGTCGAGCCGACGAGGAGGAAAATTTGGCGAGTTCCGCGAGAGGGCAAAGGGGCGCTTGCTGAATCTTGAAGGCACCACGGCCGACAACAATGCGTTTGTCATGCGAATCGGCGCCTACTTGGCCGTCGAGTTTGGCGCAGGCGGGAATGCCTTCTATCTGTTCCGGTGGGATTCGCTGAGCCCCTCACTTTTGCAATCCCTCAACTCCGGGCGTGCGAGCGAAGGGGTCCACATCACCGAGCTCAAGGGTGATGACAATGAAGACACGATGCGCCACCGCGATTCGCCAGTCGCATTGAAGAGCTGGGAGCAGAAGTTCGACGACAAGTTGACTAAGCTCATCGGGAAGAAGCCGGAAACACAGCCCGCATGTGTGCCGTCCCTTGAAGCCTTGGTCGCTGATGGGCGCGTCGAGGTGAAGGATCTTCGAGGCGCTGGCGGCGCTCTTTGGGTGTACGAAATCGACCGCTCGTCGCATCTAGCTAGGAAACTGCAAACCATGGGATTTTCGTTCAGGGCCGGCCGTGGCTGGTTTAAGGAGTAGGCAATGGTCTGGTCGCCCTTCAAATCAAAAGACAAAGCCGCGGCAAGCCTTCCGGCAGAGAGACCCGCCACGCTGCTGGTTTCTTGGGACCGCAACGGAGCATATTTCCGTCCCGAGCCGGCATTCGACAACTGGCTTTCGTCGCCGATGTCCTTTGAGGTGGGCTCCGAGCTTGTGCTCCTGCTTCGCCAGCTCGAAGAGGAGGGGTTCGCTGAATTAAATTCCGATGGCGCGAGCCTCTCATGGTCGAACTACTACACGCTGCTGGAATCCCCGGAGCATTGTGGTGCTCTCGGTCTTTTGGGATTGCCGGGGCAGAAGGCGTGGAAGCCGATCCTGTCGAGCAACGGCACGCTGACGGATGCTAATTTCGCGGTCAGCATTCAAGGGTGGCTCGATCCCCATGGACAACGACCAAATGGAAACGTCGGCATCGAGGGCGCCGTGCTGACTGCGGGAGGCAAGTCGGCGATCTTGCCGGAGGCGGCCTGGCGAATGGCGCAGGCTATCGCTGAGCAGCGAAGCCGCAAGGCAGACGAACGCACGCCGGATGTCAACAAGCGAGATTGGTCCACTATACGAGGCCATGCTTCCCGCGCGGGAGCCGACCTGACCGACTATCTGCGCAAGACAGTGGTCCTGACGCCCGAGCGTTTGCGAATCGATCTCCGCAAGGGCGATGTGATTGGCGACAAACTGGTGGAGGTCATGCCGGGGTTCGATGACGCGCCACCGCGCTGGCTTGAACTGTTCGACCGCTTCGACACGGTGCCGGAGCGCTATGAAATTCCAGACGGCAACGGCCTGGTGCACGTGCTGTTGTCGGAGGAGGCGCGGACGGTGCTGCGGGAAATTAGGCGCATGCCTGGCCGGCGCATCGCTGGGGAACGGGCCGAGGCTTTTGTCCGCAACCCATTCGCCACCTTGGGTCCGGACGCCGCGAAGGTCATTGACCCCGAGCAGTTCGAGCGCGCGAGAGAGGATGCCGGCATCGTGTTCGCCCGCTTCACCGCGAAGGTGTCGCGCGACGACAAAAGCAATCCGTATGACGTGTCACTGATTGTCGAAGAGACGCTTCGGGGAGCAGTCCGAGCCGAGCAATTGAAGTTCGAAGGCCCGGTCGCGTTGGACGCGTTTCTCAAAAAACTCGATGGCAAAATGGCGGCCGGCGCGCAGTGCTGCCATTGGCAGGGCTTCGACCTTGAAATCTTGGGCGACACGCCAGCGCAGGCGGCTTTGTTGCGCGGAGCTCTGAGCGATTGGCGACGCCCCAGCCTCATAAGCGCGGCCGACATTTTTGACCTTTCAAAATACTCCGAGCGAGTGGGCGGCTTTGGGGTCGAGAAGCCCTATTACTCGCCTTTCATCGCCAAGAAGAGCGAGGACGCTGGGTGGTTTCCCGAAAATGTCGATTTGGGTTTGTGCTTTGAGCCTGAGGGCGGCGGCGAGACGGTGGCCATCGCGCTGGATGACAGGAATCTGAAAAGTTTCCGAGCAGAGCTCGACAAAGCTCGCCAAGAAAAGCAGGAGACTTTCACGTTTCCGGGCTGCCCCAAGCCGGTGCCGGTTGCGTGGGCGGTCGACGCCTTGGAAACCTTGGGGCACGTTCGTGAAGATGTTTCGAAGGGAACATTCGACCCGAAGAAGCCGACCGCCAAGGGGCGCGCCTCTGAGCGCAAGGGGCTGGTCGTCAAGCCCAACGTCGATGCTTTGGATTACGAGGAGCGGCGCGGAGTCCTTGCCGCCCCCGTGGAGCCGGCCGCGTTGCCATCCGCCATGCTCAGCCACATTGAACTCAAAGAACACCAGCTTGATGGCGTCGCATGGCTTCAGCATTTGTGGCGGCACTCGCCCACCGCTTGCCGGGGCGCTCTGCTCGCCGACGACATGGGGCTTGGCAAGACCATCCAATTGCTCACGTTCATGGCCGCAGCCATCGAGCGAGAGACCGGCATCGACCCGTTCTTGGTGGTGGCGCCCGTCTCGCTGCTCGAGAATTGGAGGGAGGAGATCGCCAAGTTTTTCGCGCCAGGCGCAATGAAGGTCCTGACGCTGTATGGCCCAGACTTGGCGTCCAAGAGGGTGCCCAGGTCAGCGCTCGACGAAGGGCTTGTCGAGGCAGGGTCGCCCAAGCTGCTGTCGTCGGGATGGCTAGGCTCGGCGAACGTGGTCCTGACGACCTACGAGACGCTTCGCGATCTAGAGTTTTCGTTGGCGGCGCAGCGTTGGTCGGCCATGATTTGCGACGAGGCGCAGAAGATCAAGAATCCCAACGCGTTGGTGACTCGCGCTGCGAAAAAGCAAAACGCCAGGCTGAAAATCGCCTGCACGGGAACGCCCGTGGAGAACACCCTCACTGACATCTGGTGCCTCTTCGACTTCATTCAGCCGGGGCTGCTCGGCGCGTTGAAGGACTTCGGCTCAAAATATCGTAGGCCAATCGAGTCCGAGACCGACGAGGAAAAGGCCCGCCTCGAAGAGCTGCGGGGCTTGATCGAACCGCAAAAGCTCAGGCGCACCAAGGCGGAAGTCGCCAAGGACCTGCCCAGGAAGATCGAATTCGAGGGGTGCCGCGCATTGCCCTTGTCTCAGCGCCAGCGCGCGCTTTATGCAGACGCCGTTGCGCAGTTTAGGTCGAGGTCGGGCGGGCGCCAGGCGACAGGGATGCAATCTCCGTTGGGGCTTTTGCAATACTTGCGCCGGCTCTGTTCCGATCCCAGATCGCCCGGCCATCTTTCCACCGAGTCCGAGCCGCTCGCTGACATCGAGCGGAACTCGCCCAAGATGGCGTGGATGCTGGGACATCTGCAAGAGATCAAGAAGGCCGGGGAAAAGGCCATTGTGTTCTGCGAGTTCAGGGATTTGCAACGGACATTGCAGCGGGCCATATCAGATCGCTTCGGCTTCGTCCCCGACGTGATCAACGGTGACACATCGGCGGACTCTGCCAACGCCAACAATCGTCAAAGGCGGATCAAGGCGTTTCAGGAGAGGCCGGGCTTCGGCGTGATTGTGCTTTCACCGCTTGCGGTGGGGTTTGGCGTGAACATCCAAGCGGCCAACCACGTCATCCACTTCACCCGAACGTGGAATCCGGCCAAAGAGGACCAAGCCACGGACCGCGCCTACCGCATTGGCCAAGAGCGCAATGTCCACGTCTATTACCCGGTCGTGGTAGCTCACGACTTCCTGACCTTCGACGCCAAGCTCGACACGCTGCTCAACAAAAAGCGAGCGCTTTCGACCGACATGCTTAACGGGGCAGGGGATGTGAGCCCCGCTGATTTTGGGGACTTGGAAGCTCCCGATGGCGGCAACGCGTTCAGCAATGAGTCTCTGACCGTCGACGACATCGGCGCACTCGATGGCGACGCCTTCGAAGCCTTTTGCGCGTTGTTGTGGACCAAGATGGGCTATGCGCGGACTATCAAGACCAAGCGTGTGGGTGACGGCGGTGTAGATGTGGTCGCCATTAAACGCAGCGAAGGTGCATTGATCCAGTGCAAAAGCTCGACCGTCGAAGATAAGGAGCTTGGGTGGGAGGGAGTCCGAGATGTCTCTGCTGGACGGGCCTCATACGCGGCTCGCTATCCCGGAATCACTTTCTCGATGGTGGCCGTCACCAACCGACGTTTCAATCAGGCCGCGAGACACCAAGCGGGAGTTTTGAACGTGGAGTTGATCGAAGGCGACCATCTCGCGGAAATGCTCGCGCTCCATCCAATGAAACGCGGCGAGCTTGAGCGGTTTTTGCTCGCTGGCTGGGGCGCTGTGTGAGCGGATTGCCATCATCCAAACACGCGTCATCATCGAAGCGAAGTTGGGCGGCAGATACGACCTCGAGGCGATGGCCGCTACCGACGGACTACCACGGCAAGCGCGCTCGATGAAGAGTCGCCGCGTTGTTCAGTTGATCAAGCAGCGGTTGTGGAAGATGCGCCTCCGTAGCTAGCGAGGCGGCTCTGAGTAGTTGTCCAAGTTGTTGTGGGGCGTTCCCTTCTTCGCGAATGGCTTCTTGCAGCAATGGGACCGAGAGGCTTGGCGATCGCAGCAACGCCGGAGTGCGCGCGTGCTCTCGCCACATGTACGAGAACGCTTTGGCGAGAGGTTTGAACGCCGAGTCGAGAAAAACTTTGCTCGGTAAAATCGATAGCCAATTCAGAGCTCGAATTTGGCACCTAGCCGTTGTCTCGGGGCTGCGTCGGCTTTCCATGAGGAGGCGGAAAACAGCGCCCAATCTGTCGATCGGCTTTGCGTCGGTAATCATGACTAGTTTCGCCGCGTCGATTGGGGCGACGGAGATCGCCCGCAGCGCCTCGCGCGCTTCGCCGAGAAGCGCTGCGCTGTGGGCTAGACCACCGAGGTCGGCGATCCAGGTAGCGGCGAGTTCCTCGACTGAGCCGCCCTGTTAACGGGCGCGCAGAATTGACCCACCTGGCCGTGTGATTTGCATCGAAATTTGACCCACGTGATTGAATGTCCTGCTCGATATTTGAGCAGGGGATACAGAGGTGATCACGGTGGGTAT
>Ga0153988_1000262_pt1 | contig 13280 bp, 16 predicted proteins | sample TSNC072MetaG_FD_104742 | JGI IMG/M metagenome (GOLD analysis project Ga0153988, IMG submission 104742) | Attine ant fungus gardens microbial communities from North Carolina, USA - TSNC072 MetaG | ecosystem: Host-associated > Fungi > Mycelium > Unclassified | place: USA: North Carolina, Jones...
AGGATGGTAGTAAGAGGATGGTGATGGACTATCGCAACTTGAATGATCAAACGATAAAGAACAACTACCCGCTCCCATTAATTACAGAATTAATCGACAATATGGGGAGTAAGAAAGTGTTCATGAAAATGGATCTCAGGTGGGGGTTTAACAACGTTAGGATAAAAGAGGAGGATGAGTGGAAAAGAGTGTTCACAACGCACATTGGTTCCTTTGAACCAACTGTTATGTTTTTTGGGATGACAATTTGCCAGCAACCTTTCAAGCAATGATGAATGAAATCCTGAGGGACCTGATAAATGAAGGAAAAGTAGCAGCATTTGTGGATGATGTGTTAGTAGGAACAGAGACAGAGGAGGGACACAATGAAATTGTGGAGGAAATATTGAGGAGGTTAGAGGAGAACGACTTGTACATCAAGCCGGAAAAATGTGTGTGGAAGGCGAAAAAGATAGGATTCCTAGGGGTTGTCATAGGACCTAACGGGATAGAAATAGAAGCAGAGAAAGTGGACGGAGTACTTAGTTGGTCACAACCAAAAAATGTAAAAGACATCAGAAAGTTTTTGGGCCTTGCAAACTATTACAGGAGGTTCATTAAAGACTTCGCTTGAGTAGCAAGACTGATGAACATACTTACGTGGAAGGATGAGAAGTGGCAGTGGGAGGAGGCACAGCAAAAGGCATTTGACGAGTTGAAATGGGCCTTTACAACAAAACCAGTATTAGCAGCACCTGACTTAGACAAAGAATTTCAGGTGGAGGCTGATACCTCAAATTACGCTACTGGAGGAGTACTATCAATGAAGTGCTTAGACGAAAAATGGAGACCAGTCGCTTTCATTTCAAAATCTCTAAGTGATACAGAACGAAACTATGAGATTCACAATAAAGAGATATTAGCAGTAGTCAGATGTCTAAAGGCATAGAGGCATTTCCTAGAAGAAGCAGTAAAGAAATTCAAGATTTGGACAGATCACAAAAATCTCGAGCACTTTATGAAGGCGCAAAAGTTAAATAGGAGACAAGCAAGATGGGCCTTGTACCTATCTAGATTTAATTTTATGCTAAAACATGTTCCAGGGAGTAAAATGGGGAAAGCAGACAGTTTGAGCAAGAGGCCAGACTGGGAGATCAGAGTGAAAAAAGACAATGAGGACAAGATGTTGGTGAAACCAGAGTGGTTAGAAGTGAGGAAGACAGAAGCAGTAGAAATCATAGTAGACGGGGTAGATCTACTAGAGGAAGTTAGAAAGTCAAAGGTGAAGAATGACAAAGTAGTGAAGGTGGTAGAAGAAATGAAGCGAGCAGGAGTAAAGATGCTGAGAGATGAAGAGTGGAGAGAGGTAGACAGCATTATGTATAAAGAGGGAAAAGTCTACATGCCAAAAGATGAGAAATTAAGGGCAGAAATAATTAGACTATATTATGATATGCCAATAAGAGGGCATGGGGGACAGTGGAAAATGGTAGAACTGGTGACCAGAAACTTTTGGTGGCCAGGAGTAACCAAGGAGGTAAAGAGATATGTGGAAGGATGTGATGCTTGCCAGCAAAACAAAAACTGCACAGAACAGCCGGTAGGAAAATTGATGCCAAACTCAATCCCAGAAAGACCTTGGACGCATATATCGGCAGACTTTATCACCAAGTTGCCTCTAGCATAGGGATATGACAGTATTCTAGTAGTAGTGGATCGGCTAACTAAAATGGTCCACTTTATACCAACTACAGAGAAGATGTCGGCAGAAGGATTAGCAAGGTTGTTCAGAGACAACATGTGGAAGTTACATGGTCTACCTGAGAGCATTATATCAGATAGAGGACCACAATTTGCGGCAGGATTAATGAGGGAGTTGAATGAGATGTTGGGGATTAAGAATAAATTGTCAACGGTGTTCCACCCTCAAACAGATGGACAAACAGAGAGGGTTAACCAAGAGCTGGAACAATACTTAAGAATGTTCATTGATCACAGGCAAGAGCAGTGGCCAGAGCGGTTAGGAACAGCAGAGTCTGCGTATAACAATAAAGTGCACCCAAGTACCAGAACGTCGCCTTTTAAGGCACATTACAGACAAGATCCCAGGATGGGGTTTGAGATGAGAAAGAAAGAGAAATATGCAGGAGCAGAAAAGTTTATTGAGAAAATGAAAGAAATACAGGAGGAGGCAAAAGCAGCACTAGGGAAAGCACAAGAAGAGATGAAGAAGTACGCAGACAGGAAGAGAGGGGAAGTAGACGACTATAAAGTAGGGGACTTAGTGATGTTGAGTACTAAGGATCTGAAATACCAGATGGTTGGGAGAAGGACAGAGAAGTTGACGGAGAGATTTGTTAGCCCTTACAAAATCAAGAAAATTGTGTCATCAAACGCAGTAGAACTAGAACTACCCAGCACAATAAAAATACACCTGGTAGTCAATGTTAGTAGGATACGTAGATATGTAGGGCAAGTAGAAGGACAGAGGAAGGAGCAACCAGCTCCAGTGACAATCAAGGGAGAAGAAGAATGGGAGGTGGAACATATACTAAATAAAAGAAAGATCAGAGGGAAAGATAAATATTTAGTACATTGGAAGGGATTTATGGCAGAATCAGACACTTGGGAAGGAAGGGAGAATTTGAAGAATGCAAAAGAAGCAATCAAAGAATTTGAGAAAGAGTATCAGCGAGATATGGAAGACATGGCAAGACAAGAACATGAGGAAGCAACGTTCAAACAAGAAGAATTGCCAGGAAGATTTACGGCAAAGAAATTATATGAATAGTTAGACATGCGGTATGACCAAGAATATTAGGGAAGAATGGAGAGAAATTGGAGACGATGGAAGGGCAAGAAACCAGTGAAAAGAGAGATAATGAAAACGATCCCGGAGAAAGAAGAAAGTAAGGAAGAAAAATCAGGAGTTAGAGAATGGACGGAAGAAGACGATGATGAAATAAGCAATATAATTGACCCATACTATGAGTTGTAGGGAAATTCCTCGTCCCAAGGAAACTTAAAAAAGGGGTGGTGTCATGACTTGGCAAAATAGCTAAGTCATTATTTATATTTACTTACTTTTCTTTTCTTTTGGACTTACTACATAGGAAGAAGTGCAGGAAAGTGTCACATCACAAGTGTCACAAGTCACAAGTCACAAGATAGAATGTCACATGGTCATGTCACATGGTGTCACATGACAAGTCACATGAGGGTGTGGGAAAATAGTGCACAGACTATGTAGTAGTTGTATAAGTAGTGTAGAGAATCTAATAGGAACTCCATTGAGTTCTTCTTGTCAACTCAGATAAGGAGTGTGTCTAAGTCATCTCAGGCTAAGTCACTACACTAGATGGTTTAATGGAAACAGAAAGATATTCAAAGACTGGTGAAGAGCAATGAAACTCTACCTCAGGGTGAACAAAGTCACAGATGCCAACAAGAAAATTATCACAGTACTAGGCAGATTCCAAGGGGGAACTGCAGGAGCATTTGCTCAACAGAAACTTGACAAGATAGATGGAGGAGACGACACTCCAAGTTGGGATGCCTTTGAGGTAGAATTACAACTAGTCTATAGCGACAAGACAAAAGAAGCAGATACAGAGTGGCACATTGAAACATTCATACAAGAAAAGAAACACATTGTGGACTTCCTTATCAAATTCATGGCTTTAGTAAGCAAAGCACAAACAAATGATCAGCATGTAATATTTTTGCTGAAGAAAAATGTAAATAGAGAAATCATCAGAGCCATAATGGCATATCTGCCAACTCAAGCTCCAAAGAGTTTAGAACAATAGAAGGCGGCAATCACAGCAGTAGGACAAGGATATGAGTGGACCAACAACTACAGGATAGGTTCAGGAATAACCTACAGAGGAATAGGTAAACTAATGGAAATAGGATGACAAAAGAACAATGAACAAGGATGCAAACCCAAGTGTTACAACTTTAACAAATTTGGACACATGGCAAAAGATTACTGACAACCAAAAAAAGAGAAGAAACCACAAGGATATTTTAAATGTGGCAAAGAAGAACATATCATCATAGGGTACAGAGCACCTCAACAAATGAAGATTAGAAACTCACAGAAAGAGGATTCAGAGGATGAAAAAAACCAGAAGGGTTTTGTCAAAGGTTCGGAGTAAGCACGATACAACAAACCACTATAACTAGTTCTGCAAAAAATTGATATGTTATTCCACAAAGGAGAGAACAATTGAGGGAACTTATAGTACACCCAACAATCAAAACCAATGATGGAAGAAAGCTCAAAGTCAAGGCATTAATTGGCTTAGGATGTATAAACACTATCATTGCCAAGAAAACAATAGAAGAAAAAGGGATACCCACCAAATCACTCCCAAAACCATTCAATATATACAATTTGGATGGATCAAGAAATGAAGAAAAGACAATTAAAGAATTTATACCTCTGGAAATCAATTCAAATAGACATATCTATCAAGCCTCAATTTAACAGAAGAGAGAGATGTTGGTTGAATGGGTCTCTTCCCTACACAACCTGAACTCAATTGATGGACAAGCAAAGGAGTAGGAATTTCTAGGACTTTTGTGTAAGAGAACACCCTAGGGAAAGGCCTAAACTCTAAGTCAGCTCCCATCTAAGGGGCTAACCTAACTTGGTAAGTTGCCTTCCCACCCTCTTTACCTTCTCGTCCATCTCCACCTTGATGTGCCTGTGCATCTATAAATAGGACAGTGGTATTATTAGTTAGTGCTCACATGGCTATGGTACACAGACCATCAGTTTTAGTATATAAGACTGCTTGTGTAGTTAGATCTAGCTTCACTCAAATATCACCTCAGCTTCCAGGACCATTACCTCTAGGATTAAGTCACCTTGAGTGCTCGCCCTAATATTTTGCTTAGAGACAACGAAACTAAAGACTATAGTAAGGCTAGATGTATTAATACCTAAAGAACTATACAGTTAACTCTAATGGCAACAGACTGGTGTGACCTCTAGTTGTCATGGGGTTGTGACACATATCAAGCAAATTGATACAGTAGTATCAGAAATCAAGGAAACAGATCTATTCCTAGGACACGACTAGCTAGTGGAACACAACCCAGAAGTAGACTAGAAAGAAGGAGTTATACAGTTTACAAGATGCCCAGGACATTACAAAACAGAACATGAATCAATACAGTTTATCCTATGGTCAAGGAGACTATTACCAAAAGAAGATGAAGAATCAAAAGAAAGAGATAAGAAACCTGATCTAACCAATCCTGAAGATCTTCCAAAATACATATAACTATTTATATATCTATTCAACAAGAAGAAATTTGAGAAATTACCAGAAAAATGAGAATGGGATCATGAAATCAACTTGACAGAAGAAGCACTAAAGAAACTCAATGCAAAGGCCTATCCAATAACTCTCAAGGAAAAAGAAACACTTAGTTAATGGCTAGATGAACAACTCAAGGCAGGACTCATTGTAGAGTCAAATTCAAGATATATAGTACCATGTTTCTTCATACCAAAGAAAGATAGAACACTATGATTGGTACAAGACTACAGACAGTTGAATCAACATACAATCAAGGACAAAACACCACTACCCCTGATTAATGAAGTAATTGACAAACTTAAAGATGCAAAATACTTCAACAAATTGGACCTAATCTGGGGATACAACAACATACAGATAAAAGAAGGTGATGAATAGAAAGTAGCCTTTTTGACAAACAAGGGACTATTCAGACCAAAAGTGATGTACTTCAGACTGTGCAACTCACCAGAAACATTTCAATGGATGATGACAAGTATCTTCTGAGAACTGCTACATGAAGGAACCCTAACAAACTATATGGACAACTTCATAATCCCAGCAAAGACAGAAGAAGGACTAGAAAAACATACCATTAGGTTCCTTAAAATAGCAGAAAAACACAATTTATGTTTCAAATGGTCAAAATGCGACTTTAACACCACAGAAATACCCATATTAGGAGTGCAGGTTGGAAATGGAGAAATACAGATAGAAGAAGAAAAAGTCAAAGCAATCAAGGAATAGAAGACACTAACAAAAGTAAAAGATGTTGAAAGCTTCCTAGGTTTTGCAAACTTCTATTGACAATTCATCAAGGATTTCAGCAATATTGCAGTACCATTAAATCAATTAAAAGACAAAGGAGAATAGAAATGGATAGAAGAAGAACAAAATGCATTTGAAGAGTTAAAACAAAAAATAACCATACAACCAGTACTGGCCCTACCCAAAAGAAAAGGAAAATTCAGGGTAGAAGTAGATGCATCAGGACATGTAATCAGAGGAGTTCTCTCACAGAAACAAGAAGGCAAATAGAAACCAGTCACTTTCCTATCAAGAACAATGTCACCTACAGAAAGAAACTATGAGATATATGATAAGAAACTACTGGCAATAGTTGAAGCACTAGAAAAATGGCAACAATACCTGCTAGACGTGGTCGAGAAATTTGAAGTATAAATAGACTACAAAAACTTAAAGTACTTCAAAGAACTATATAAACTTAATGGTTGACAAGCAAGATGGTATTTGAAACTACAAGATTACAACTTTACCATATGATATATCCCAGGCAAGACAAATACGAAGGCAGACATACTATCCAGAAGAGAAAAAGTGGATACAAAAGAAGACAACCAAGATATACAGATGCTCAAAGAAGAGTTATGGGTACAACAAACAATAATACAAGATGGAATGCCTATTGTACTACTCAGACAAGAACATCTACAAATAACAGAAGAAGAAATACAAACACAGATCAAGAAAATCCAAATAAGAGAACAAGAAGTAACAAAACAATTAAAGAAAAAGGACAGACAAACATGGAAAGAAGATGGAATTGTCTACATAGATGGCAAGATCTATGTGCCAAGAAACAGACAACTTTGAGACAAAATACTCAGTGACAACCATAATCCACCAGATGTCAGACATCTAGGACAACACAGAATAATGAAATTAATTAAAAGAAACTATTGGTTATATCAGAAATGACTCCTGGAGAGAAGTTGTTCTAGAGGGCTTGGCCTCAACAACAAGTTACCTCTACACTTGCCCCTTCTGGGTTTCAATAGAATTTAATTTGAGAGGAGAAAGGATAAGAGTATCAATAGGGTAGAGTCCACCCAAGAGAGAATGAAACTCAGGTAATTACAATAAATAGAATTACTTAAATAATTCGGAGGGTTCCAGAGTGGCTGATAATAAGCTGACTAATCCATGTGTGTGCAGTGCACATCACAGTGTCACCATTGTGACAGGTGGCTAGGAATATGTAACAATGTATGAAAATATATCTACTATCCTCAAACTGATGGTCAAATGGAAAGGATCAATTAAGAAGTCAAAGTGTTTCTAAGACACTACATCAATTACAGACAAAATGATTGGACAAAATGGCTAGCAACAGCAGAATTCCAGTATAATAACAAAGAACATACAGTAACAGGACACACTCCATTCTATATGAACTATGGAAGACACCCCTGGAAAGGAAATCTAACAGTGGAAACAGAGATACCAAGTTTGGAAGAACTACTAAAGAAGATGGAGACGACAAGAGAAGAAGAAAGGACAAAAATAGAAAGGACAAAGAACACAATGAAAAGACAATATGACAAGAGAAGACAACAGTCATAAGATCTCAAAGTAGGGAAACAAGTGTAGCTAGAGGCAAAGAATATTCAAACAAACTGACCAGAAAAGAAGCTGGACCAGAAAAGATATGGACCTTTTACAATCAAAGAGGAAATTGAATAGGGAGCATATAAACTAGAGCTTCCATATCATGACTTGGCAAAACAGCTAAGTCATTATTTATATTTCTTTTCTTTTTCTTTTCTTTTATCTTGGACTTACTACACAGAAGGAAGTGCGGGAAAGTATTATGTCACAAGTGTTACATAGTCACAGTTACATGACAGGAAGTCATAGTGTCACATCACATGATGTCACATGATAGGTGTGGGAAAGAAGTGCACAGACCATGTAGTAGTTGTATAAGTAGTGTAGAGAAATCTAATGAGAACTCTATCGAGTTCTCCTTGTCAAACGCTGATAAAGGAGCAGTTGGCTTAATTCTGGCTTTGGAGTTAGCTAGTCTGACATTAGAACTTGATTCCACATCATGAGCACTGTCTGCCTTGGACTCTGCTCAATCTCACTCTCATATTACCAACCCTTGGTCGCTAATCATCACGATCAGTAACCACCTCCATATATAGCTGGGCCCTTGGCTTAAGGGGACTTTGCAGTCAGTTAGGGACTGCAGGTGGAAGTATAGTACCAAGCTTGGGTATTACCACTGAGACCTGACCTTGCAATCAAGTGGTGTTTAGTAGAATACTTGTCCTTTTCTCAGTATAAACCTCGTGCTGCACTCCATTGTGAGTTGGTACACGCAGAGGAGTGACGGTTACCACTAGTGGGCCATCTAGATTAGGGATCTCCCCTGTGGAGTGATAGTCTAACCATAGTATTAGAGCAGTAGTCAGTAGGGCAGTAGGTGTCTGGTTAGGTGAAGATCTTGCACCCCAACAAACATAGCACTAAGTAAGATCAAACCATTAACTCCGTACCCTCCTTGAGACATTATCATTATGTCTCAAGAACAATACAATTCATTGATGAGCAGTCTGCTCAAAGAGAAACGTGCCCTCACCAAACTGAGAGAAGAATTAGAAGGAAGAAAGGGGAAGCTCTGTAGGAGCTGCAAAGGGTTTGGGCACCTGGCCCGAAATTGCAGGAATAGAAAAGAGGGAGAAAAGGGGGCAGAAATGCCTCAAAATAAATTTGAAGTTTTAAAGAGTAGGGTAATGCAGTGTGGAGTCGAGGAAAAGGCAGTAAGGAGCATGAGAACGGTGGTGGTAAGGTGTTTCAAGTGTGGGGAAGAGGGGCATAAGTGTAGGGAATGCCCTCTAAGGGAAAAGAAGATGAAAAGGGTGGTGCACCCCAATGAGGGAAAGGCGCACCAAGAAGAGAGGAGGCCAGTGTGTCCTATTAGGGAAAAGGCGCAGGAAGGAGAGAAGAGGCTGAGGAGGATGGAAGAAGAAAAGGTGGCACGCCTCGTAAAGGGAGAAGCACAGCAAGAATGGAGGGGGAGCTCGATAGAAGAGCTAAGAAAGAAAGCAGAGGAGCATTGTGGAAAAAGCGTCCCAAGAGAGGTACGATTATTAGAGTTGGGGTGGATGGCAGAAGAAATAGTAGTGTAATACTTAACTTGCAAGTGCAGAGAAAAGGGGTCTCATATAGAAGACAACTGGGGGCAAGGAGTGATCTCCTTTTGGAAGTGGAAAGAATTAAGTTGGTGTGGATGCAAAGGAAAGACAGAGGGGAAGGTGGCGTGGCCCAGAGAGGCAAAAGCACAGCAGAGCGGCACATGGTCAGGAGAACCAGAAAGCGCAGCAAGAGAGGGGGGTAGTCAAAAGGAGGTCAGAAGAACCTTCAAAATGTTAAGAGAAGTGTGGTTGAATATAGGAGTAGAGAAGATAGATACGCATGAAGGCATAATGATTAAAGTACTCTTGGATAGTGGTGCAATGGGGATGTTTATGAATAGACAGATGATAGCTAGGCATGGGTTTAAGCTGCAAAAATTGGAAAGACCAATAGCCGTCAGGAATGTAGATGGCACAAATAATAGTGGAGGGGCCATCACGTACCAAGTAGAGTGCAATGTATTTTACAAAGGCCACATGGAAAGGATGAGAATGGATGTGTGTGATCTAGGGAAGACGAAAGTAATCCTGGGGATGCCATGGTTGGCAGTGCATAATCTGGAAATAAACTGGGAAACTGGGGAAGTTAAGATGATGAGGTGTCTGCCCCTGTGTGGTAGGAAGAGTCAGAAGAAAGAGAAAGTCAAAAGAGTAGCAACTGAGGAAGAAGAGAAAATCGTCCGTTGGGCGATAGATGATAAAGAGGATTAGGAAAGAGAGGAAGAGATAGAAAAGGACCACAGGAAAATCGAAGAGATGGTCCCAAAGAGATTTTTGAAGTGGAAAAGGGTGTTTGGGAAAGTGGAATCGGAGAAGATGCCGACTAGAAAGACTTGGGATCATGCTATAGATCTCAAGGAGACTTTTAAACCGCGAAAGGGAAGGATTTATCCTCTATCCAAAAATGAGAGGGAAGAAGTCCAGAATTTTGTAAAAGACCAGCTGAAAAAGGGGTATATCAGACTATCAAAATCCCCTTAGACGTCGCCAGTGTTCTTTGTAGGCAAGAAGGATGGTAGTAAGAGGATGGTGATGGACTATTGCAACCTGAACGATCAAACGATAAAGAACAACTACCTGCTCCCGTTAATTACAGAATTAATCGATAATATGGGAAGTAAGAAAGTGTTCATGAAAATGGATCTCAGGTGGGGGTTCAACAATGTCAGGATAAAAGAGGGGGATGAGTGGAAGGGAGCATTCACAACGCATATCAGTTCCTTTGAACCAACTGTTATGTTTTTTGGGATGACAAATTCGCCAGCAGCCTTTCAAGCAATGATGAATGAAATCCTGAGGGACCTGATAAATGAGGGAAAAGTAGCAGCATTTGTGGACGATGTGTTAGTGGGAACAGAAACTGTTAGGGCACAGTCACTCAATAGCGGCTAACCCTAGAGCTAGGTAATAGTCCCGGAAGCTGAGGTGATATTTGAGTGAAGCTAGATCTAACTACACAAGCAGTCTTATATACTAAAACTGATAGTCTGTGCACCACAGTCACATGAGCACTAACTAATAATACCACTGTCCTATTTATAGATGTACAGGCACATCAAGGCAGAGATAGACAAGAGGGTAAAGAGAGTGGGAAGGCAACTTACCAAGTTAGGTTAGCTCCTTAGATGGGAGCCGACTTGGAGTCTAGGCCTTTCCCTAGGGTATCCCCTTACAGAAACTGAAGAAGGACACAATGAAATTGTGGAAGAAATATTGAGGAGGTTAGAAGAGAACGACTTGTATATCAAGCCAGAGAAATACGTGTGGAAGGCAAGGAAGATAGGATTCCTAGGGGTTGTCATAGGACCTGATGGAAAAGAAATGGAAGCAGAGAAAGTGGATGGAGTACTTAGTTGGCCACAGCCAAAAAATGTGAAAGACGTCAGGAAGTTTTTGGGCCTCACAAATTATTACAGGAGGTTCATCAAAGATTTTGCTCGAGTAGCTAGGCCAATGAATGTGCTTACACGAAAAGATGAGAAGTGGCGGTGGGAGAAAATGCAACAGAAAGCATTCGACAAGCTGAAAAGGATCTTCACTAGTAAACCAGTATTAGCAGTCCCAGATTTGGACAAAGAATTTAGGGTAGAAGCTGATGCTTCAAATTATGCCACTGGAGGAGTACTCTCAATGAAGTGCTCAGATGAAAAATGAAGACCTGTTGTCTTTATTTCAAAATCTCTAAGTGACACAGAACGGAACTATGAGATTCACAACAAAGAAATATTGGCAGTAGTCAGATGCCTAGAAGTGTGGAGACATTTCCTGGAAGGAGCAATAGTTAAATTTGAGATTTGGACAGATCACACAAATCTTAAATATTTCATGAAAGCGCAAAAATTGAATCGAAGACAAGCACAATGGACCTTGTACCTATCTAGATTCGACTTTACATTAAAACATGTTCTGGGAAGTAAGATGGAGAAAGCAGACAGTCTCAGCAGGAGACTAGACTAGGAGGTTGGAGTAGAAAGGGATAACAAGGATGAAATGTTGGTAAAGCCAGAATGGTTAGAGGTGAGAAAGACAAAAGCGGTAGAGATTATAGTAGATGGAGTAGATCTACTAGAGAAAGTTAGAAAGTCAAAAGTAAAAGATGATGAAGTAGTAAAGGTGGTAGAAGAAATGAAGTGAGCAGGAGTAAAGATGTTGAGAGATGAAGAGTGGAGAGAGGTAGACGGCATCATGTATAAAAAGAAAAAGGTCTATGTGCCAAAATATGAAAAGTTGAGGGCAGAAATCATTAGACTACACCATGATACGCCAGTAGGAGGAAATGGAGGGCAGTGGAAGACAGTAGAATTGGTAACTAGAAATTTCTGGTGGCTGGGAGTAACCAAGAAGGTAAAGAGATATGTAGAAGGGTGTGACGCCTGCCAAAGAAACAAGAATTGCACAGAGTAATCAGCTGGCAAATTAGTGCCAAACTCAATACCAGAGAAGCCTTGGACGCATATATCGGCAGACTTTATTACGAAGTTGCCCTTAGCTCAGGGATATGACTCAATCTTAGTAGTAGTCGACAGATTGACAAAAATAGTACATTTTATACCTACTACAGAGAAAATGTCAGCCGAAGGACTAGCCAGGTTATTCAGGGATAATGTGTGGAAGTTACATAGTTTACCCAAAAGTATCATATCAGATAGGGGACCACAATTTGCAGCAGGGTTAATGCGGGAGTTAAATGAGATGTTAGGGATCAAGAGTAAATTGTCAACAGTGTTCCACCCTCAGACAGACAGACAAACAAAGAGGATTAACCAAGAGTTGGAACAATATCTGAGAATGTTCATTGATCACAGGCAAGAGCAGTGGTCAGAATGGTTAGGAACAGCAGAGTTTGCGTATAACAATAAAGTGCACTCGAGTACCAGGATATCACCTTTTAAGGCAAATTACGGGCAAGATCCCAGGATAGGGTTCAAAGAGAGGAAGAAAGGAAAATACATGGGAGCAGAAAAATTCATGGAGAAAATGAAGGAGATACAAGAAGAAGCAAAAGCAGGGCTAAGAAAAGCACAGAAAGATATGAGGAAGTATGCAGACAGAAAGAGATCAGACACAGAAGAGTATAAAGTAGGAGACTTGGTCATGCTCAGTACCAAGGATCTGAAATATCAGATGGTCGGGAGGAGGACAGAAAAGTTGACAAAGAGATTTGTCGGTCCTTATAAAGTCAAGGAAATAGTATCATCAAACTTGGTCAAATTAGAACTACCTAGCACAGTAAAGATACACCTGGTAGTTAACATTAGTAGGGTACGACGATATGTAGAACAGGTAGAAGAACAAAGAAAGGAGCAACTGGCTCCAGTCATAATCAAAGGGGAAGAAGAATGGGAGGTGGAATGAATACTAAATAAGAGGAAGGTTAGAGGGAAAGATAAGTATCTAGTACATTGGAAAGGATTTATGGTGGAGTCTGTAAGAGGACCACTCAGTAGGTGATCACTCCTTAAGCTAGTGGATAGTCCCAGAAGCTAGTTTGAGATTCAAGTGGGGATATATCTACACACACTTGCTAGTATATATACTACACTAGATA
>Ga0153988_1000264_pt1 | contig 13199 bp, 10 predicted proteins | sample TSNC072MetaG_FD_104742 | JGI IMG/M metagenome (GOLD analysis project Ga0153988, IMG submission 104742) | Attine ant fungus gardens microbial communities from North Carolina, USA - TSNC072 MetaG | ecosystem: Host-associated > Fungi > Mycelium > Unclassified | place: USA: North Carolina, Jones...
CCCAGACATTCATCGACACTCATGCGAAATAGCCTGTTTTCACCGCTGCGGGCGTGGCCGCGCGCCGCCGCCACGGCGGCCACGATTGCTGTCGCGGCGCCGCTCGCCTGCGCCACGCTGTGGTACGCCTCCGCGCATGCGGCTCATGCAGCCGACAGCAGCACCGCCGAGCCGCAACCGTCGGTGGCCGTTCAGACCGTCCACGTGCAGCGCGCCGAAATCGCGCAGCCGGTGCGCGGCTTCGGCGTCGTTGCCACGTCCGCGTCGAGCGTCACGACGATCAACCTGCCCTACCTCGCGCGCATCGTGCAGATGCGCGTGCAGGCCGGCCAGAGCGTCAGACGCGGCACGCCGCTGTTCGTCGTGCAGGCCGACCCCGCCGCCGTGCTGGCCGCCACCCAGGCGACGAGCGCGCTGACGCTCGCGCAAGGCGAGCTCGCGCGCACGCAATCGCTTTACGACAAGGGGCTCGCCACGCGCTCGCAACTCGCGAGCGCGAGCAAAGCCGCCGACGACGCGCGGCAGGCGCTCGCCGCGCAGCACCAAACCGGCGCCGCGAGCGGCGACAAGACCGTGAGCGCGCCGTTCGACGGCGTAGTGCTGCAACTGTCCGCGGCGCAAGGCGATCAGGTGCAGGCCGGCGCGGCGATCCTGCAACTCGCGAGCGGTCGCGCGGGCGATACGCAAACCACCCGGCAAACCGCCCGCGCGAACCTGACCCTCGGCGTCGAACCCGCCGACGCGGGCGCGATCCATCCCGGCGACGCCGTGACCTTGCGCGGCCTCTCCGCCGGGCTTGCGCAGACCACGGCTACGGGCCGCGTCGTCTTCGTCGGCGCCGCGATTGATCCGCAATCGCAACTGGTCAATATCGGCGCGGACGTGCCGCTCGCGCAGACACCGTTCATCCCCGGCACGCGTGTCGCCGCCGACGTCGCGACGCGCGCCGGTACGCACTGGATCGTGCCGCGCGCGGCCGTGCTGAAGGATAGCCACGGCGCGTACGTGTTCCAGATCACGCCGCAAAACAAGGCACGCCGCGTCGCGGTAACGATCGCGGTCGAAAACGGCGCGAACTATGGCGTGGACGGTTCGCTCGACGCCGCGCTCGGGCTCGTCGTCAGCGGCAACTACGAGTTGACGGACGGCATGGCGGTGCGCACTGGGGGAGACGCGTCGCGATGAACTTCGGCCAATGGATGCAGACGCATCGCCGCTCGCTCCTCTTCGTGATCGCGCTGCTCGCGATCGCCGGCGCGCTCGCCGCGTTCCGTCTGCCGATCTCACTGTTTCCCAATGTCTCGTTTCCGCGTGCGGTCGTCTCGCTCGATGCGGGCGACCGCCCCGCCGAGCAGATGGCGACGCTCGTCACGATGCCGGTCGAGGAAGCACTGCGGCGCGTGCCGAACGTGCGCGACGTCAATTCGACGACGAGCCGCGGCGCCGCGGAAATCTCGCTGAACTTCGACTGGGGCACCGACATGGCGCAGGCGACCTTGCAGGCGCAATCGGCGATTAGCGAAATTCTCGCGACGCTGCCGCCCGGCACGACGATGCAGGTGCGGCGCATGGACCCGACCGTGTTTCCGGTGCTCGCGTACAGCCTCACCTCGACGCAGCAGTCGCTCTCGGCGCTGCGCGATCTCGCGCAGTTCCAGATGCGTCCGCTGCTGTCGTCGGTGGAAGGCGTGGCGCGCATCGAGGTAACCGGCGGCGCGCAGGACGAGTTCGAAGTCGCTGTCGATCCCGCGCGCCTTGCCGCCTACAAGCTGTCGCTCGCCGACGTCTCGAAGGCGATCGGCGCGAGCAACGTGCTGATGGCGAACGGCCGCATCGAAGATCACGACAAGCTGTACCTCGTCGTCACCAACACGACGATCACGCAGCTCGACGAACTGCGCAACGTCGTGGTGTCCGCTAGTGGCGCGGCACAGATCCGTCTCGGCGACGTCGCCACCGTGCGCGCCGGCGTCGTGCCGCAATGGATGCGCGTCACCGCCGACGGCAAAGACGCGGTGCTGCTCAACATCTACCAGCAGCCCGGCGCGAACAGCGTCGCGATGGCGCGCGCGATCCGCGCGAAGCTCGCCGCGTTCGGGCCGCAGATGCCCGCGAGCGTGCATCTGTCGAACTGGTACGACCAGAGCGAGCTCGTGATCGCCTCGGCCACGAGCGTGCGCGACGCGATCCTGATCGGCATCGTGCTGGCGGCGCTGACGTTGTTCGTCTTCCTGCGCAACTGGAAGATCACCGCGATCGCGGTCGCGCTGGTGCCGGTCGTGATGGCCGCGACGATCCTGCTGCTCGACGTGTTCGGCATGGGCTTCAACATCATGACGCTAGGCGGCATGGCCGCCGCGGTCGGCCTCGTGATCGACGATGCGATCGTGATGATCGAGCACATCGTGCGGCGCATGCGCGAGGCCGGCGCGCACGCGTTTCATGGCCGCGTGATGGCCGCGGCGCTCGAATTCACGCGGCCGCTCGCGGGTTCGTCGGCGGCGACGCTGATCATCTTCGTGCCGCTTGCGTTTCTGTCGGGCGTGACGGGCGCGTTTTTCAAGGCGCTGTCGGTGACGATGGCAAGCGCCCTGTTCATTTCGTTTCTCGTCACCTGGCTCGCGGTGCCGATTCTGTGCGATCACTGGCTCAAGCCGAGAGACGCCGAGGAGCACACGGAAACGCGCCTCGCCGCGTGGCTGAACCGGCGCTATGCGACGCTGGTGGCACGCGTGATCGCGCGGCCGCCGCTCGTGCTGCTCGGCGTGCTGCCGCTCGTCGTGGTGGCCGCGTTCGCGTTCACGCGCGTCGGCAGCGGCTTCATGCCGGGCATGGACGAAGGCGGCTTCGTGCTCGACTATCACACGCAGCCGGGCACCTCGATTACCGAAACGGACAGGCTCATGAAGCAGATCGAGCAGATCATCCGCGCCAATCCGAACGTCGCGACCTATTCGCGCCGCACCGGCGCGGGTCTCGGCGGCGATCTGAACGAGCCGAACAAGGGCGACTTCTTCGTGCGGCTCAAGTCCGGCAAACGCGAGCCGATCGCGACCGTGATGGAAGAAATCCGCGCGCAAATCGAGACCCAGGTGCCGGGCGTGAACATCGAACTCGCGCAACTGATGGAAGACCTGATCGGCGACCTGACAGCGGTGCCGCAGCCGGTGCAGATCAAGATCTTCTCCGACGATCCAAACACGCTCAACGCCACCGCTCACAAGGTCGCGGCGCGCATCGGCCAGATTCAGGGCATCGTCGACGTCGACGACGGCATCAACCCGGCCGGCGATGCGCTCGAGCTGCATATCCTGCCCGCTGCCGCGGCGGCCGAGGGCATGGACCCGCAAGCGATCGCGCAGGCCGTCACCGACATGCTCGAAGGCAATGTCGCGACGCAGTTCCAGAGCGGCCCGAAAACGGTCGGCGTGCGGGTGCGCGTGAGCGGCGCGCGCGAACTCACCGATACGCAACTGGGCCAGTTACAGATTCGCGCCCCGGACGGGCATCTGTTCGCCCTCAAGCGTGTCGCCGATCGCGTGACCGTCACGGGCCAGCCCGAAATCAGCCGCTCGAATCTGAAGCGCATGGTCGCGGTGACCGCGCGCATCGACGGCCGCGATCTCGGCTCGACGATCGCCGACGTGCAGAAAGCGCTCGGCGACGCGAACCTGCTGCCGGCCGGCGTCTACTACGAACTCGGTGGCCTGTATCAGCAACAGCAGATCGCGTTCAAGGGTCTTGTGACCGTGTTCGGCGCCGCGATCGCGCTCGTGTTCGGCCTGCTGCTGTTTCTCTACGAGCGCCTGCGCGTCGCGCTCGCGGTGCTGGCCATGCCGCTTTTCGCGGCGGGCGCGGTGTTCATCGGCCTGTGGGTCACCGGCATCGAGCTGAACATCTCGGCGATGATGGGGATGACGATGATCGTCGGCATCGTCACCGAGGTCGCGATCTTCTACGTGTCGGAACTGCAGGCGCTGGTGCGCGACGAGGAGATGCCGTTTCACGAAGCGTTGCAGAGCGCCGGCCGCAATCGTCTGCGCCCGATCGCCATGACGACGATTGCCGCGATTCTCGCGCTGCTGCCGCTGGCTTTTGCCTTGGGGCAAGGCTCGGCGATGCAGCAGCCGCTCGCGGTCGCGATCATTTCGGGGCTGATCGTGCAGTTGCCGCTCGTGCTGTTGCTGTTGCCGGCGCTGTTGAGGCTGTTGATGAAGAAGCCGACGGTGTGAGGTGTCGCGGGGCGTCATCGACGCCTCTTCGACACCCCATCGCCCCGTCAGGCCAGCAAGTCCGCAAAGCCGCCGACCGGCGCGCCAAGCGCGCGAATCGCGGCGGCCACCCGTGGCGACAGCAGTGCGTGCAGTTCGTCGGCATGACGGTAGTCGTGCATGCCGGCGCTCAGCGCCTCGCCTGCGACCGCCGGGTGGCAGTAAATCTCGCCGACGCCATGCGGTAGATCGGCGAGCGCGGCAAGCCATGCCGCTTCGTCCATCCGGCCGCTCGCCGCGATCCCGACCACGTAGTCGTTGTGCGCGATGCCGGCGCGTTCGAGACGCGTCTTCACCTGCGCGATCCACGGCCGCAGCCACAGCGGCGCATTGGCCTCGAACGGCAGGCGCATCGCCTTCATGCCATATTCGCGGCCGATCTCGAGGATCAGGCCGAGCACGGTCGGATGCAGATGAAAATGCTTGTGCGTGTTGACGTGATCGAGCGTGAGCCCGCTCGCGGCGAAGGCCTCGAACTGCGCGCGGATTTCGCGCGCGAGTTGTCTGCGCACGTGCGGCAGAAAGAAAAACCGCACGCCGTCGCGCACCATGTTGCTGCCGAAGCGGCCGTGTTCGTCGAGCAGCGCGGCGATCTCCGTGCGCGGCGCGAGCGCGGCGCCGTCGGCGAGCACCAGATGCAGGCCCACGCGCAACTGCGGCAATCTGCGCGCACGCTCGATCGCATCGTTCGCGGCCGGCGCGCCGACCATCAGGCTCGCCGCGCGCAGCACACCGTCGCGATGCGCGCGCTCGACCGCGCAATTCACGCGCGGGTGCAAGCCGAAATCGTCGGCGGTCACGATCAGGCCGCGTGGCTTAGCCGCCATCCGAGGGCTCCATCGCGGGAAGCCGTCCGCCGCGCTCGGCAGCGGGCGTTTCGAGCCCCATGCGCGCGCCGCGCCATACGACATGCGAGCCGAACGCGCTGACAAGCCATTGCAGCGCAAGCAGCGTGTCGCGCAACGGCACGAGCGGCAGATCGCGCCAGAAGGTGCGCTCGCGCCGCGCGGCGCGCAGATGCAGCAGCAAACGCGCGCCCAGGCACACCACGCTCGCCGTTGCGCTCGCGAGCATGGTGTACTGCGACGCGAACGGTGTGTGCACGCAGGCGTGGGCGGCGAACGTCACGCTCAGCCATGCGCTCGTCAGGAGCCACGGCGTCGGAAACGTAATCAGCAACGACATGAAACCGGGCGGATTCACCGAGCGGATCGTGCGCAGCCAGCGCGTTTCACGCTGCCAGAGCGCGGCGAAGGTCGGTTCGATCACGTCGGTTGCGACCACCACATGCGAGAGCACCGTTTGCAGACCGAGTGCGCGCACGTGCTCGGCGAGCCAGTAGTCGTCGGCGAGACAGTTCTTCAGCGCGTCGAAGCCGCCGATGCGTTCGAGCGTCGCGCGCCGCAGCGCGAGCGTCGCGCCGAAGCCGAAACGGCGCGAACCCAACGCATGCGCGACGCGCACCGACGGCGCGAACCACTCGTTGATGAAGAGCGCGCCCACGCGCGGCCAGAAACCGCCGACCCCGCGCGCGACGTAAAGACAGGTGACGACGCCGACGCTCGGGTCCGCGAGCGGCGCGGCCACGCTGTCGAGATAATCGGCGTCGACGGCGATGTCGCTATCGGCGATCACGATCACGTCGTGCCGCGCCCGCTCCGCCATGTTGATGAGATTGCTGACCTTCAGGTTGCTGCCATGCACGCGTGTGTCGATCGCGAGTTCGATGTCGTGCTGCGGATAAGCGGCCTGCAAACGACGCACGACCGCAATCGCGGGATCATGCGGCGACGACACACCGAGCACCAGCTGAAAATGCCCGTGACGCTGCTCGCAAAACGTGCGCAGATTTTCGTAGAGACGCGGTTCGGCGCCGCAGAGCGGTTTCAGTACACTGACGCCGACCTGCGCGAAATGATGGGACGACTCGATGCAGGTGGTGCTTGTGATGTGTGCGGTGCCTGTGCCGGCAGCGCCTCGATCATCGCAACGGAAGGCGGCGCGATGCGCGAACCAGTTCGGCGCCCCGTCACGCCGCGCGCCGAAAAACGGCATCGCAACGGCAGCCACCACCGTGTACAGCGTTGCGCCGATGCAGCCTGCCAGCAGGACCCATTGGCACGCGTTCAGCACCTGCGCCACCATTGCCCGTACCCGTCAGTGCCCGGCCAGCACGAACGCCTGCCCCGTCAGGCGCAGATGAAGCACGACGAGCCAACGCCGCGGACAGTCCGCGGCAATCGCGACCGGCGCTGGATGGCGGCCTGTCGCCGCCGCGTAATCGTGCTTCACGGCGAATTCGAACGCGACCTGCGCGAATTCGCGCGCGACCACTACGCCGCCGACGATCAGTGCAAGCGCGAACAGACGGAACGGGATGGAAGCGAAAAAGGCTGGGGATACCGGCAGCATCGGCAGCGTGACACACAGCAGCATGTCGGCGCCCATGGCCGTCACGGAAGCGACCAGCAGATGGGCTCGCAGCATGTCGACGGTGGCTGGCTTCATAACGTGCCTTGTGCGTGGCCTTGCGGCCTGAACGGATACGCGGCGTCATCGGCGGGGGCGACTCGAAGAACACGTCGATCGACGCCCCGAGCGGCCTGATATACCTGCGCGTCAATCAATCGAAATCCTTACGATATTTTTTCGACGATCTGACAGCCACATGGCCTCGCATGCATATCGCAACCTGCGATAACCATTAATAAATAGCGCGTCGATGGTATCGATTCAAGCTGAAGGTTACCTTAAGCAAACATATGGTATGAAGTGGCTGACGAACGGCATCGTCCCATCGGGACGCCGCGCACCGGTGCTTGCATCAAGCCGCCGGGAGTTATGCAATAAACCTGAAAACGGAATCTCTGCCCCATGCGTGTACTCCTCGTAGAAGACGACGAGCTCATCGGCTGCGGTGTCGAAGCCGGCCTGCGTCAGGCCGGCTTCACAGTCGACTGGGCCTGCGATGGCCACAAGGCCAGCCTCGCGCTCGACACCACTCGTTACGCATTGATCGTCCTCGATCTCGGTCTGCCGCGCGTGAGCGGCATGGAGCTGCTCAAGCGGCTGCGCGACGCCGGCAACGACGTGCCGGTGCTCGTGCTGACCGCGAAAGGCAGCGTGATCGAGCGCGTCGGCGGTCTCGAAGCGGGCGCCGACGACTATCTCGGCAAGCCCTTCGATCTCACCGAACTGATCGCGCGTTGCCGGGCCTTGCTGCGCCGCGCACAAGGTCGCAGTATCGATCTGATTCGTTACCAGAATCTGACAGTGAACCCCGCCGCGCAAACGGTGGAGATCGACGAGACGCGCGTGTCGCTCACCTCGCGCGAATGGGCCATCCTGTTGCAGCTGCTGACCCATCTCGGCATTCCGCAGTCGCGCTCGCAACTCGAGGAAAGCCTGTACGGCTGGCAGGAAGAAATCGAAAGCAATGCGATCGAGGTCCACGTGTCGAACCTGCGCAAGAAACTCGGCGCGGGCCTCATCAAGACCGTGCGCAATATCGGCTATGTGATGGAGAAGCCATGATGGGGCCGTCGATTCGCCGGCGTCTCGTGCTGCTGGTACTCGCGAGCATCGCGCTCGTGTGGGGCATCGCGCTCGTTTCGAGCTACCGGCAGGCGTCGCGCGAAATCGGCGAATGGGAAGAAGCGCGTCTCGCGGAACTGGCGCAGATTCTCGCGCTGCTCGATTCGACCAGCCTGAGCACGCTCGCCAATGCGCGCATTGACGTGCGCGAAGAGGAAAAAGGCGGCGAGCCCGGCGCAAGCCTTCTCGACGACGACGACACGCTGCCGCGCGACGCCCTCTTCCAGGTGCGCGCCGCCAACGGCGAGGTTCTCGCGGGTAGCCCGCAACTGCGCGCGCTCGCCGCATGGGACTTGCCGCTGCCCGCCGCGAGCGGCGCGCAGGACATCGTGCTGGGCGGCCAGCTCTATCACTCGTTCACGCTGCGCGACACGACGCTCGGCCACAGCGTGCGCGTATTCGAGCCGGCCAATACGCGCAGCGACCTCGTAAGCGGGGTCGCGAGCCGCATCGCGCGGCCTACGCTGATCGCGCTGCCGGTGCTCGCGCTGCTCGTGTGGGTCAGCATCGGCTTCAGTCTCGCGCCGCTGAAAATCCTCTCGGTAGCGATCCGTTCGCGCGACATCAACCGCATGGAGCCGGTCGGGATCGGCCGCACGCCGATCGAGGTACGGCCGCTCGTCGACGCGATCAACCAGATGCTGTCGCGGCTGCACCATTCGCTCGAACGCGAACGCGCGTTTACCGCCGATGCCGCGCACGAACTGAAGACGCCGCTTGCCGCGATCAAGGTGCAGGCCCAGGTCGCGCTCGCCGAACCGGACGTCGGCTTGCAGCGGCTCGCGATGCAGCGCGTGGTGCAAGGCGTCGATCGCAGCGCGCGGCTTGCCGAGCAACTGTTGCTGCTCGCGCGCCTCGACGCGCAGGAGAAGTTGCCGACCGAGCCGCTCAAGCCCGCGACGATCGCCAGAAACACGCTGCTCGCGAATCTGCGCAACGCACAACAGAAGCACATCAACGTAATGCTGACCGGCGACGCGCTCGCCGAGATCGATGCGGAGCCGGTGCTGATCGGCATCCTGCTCGACAATCTGCTCGATAACGCGATCAAGTACGGGCGCGCGGGCGGCACGGTCGAAGTGGCCGTGCAGCATGCCGACGAGCGCGTGCAGGTGTGCGTGCGCGACGACGGCCCAGGCGTCGCGCCCGACGATCTCGCGCGGCTCACGAACCGGTTCTTTCGCGCGCCAGGCAATCAGGCGACGGGCAGCGGACTGGGTCTATCGATCGTCGCGCGGATCGCCGGGCACTTCGGCGCGAGCCTGCAACTGGGCGTGGGGATCGGCGAGCGCGGGTTGGCGGTGAAGGTGTCGTTTCCGGCTTACGGGGCGGCGCACCGAAGCATGATGCACTGAAGCACGGCGCATTGAGCACGACGCAACGCTCAGCGCCGGCCGCGTTCGAGGTTCGCCTCGCCGAGCGCCGAACCCTGCTCGGCCAGTTCCGCGCGCAGGTCATTCGCTGCGGTCTGCGCGGGCCGGTTGCCGGCCGATTCGGCGAACTGCCATGCGACCAGCCCCGGCACGAACATCAGCAGATCGCGAATCCGCCGCGCGGCCGCGAGCGCGAGACAGGTCGCCGGATCGATGCCGAGCGCACCGCCGATCAGAATGAAGCCGCCTTCCTGCACGCCGAGCCCGCCCGGCACGAAGAACGCCGCGCTGCTGATCGCCTGGATCAGCGACTCGATCACGACCGCTTCGACGAGCGTCACGCGCACGCCGAGAAAATACAACGCGAGCCAGATTTCGAGCGACGTCAGGAAGCACTGCAGCGGCTGCCAGAAGAACAGATAGCGCAGTATGACCGCGCGGCGGCGCCAGATCAGCTTGATCGCCTGGTCGATCTGCGCCGACTGGCCGACGAGCGCGGCAAGCTTGCCGCTCGTCATATGGTTGAGCGCGCGCGTCATGCGTTCGAACGGACTCGCATGCTGCACGAGCGCGAACAGCAGGAGCAGCGGCGTGAGCACCACGACGCCCCATGCGAGCTGTCCAGCGAGCCGCAGCGTGCCCGATTGCGCGTGCGCGAACAGGAAGCCGATACCGACCATCGTGAACAGCAACTGGCTGATGACCGTCAGCTGCATATCGACGACGATGCTGCCGACCGCCGTCGACGACCGCACGCCCCAGCGCTTCAGCATGCGGAACGACACGAGCTCGCCGCCGATCCGCGCGACCGGCAGCATGCTGTTGACCGACTCGCGCACCCACACGAGATGCAGCATCCTGCCGAAACCCGGGCGATTCGCGCCGCGAATCAGCGAGCGCCAGTCGCAGGCATTGGCCATCATCGGCAGCACGTGCGCGAGCGCGGCCAGCACAAGGCCCGCGCCGGCCGCGCGCAAAGCGCCGAGCACGGCGCCAGGATCCTCGCGCCACACGAGCCACAGTGAAATAAGCAGACCCGCAAGCGCGGCCGCGCGACCGAGATGCTTCATCGCGCGTCGACCTCGCAGGCAGTGGTGATGGCGGCCCGGCGCTTCGCCGGGCACTTCGCCGCACGCGCCGTTGCGAACAGGCGGTGCTTCGAATCACGCCCGCCTGCTGCCTTGAAAACTTCGTCGATCATGAGCTGCTCAACCTGCCGTTCGTTCGTCATTCGTCCTGTGCCGCCGACAGCAGCCCGTCGCCGTCGACCTTGAAGCTGAAGCCGCGCCAGATCACACGCGAAGAGCGGAAGCTCATGACGAAAATCGCAAACGATACGATATCCCAGAGCGGCAGCAGCCAGAGATCGCGGCACGGCCTGCGCAACGCGCGATCGGACGATAGTTTCAACGCGAGCCGCGCGCCCATCGCGACGAACACGAGCGGCCACGCCCAGAGTGCCGCACCCGAAAAGACGAGCGCGAGCAGCGCAAACGCGAACGGATGCACGAGCGCCGAGCCGAAATGCCCGAGCGGATCGATACGGCGAATCGTGCGGCTCCAGCGCAACTCGTGCGCGATCAGCTTCGTCGCGCTCGATTCGACGCACGCATGCGAGATCGCGAACGGCGGAATTGCGACTTCCTCGCCGATTGCGCGCACCGCCTCGCCGATTGCGTGATCCTCGGCCAGATGCCGCGCGAACGGCTTGAAGCCGCCGATCCGCTCGTAGGTATCGCGCCGCATCGCGATGGTCTGGCCGAAGCAGGGTCGCGCGAGCCCGAGCGCGAGTCCGGTGACCACGCCGGGCAGGAACTGGTAGTTGGTCGCAATCGCCGAGAGCCGCGGCCAGAAGCCGGGATCGGGCTGGCCGCGATAGGCGCACGTGACGAGCCCGACGCCGGGCCGCTGCAATTCGCCGATCACGTTGCGCAGATAGTCGGAGCCGACGCCCACGTCGCTGTCGGCGAATACGAGCACGTCGTGACGCGCCTGCGGCAGCATGTTAAGGATATTGCTGATCTTGCGGTTCGGGCCGTAGAGACGCGCATCGGCCACCACACTCGTGTCCGCGTCCGGATGCAGCCGGCGTAATTCGTTGACGACTTGCAGCGCGGGGTCGGCCGAGTCGTGCACGCCGAACAGGAATTGCACCGGCCCCGGATAGTCCTGCTCGCAGAAGCTCGCCAGATTGTCGAGCAGCGCCCACTCGTTGCCGTGCAAGGGCTTGACGACCGTGACGGGGGGGAAGCTCGTGGGTTCGGCCACCGTCCTCGCGAAGAAGCGCCCGATCAGCGCGCTCGCGAGCACGGTATAGCCGATGCCGACGACAGCCGCCGCCGCGCACGCATACGCGAGCGCGAGGCTCACAAAATGCGCGACGAGATGCGCGGCGTTCACGCCTCGTGCGCGCGCAGGAAGCGGAAGAATTCGACGCCTTCGCGCAGGCGCCGTTTCATCATGTCCCAGCTCGTCAGCATTTCGCGCACGATCTCCCAGATCTTCGACGGCCGGAAATAGAAGCGTTTATAGAAGTTCTCGAGCTGGTGATAGATATCCTCGCGCGACAGATGCGGATAGCCGATCGCCGCCAGCTGCACGCCTTCCTTGCTGACGAGGTTGATCACCTTGTTCTCTTCGAGCCAGCCGTTTTCGACCGCCTGGTTGTAGAGCGTCGTGCCCGGATACGGCGCGGCGAGCGACACCTGGATCGTATGCGGATTGATCTCCTGGGCGTAGGTGATCGTCTTCTGGATCGTTTCCTGGGTTTCGCCGGGCAGGCCGAGAATGAAGGTGCCGTGAATCTTGATGCCGAGCTTGCGGCAGTCGTCGCTGAAGCGGCGCGCGATGTCGGTGCGCAGCCCCTTCTTGATGTTCAGCAGGATCTGGTCGTCGCCGGATTCGTAGCCGACCAGCAGCAGGCGCAGGCCGTTTTCCTTCATGATCTTCAGCGTCGAATACGGCACGTTCGCCTTTGCGTTGCACGACCACGTGACGCCGAGCTTGCCGAGACCGCGCGCGATTTCCTCGACGCGCGGCTTGAAGTCGGTGAACGTGTCGTCGTCGAACATGATCTCCTTGACTTCGGGCATGTTGTCGCGAATCCACTTCACCTCGGCCAGCACGTTCTCGACCGAGCGCGTGCGGTAGCGATGCCCGCCCACGGTTTGCGGCCACAGGCAGAACGTGCACTTCGAACGGCAGCCGCGGCCCGTGTAGATCGACACGTACGGATGCTTGAGGTAGCCGATGAAATAGTTGTCGATCTTCAGGTCGCGCTTGTAGACCGGCGCGACGAACGGCAGCTCGTCCATGTTTTCGAGGATCGGACGCGCTTCGTTGTGCTCGATCGAGCCGTCGGGCGCGCGATAGCTCAAGCCCTTGATCTGCGCGAACGGCTTGCCCTCGGCAACTTCCTGGCAGGTGAAGTCGAATTCCTCGCGGCAGACGAAGTCGATGGCTTCGCTCGCGGTCAGCGAATTGTGCGGATCGACCGCGACCTTCGCGCCGACCATGCCGATCAGAAGCGACGGCTTGCGCTTTTTCAGGTCTTCGGCGAAGAGTGCGTCGGTCGGGAAGGACGGCGTGCTTGTGTGGATGACGACGAGGTCGTATTGTGCGGCGATGTCGAGCGTGGCTTCGACGGAGAGGCCGTCGGCGGGCGCGTCGAGCACGCGGCTATCGGCAATGAGCGCGGCCGGCTGAGCGAGCCACGTCGGGTACCAGAACGAACGGATTTCACGCTTGGCCTGATAGCGCGAACCCGCGCCACCATCGAAGCCATCGTAGGACGGCGCCTGCAAGAACAGGGTTTTCATGGATGCTCCAGCAAGCCTTTTTAGGCGCTTTCGGTTTTCGGTCGGGATCTATCTGATCCATTGCCCGCGCCCCTGTGCATGGATCATGCGTTCGATCTGCACATGACAACGGCCGCGGTCCTCGAAGGCCACGGGCAGTGGCG
>Ga0153988_1000266_pt1 | contig 13158 bp, 14 predicted proteins | sample TSNC072MetaG_FD_104742 | JGI IMG/M metagenome (GOLD analysis project Ga0153988, IMG submission 104742) | Attine ant fungus gardens microbial communities from North Carolina, USA - TSNC072 MetaG | ecosystem: Host-associated > Fungi > Mycelium > Unclassified | place: USA: North Carolina, Jones...
CCGCGCGCGCCTCGGCGCCGCCCGCGCTGTCGCTGGCGTCGTACCAGTGCCAGCAGCGGTGCGAGTGCGCGTGCTTCGACTGCTCCGGGTACACCACCGCGAAGCCGTAGCGATCGGCGAGCAGATTCATGCGCGTGCCCTCGGCGAATTCGTCGATGGATTGCGTGCAGCCGTGCAGCATCACGACGAGCGGCATCGCTTCCAGCGCATGGCCCGGCGGCACATACAGCCCGTACTGCAAATGATTGACGAGCCGCCCGGGCGCCACCGGCGCGGAGTGGAACGAGCGCGTCCACGAGCCGCTCGCCCACGCGGCTGCGCGCGGACGCACGCGCGACTCGCGTTTCACCGGCGTGCGCAGCGCGTCAGCCGGCTTGAGCGGACGAGTCTTGCTCGACGGTTTGTTGGCGGCGGCGCGCACGGGCCGCGCCGGCGCGCGGCGGGTGGACTTTTGCGCATGTTCGGTTTGAATCGCGAGCAGGCGCTTCAAACCGCGCAGCCAGATTTTCGATAGGCTTTTTGCCATCGGCGATAACCTCGCAAAAAGGGACAATGCAAACCGGCAAAAAGTGCGGGTTCACACGAAGTTGTGCAATGCACAATAACATCATTTTTCATGCGTTGCCGAGGATGGGCAAGCATGCCGTGTCTGATTTTCTCTCCGACGAACCTTATCGCCATCTCGCCGTCGAACCATAATCGCTGCCCGTCGAAGTCCACGAGGGGCCTCGGCGAGTGCCGCGCGGGCTGGTGCAAAGTCCCGTGCGTCAGCCAACATTTGGCGCGTAAATGCGCGGCGCATGGCAAGACCGGCAAGCGGCACCCGTCTATACTGGCGGTTAATCTCGCAGGTCTCGACCCGGACCGCACCGGCAGTTCGCGCCGGCCGCGCGCCGGTTCGGCTCCCCACCAACCCATTCCACGCGGCCCGCGTCGCGCTTTAGCCATGCCCGACTTACCGATCCACCTGTGGTATTCGATTACCAGCCTCGGCAGCGCCGGCCTTACGCTGCCGCTCGCGTTTGCCATCGCACTCTGGCTGGCGGTCGGCTACTCGTGGCGGCTCGCGGCCGGCTGGCTGCTGTTGCTCGGCGCAGCCATCGGTATCGTAACCGTGACCAAGCTGGCCTTCCTTGGCTGGGGCGTCGGCGTGCGGGAGCTCGATTTCACCGGCGTCAGCGGCCACGCGACGCTGTCCACGGCGGTCTACCCGGTCACACTGTTCCTGGTGCTGTTGCCCGCGCGGCCTGCCATCCGCCTGCTCGGCGTGCTGGCGGGGCTGGCCGCCGGCATCGCGGTGGGTCTGTCGCGCGTCGTGCTGAGCGCGCATTCGCCGTCCGAAGCGGTCACCGGCTGCCTTGTCGGCGCGCTCGCGGCGCTACTGTTCGTGCGCATCGCGTGGAATGCGGAACCGGGCCGGCTGGCAGCACTGCCGGTCGCGGTCAGCATGATGGTGCTCGCGATCGCGATGCACGACGTGCACGTGCCGACGCAGCGGTGGGTCACGCATATCGCGCTGAAGGTGTCCGGCCACGACCGGCCGTTCATCCGCGCGAAATGGAAGGCCGCGCGCGATATCCGTCCGGCCAGCGTGCCGCTGTCGCAAACGCTCAATACGCTCGCGCCGCCGCACGCGTCTCACGTCTGAGCGGCGCGACGCCGTTCTCTTCGGGGTTTCTGCGAGCGTTCCTCGCGGTCCCCGGTTCCCCGCCGATCCCGTTCCCGATCCACGAGCACTTCACTCGGAAAGTGAAGTGTCGGACTCGATCGCCGGTCATGCGCGCACCGCTATAACCGCGCATATATTACGATAGCGTTTTTAAACCGCTGCTTCCCGTCCACGTCAGACTTTCAGGTCCTTCATGACACTCTCCCGCCATCTGAGGAAATACGCGCTTTGCGCCGCAAGCGCCGTCTCCGTTGTGGTCAGCGTGAATGCCCACGCCGACGAACTCGTGGTCTCCGCCGCCGCCAGCCTGACCAACGCGTTCAAGGCAGTCGGCGACGCGTTCCAGCAGCAGCATCCGGGCACCAAGGTTCTGCTGAACTTCGGCGCGTCCGACGTGCTGATGCAGCAGATCGTCAAGGGCGCACCGGCCGACGTGTTCGCCTCGGCGGACCAGAAGGCCATGGACATGGCCGCCTCGCAAAAAGTGATCGTGCCGTCCACGCGGCGCGACTTCGCGGCCAATTCGCTGGTGCTGATCGTGCCGAACGACAGCCACTTCGCTCCGGCGAGCCTCAACGATCTGACGACCGCGAACGTGAAACGCGTCGCGTTCGGCGATCCAGCTTCGGTGCCGGTCGGCCGCTATACGCAAGGCGCGCTGAAGGCCGCCGGCGTGTGGGACGCTGTTAACGCGAAGGCCGTACTCGCGGCGAACGTGCGCCAGAGCCTCGACTACGTCGCGCGCGGCGAAGTCGACGCCGGCTTCGTGTTCGGCACCGACGCCGCGATCATGCCCGACAAGGTCAAGGTCGCGCTGAGCCTGCCGACGCAAACGCCGATCACCTATCCGATCGCGCAAGTCGACGGCAGCCATCATGCGGCCGACGCCCAGGCGTTCATCGACTTCGTGCTGTCGCCGGCCGGCCAGGCCGTGCTCGCGAAGTACGGCTTCAAGCCCGCGCACTGATCGACGGGAAAACACACGCCATGCAACAGGCCTGGGTTCCGCTGCTGCTGTCGCTGAAGGTGGCGGGCTGGGCCACCGCGCTGAATCTCGTGCTCGGCGTCGCGGCGGGGCTCGGTCTGTCGCGCTGGCGCTCCGGCGCGCGCGACGTGATCGACTCGCTGCTGATGCTGCCGCTCGTGCTGCCGCCGACCGTGCTCGGCTACTACCTGCTCGTGCTGCTCGGCCGGCGCGGCGTGATCGGCGCGTGGCTCGACCGCTTCGATATCCAGCTCGTGTTCACATGGCAGGGCGCGGTGATCGCCTCGACAGTGGTGGCGTTTCCGCTCGTGCTGAAGTCGGCGCGCGCCGCCTTCGAAGGCGTCGATCCGCAGTTGGAGCGCGCGGCGCGCACGCTCGGCGTCAGCGAAACCGCAATCTTCTTTCGCGTGACGCTGCCGCTCGCCGCGCGCGGCATTCTCGCCGGCGGCCTGCTCGCATTCGCGCGCGCGCTCGGCGAATTCGGCGCGACGCTGATGATTGCCGGCAATCTGCCAGGCCGCACGCAGACGCTCTCGGTCGCGGTCTACTCGGCCGTGCAGGCCGGCGACGACAGCACCGCGAACTTCCTCGTGCTCGTGACCTCGGTAACGTGCGTCACGATCCTGCTGCTCGCGGGGCGGCTCGTGCCGCAGCACACGCTTCTGAGGTCTCGCTGACATGCCGCTCGACGTCGCCATCCGCAAGACCTTCGAGACTGCCGGGCGCCGCTTCACGCTCGACGTTTCGTTCCGCGCGAACACCCAGCGGCTCGTGCTGTTCGGCCCGTCCGGCGCGGGCAAGAGCCTGACGCTGCAGGCGATCGCCGGTTTGCTGCGCCCCGACGAAGGATCGATCGCGCTGCACGGCACCACGCTGTTCGACAGCGCGAGCGGCGTCGATCAGAAACCGCAGGCGCGCAAGATCGCGTATCTGTTTCAGGACTACGCGCTGTTTCCGCATCTGAACGTGCGGCAGAACATCGGCTTCGGGCTGCGCCGGGGCTGGTTCAATCCGCGTGCGCGCGGCTCGCATCCGCAGGTCGATTACTGGCTCGAGGCGCTGGAGTTGAAGGGCGTCGCGGGCCATCACCCGGTGCAGCTGTCGGGCGGGCAGAAGCAGCGCGTCGCGCTGGCGCGGGCGCTGGTGGCGCAGCCGCGCCTGCTGTTGCTCGACGAGCCGTTTTCCGCGCTCGACAGCGCGCTGCGCCAGCGCATGCGGCGTGAACTGTCGGACCTGCAAACGCGGCTCGACATTCCGATGGTGCTGATTACGCATGATCCCGACGACGTCGCGGCATTCGGCGATCAGGTCGTGCAGGTCAACGACGGCCGCGTGCGCGAAGATCACCCGTTCGCGGGGTATGTGCGCAGCGAGTCGTAAGGGCGCGGTCTCGCCGTCCCTGCCGACGCTCAATCCTTCACGCCGAGTATCACGCTCGATGCCTTGAACGCGGCCACCGCGCTCGCGCCTTCCTGCAAGCGGAGTGCATCGGCGCTTTCGTTGGTGACGACCGCGGTCATGACCGCGCCGCCGTCGAGCGCGAGCGACACTTCCGCGTTCACCGCGCCGCGCTTCACGCTCTGCACCGTGCCGCGCAGCTGATTGCGCGCCGACAGCCTGAGCGGCGCGCCGTCTGCGCCATCGACGAGCAGCACGACCCACGACGCCTTGATCAGCGCGAACGCCGCCGCGCCCTCGACGAGCCCCAGCGCCTCGGTGCTCTCGTGCGTGAGCACGGCGACGATCGCCTGGCCGCCGGGCAGCGCCAGCGTGACTTCGTCGTTGACGCTGCCGCGCGCGATCGCCGAGACAGTGCCGTAGAACTGGTTGCGCGCGCTGGTCTTCACGCCGATGCGGCCGATCAGGTCCCAGTCCGTCGCGAAACCCTCGATCGCCGCGCCCGCGCGTTCGAGAAAACGCCGATGTTCGCGCTCGACCGCGCGGAACGTCGCGATCAGCTTCACCGCGCGCGGCGTGAGCGTGGTGCCGCCACCGCCCTTGCCGCCCGTCATCCGCACGACGAGCGGTTCGCCCGCAAGGTTGTTCATCGTGTCGATGGCGTCCCATGCGCCTTTGTAGCTGATGCCGACCACCTTCGCCGCGCTCGTGATCGAGCCGGTTTCGCCGATTGCCGCGAGCAGCGCGATGCGCGCCGCGCCGCCGAGCGTCTGCGTGCCGGCTTGAAACCAGACGGAGCCGCCGAGTTCGAGGGATTCGCGAGAGGGATCGGTGCGGTCGGTAGGCATGGTGGGAGGAGTTGAAAGGCCGGGGCGAGGGCTAGGGTCCGGAAAGGACCGCGAATCATTATAACGACACGGTCTTTGTCGACCATGAGTAGCGCTTACGGCATGCCGATCCGCTGCCGCGTGGAAATTTTTGCCCATTATTTCGGCTTGAAAGGTGCCGGAGCGGTAATCCGTGTATCGTCGTCGCTGCTGCCGTGCATCGGTGTGCGGATCACGATCACGACGCTGCAACCGGCCGCCAGATAAAAGCGTATTCGACAGGAGACGTTTCATGTGCCGCTGGCTCGCTTATTCCGGCAAACCGCTTCAACTCGAAACGGTGCTGTTCAACGCCAAGCATTCGCTGATCGATCAGAGCCTGCATTCGCGGCTCGGCAACACGACCACCAACGGTGACGGCTTCGGAATCGGCTGGTACGGCCATCCGACCGACATTCCGTTCCGCTATCGCTGCATTCAGCCGGCGTGGAGCGATCGCAATCTGCGTGAAGCCGCGCGCGCGATCCACGCGCCGATGTTCGTCGCGCACATACGCGCGGCGACCGGCACACCTTCGCAGGAAACCAACTGTCATCCGTTTCGCCACGGCCGGTGGCTGTTCGCGCACAACGGCCTCGTGCGCAACTATCCGGCGCTGCGCCGCGATCTGATGGTCGCGATCGACCCGGAGCTGTTCCCGTCGGTCGAGGGATCGACCGATTCCGAAGTGCTGTTCTTCCTCGCGCTCACGTTCGGTCTCGAACTGGCGCCCGTCACGGCGCTCAGGCGAATGGTCGCGTTCGTCGAGGAAACCGGCCGACGCCACGGCGTGGATGAACCGCTGAACATGACCGTCTGCGCAACCGACGGCGAGCAGATCGTCGCGGTGCGTTATTCGAGTGAAAGGCAGTCACGCTCGCTGTATCACAACACGTCGTTCCATCATCTGCACGAGTTGTATCCCGACGATCCGCGCATCGCGATGGTCGGTGAGGATGCCTTTCTGGTCCTTTCGGAACCGCTCTCCGATTTGCCGGGCTGGTGGGAAGAAATTCCGGAGAGTACGGTGGTGGTGGCGCGCGGTGGGGAGATCGAGCAGTTTCCGTTTGAGCCTCAAATGGCTTGAGGGGGCTTGAACTGGATAATCGCAGGGGCGGAGCATCTATGATGCTCCGCCCCTGCACGCGCCTACGTCGCATACTGCGCAACCCCATTCCCAAACGACCAGTTCTCCTTCTCCACCTCGACAAGGTTGATGAACACGTCCTCGCGCCGCACGCCTGGCGATTTCGCCAGTTCATCGACGATCCGCCGGTACAACGCCTTCTTCTGCTCGATCGTGCGCGTGTTGCTCACGGTCAACTGGATCACGACGAAATCGTCGCCACGCTCGATGTTCTGGTACTGCCGGTCATAGATCATGTTGTCCGGCGTGTGCTCCGTAATCAGCATGAACATGTCGTCGGGCGGCACGTTGAACGTGTCCACCAGCGAGCGCTGGATACTCGCGGTCAACGCTTCGCGGTATTCGGCCGGCTTGCCGGCGTGCAGTGAGATTCGGGTAAGCGGCATGATCGACTCCTGTTGCGGTGTTGAGTTAAACACAGCGTAGGCATACTCAATCATAATAAACAGATATCCTTGCCTATTTCATCCATATTCATTGGAAATGAAAGTTCTCGATCTCGATGCGGTGCGGGCATTCGTGCTCGTCGCCGATCTGCGCAGCTTCACGCGCGCCGCCGACGCGCTCGACACCACGCAATCGGCCGTCAGCCTGAAGTTGAAGCGGCTCGAAGCGCATCTCGGCAAGCCGTTGCTCGAACGCACGCCGCGGCTCGTGCGCCTGTCCGCCGATGGCAACGCGTTTCTCGGCGCGGCGCGCGAACTGCTGAATGCGCACGAGCGCGCGTTGGGCGCGCTGTCGGTGGAGCGGCGCCGGCTCGTGCTCGGGCTCAGCGAACATGTCGCGGGTCCCGATCTGCCGCAGTTGCTCGGGCGGCTCAATGCGCATGATCCGGGGCTCGTGATCGAGTTGCATATGGGCACGTCGACGGTGCTGCTCGCGCAATTCGACGAGCGCCGGCTCGACGCGGCGATCATCCGCTACGGCGCGGACGAACCGCCGCGCGACGATGCGCAGACGCTCTTCAGCGAACCGCTCGGCTGGCTCGCCGCGCCCGCGTGGCTGCCGCGCATCGGCGAGCCTCTCGCGCTGGCGTTGCTGAGCCCGCCGTGCAACGTGCGCGACGTCGCGCTGCGCGCGCTGACGGCGGCGGGCGTTGCGTGGCAGGAAGTATTTGTCGGCGGCGGCGTGGCCGCTGTGGGCGCGGCGGTGGTGGCGGGGCTCGCCGTCTCGCCGCTCGCGCGCCGGGTTGCGCCGCGCGGTCTCGTCGACGCCGGTGCGCGGCTCGGCTTGCCGGCGCTGCCGGAATCGCGCGTGACGCTGCATTCGCGAGTGCGCGATCCGCGCTCGGCGGAAACGCTGCGGTTGCTGGCAAATGGGTTGGCGACGGGGTGACGCTACGCTCGCAAGTACGCGCTTCGCGCCCGACACACGCCCCGCTTGCCGTCAAACAGATCGGATGGGCGCCGGCACAACGCGCCGGCCGCAGCACTTCCCCGCTGAAATAGCGCTCAATGAATAATCGGCGCCAACGAGCCGCTGCGAGCACGATACTGCGCAATTCCATTGCCGAACAAGGCTCGAAACGACACTCGTCACAAGCATCTGAAAATCAAGCCAGTCAAGGCTTTGGCGTGATTTTTCGAGATTCGCAGTGCAGAAATCAGATCAAATCCGATTAACTATTACGGCCATAAGAAAAATCTCCTTATGCCAATGCGCTCCCTTCCCCATGGCCGCCCTTTTTCCTCTAAAAGGAATTCACTCAAGTTTTAACTGGTCCGAAAACTCCTGCGCAGGTCACTACGCTCACTTCAGATCTTCGGAACCTAAGCTATCGCTTCGTTGATGGTTTAGCACAAAAGAATTCGACATGTTATCGTTTTAGCAACTCCTTTCACTCGAGAAAGACATGGTCCGTTCCGTATCAAACGCTGTAAAAGCATTAATCCCATGCGTGCCGCAGACAGGCGACAGGTCCGGGCCGGTCTCTCCCATCCCAACTCAACGCCGAGCTCCAGGTGCGGCCAGCCACCCGCTGGCCGATCTACAAGCATCGCAAACGAACAGACGCAACCAGGCTGGCAGTACGAGTGGCACCAAAGTCAGCGCTTCCGCCCGCGAATATCGCTCCAGTGAAGACTCTGTTGCAGAAGGGGATAGATATCGCACCACGGGTCCAGTGACAAGAAGTCTTCCAGGATTGGGCCTTAAACCTAGTGAATTTCGACGACACGAATTGATCGTTAAAGAGGACGGAAAAGCCTACCAAGGAGACCGTCTTCTTGATGGGGAAAAGATAAAATATGCCATGGACGGATTGGGGAATACCTATACGGACATGAATGACGCATTATTCCACCACTCCAGTTTTTTCTCCGACGGCAGAGTAGCGGCTGCTGGAGAAATCACGGCAAAATCAGGTCGCATTACGGCGATCAATAATGGGAGTGGACATTACAAACCAACCACGAAACATACTGATCAGGCAGTCAAGGAACTTAGGAGCCGAGGAGTCAACGTCTCCAATATTGAAAGAAACGAACACACCGCCACTCAACCCCATACCCGCTACTACCGCGATGTGGACGATACATTTATAAGCAGGAAAAAGAAATATTAAGCGCACATCGATACCTGGATTTCCCCTGTATCAGACGAGGTGCTGGTGGCAACGGCGCGCCGTTGCCACCAGCACTAGGCGTGCTACGAATGCCCCCGCTGCAGACATAGCTTCGTGTGCGCTTCGATGAGGTCGAATCGCCTGAAAACGCGTGTGGTATTGAGCGCCGGACGCGACGCGCAACCACATACCTGGGTGCCAGCGAACGGATTAGCCAGCACATAGCACTGTCCGATGAGCCAGCGGAACAGCCGCCGAGAGAACCGTGAGCGCAGCCGCGTCCGAGCGCGCCGCCTGGCAGCCCATGAACGGTCACCATTCGATTGAATCGTGCGGCATGTCCCCATCTCTGGCCGGCAGCGCTGCGGGGCTTACCGGGGGTACTGGCTTCGCCAGTACGACGTTTCCTGCCTGTAGCCGACTCAATGAATAATCGGCGGCAACGCGCCGCTGCGAGCGGTCGCCGGATTGGGCGTGGCGCCCATCGGCGCGATGTCGCCAACGTTCACGGACGCGGCCGGCGTTGTCTGCGCGGCCGGCGCGACCGGACTCTGACTCGCCCCCGCCGGCTTCGCCGCGACCCTCGCGACATGCGGGCGAACCGTATGCCCTGGCGCAAAGTCCGCGTGCATCACCTTGCCCTGCGTCGATTTCGTACGCGCAAGCTGCGCATGTGGCTGCTCATGTGGCTGTGCACGCTGCTTCACGGCCTGCGCGCTCATGCCCGCATGCGCTCGGCTCCTACCCACGGCCGCCAACTTCATGCCGCCCTTCGCAGCCCCGCTCGCCGCCACCTTTTTCGCGCCAGCGCCATGCGCCGCGAGCTTGCTGCCGTGAACGCCGCCACCCGCCGCGCCACGCACCGCCCCGTGCCGAACGCTCGCCACCTGCTTCCCAGGCGCGCCGCCGCGCTTCCCGCCGGCTCTGGCCTCAGCCACCTTCCCCTTCGCCCCACCCGGCTTCTTCCGCACCGCTTTCGTGACATGCCCGCTCACGACATGCCCGCTCGCCTCGGGCGGATTCCACGTTTCCGTATAACCCGCCGCCATGGCCGCTTCCGACACACACCACACGGCCAGCGCCGCTGCTACTGCTCGAACCCGCATCTCCTGCTTCTCCTGATCGACGACTGCAAAAACGAGCCGCGATTATATTCTCTTGCAAAAATCTATATATGGACTAATATCAGTTTAAAGTACATATAGGGACTCACCCGATCATGGCTCACGCTGCCCGCCTCACTCCGCCCGAGTCGCCGTTACGACGGCCCGCCCCGGAACCCACGCTCACGCAAATGTCGGCTGCGGGGCTGCGCGCGTTCTTCAACATCGCGCGCGACTGGGACCTGAACGCCGACGAGCAGATCGTCCTGCTCGGCTCGCCGGGCCGCTCCACGTTCTTCAAATGGAAGGCGTCGCCCGAAACGGCGCGCCTCGGGCGCGATACGCTGGAGCGCCTGTCTCTCCTGCTCGGCATCTACAAGGCATTGCAGATTCTGCTGCCGCAACCGAGCGCCGCCGATACCTGGATCAAGCGCCCCAACAGCGCGCCGCCGTTCGGTGGCCGGCGCGCGCTGGACCGCATGCTGGCGGGCAATATCAGCGATCTCGTGGCCGTGCGCCAGTATCTCGACGCAATGCGAGGCGGCTGGGCGTGACACAAGCGAACTGGCAGGACCGCTGGACCAGCGCCACGCTCGACTGGTCGCCCGCGTATCGCGTGATTCCAACGCGCTTTCCGGCCGTCAATCTGTTCGACCGGGTCGCTTCCCCCGAAGATTTCGACGCGCTCTACGCGCTCGAAGCAATGACCAACGACCGTCTGCGTACCGAAGTCGGCGAACTCGAACTCGTGCCGCGCGAGGAGCGCCGCTTCGGGCCCGGCTACGGGCCGATCATGGCCGCGCTCACGCATCTGAATCCGCTCGGCAGCCGCTTTTCGGACGGCACCTACGGCGTGTTCTACTGCGCCCGCTCGCGCGCGACCGCGATCGCCGAAACGCGCTATCACACGGGAAAATTCCTCGAAGCGACCGCCGAGCCGCCGATGCGTCAGCAGATGCGCCTCTACACCGTGGTCGCGCAAGGCACGGTAGTCGATCTGCGTCACGACGCCGCGCTCGATCCCGCCGTGCTCTCGCCACACGACTATCTGGCCGGCCAGGCGCTCGGGCGGGCGGTGCGGCAGGCGGGGGCGCCGGGCATCGCCTATCCGTCGGTGCGCGACGGCGCGGGCGAATGCCTTGCCGCGTTTCGCACGATGCTGCTGCGCGACTGCCATCACGCGGCGTATCTGGAATACAACTGGAACGGTACGAGCGTCGATATGGTGTTCGAGCTCAATCAGGTGGGGTGACGGCGAAGCGCGGGCCGAAGCAAGCGGCAAGCCGCACGACACACGCAAACGCAACGCAGTGCAGCGGAAGACGGCATGTTCAAGGCAGCGCCAGCGCCGCTGCCCCGTCCGCCCGCGCTTCCTCGACCGAGATCGACCAGCGCCGCAGCGCCAGCGGCTGCACGATCGTGAGCTTGCCGTCGGGCCCGAACGCGCCGGTGTCGATGAACACCTGCGAGCCGATCTGCGTGATGTCGCGCATCGGCGTATGGCCGCAGTAGGTCAGCGACAAGCCGCGTTGCCGCAGCGGATCGCTGTTGCCGAGCGCGAGTTCACGCCCCCACAGCAACTGCTGGCGCTTTTCGGCGGAGAAATTCCCCGCGTCGAGATCGGCGTCCGAGCCGAAAAATTCGGCATGCAGAACGTTGAAGCGGTCTTTGCCGCTGCCGATCACGCGCGCAAGCGGCAACGTGCGCAGATGCTGCGCGTAGTGACGCAGGCGCTCGTCGGGCACGTCGGCGGCCCATGCGCCGCCGATGCCGTACCACCACTGCCGCCGCAGGCGGCCATCGGCGACCGCGCACAGCGTGTCCTCGTGATTGCCGAGCACGGCGAAGAACCACGGCTTCGCGAGCAACGCGAGCGCCTGCTCGGAATGCTCGCCGCGATCGACGAGATCGCCGACGGAAAACAGCCGGTCGCGCGCCGGATCGAACGCGATCTGGCACAGCAGATAACGGAGCGCATCGACGCAGCCATGCAGATCGCCGACCACGAAATCGCGGCCGCTCTCGTTGGCTTCATGATGCTGAACGACGTTGGCGGGCATGGAATCCATCTGTTCATGATAATGCGGCGGACGCGGTATCGTATGCGCGGCGCCTATCGTATCGTTGTGTCCAGACGCGCGAAATTGTCACAAAACGATACAAGACCAGCGCCGGCACGGTGCATTCACGCGTGGACCTCGCCACGGCCACGGCGTCATTGCAACGCTATCGTCTCGCCTCACTGTGTCACTGCTGCGCACGCAGCTTCGTGACCTCGGCGGCCGTCATGGTCGCCTGCGGATTGCCGAACTGCTTCGTCACGTAGTTCGTGATGGCGGCGATCTGCTCGTCGTCGAGCTGGCCGCCGAACGCGGGCATCAGCACGTCCGCGTGCGACGTGGTGCGGCTCACGCCATGCAGGATCACCAGCGCGAGATTGTTCGCGTCGCTCGCACCGACCGTCGAGTTGTGGATCAGCGACGGATACGCCCCCGGCGCGCTCGCGCCCACGCCCTCGCCGGTCCAGTTGTGACAGGTCGCGCAATTGCCGACGAACAGCTGCGCGCCATTCACGCCGGTGATCCTGGCCCCGCGCAGCGCGGTGACGTCGGCGGCGGGCGTGCCCCACTGGTGGCGTCCGCGCGTCTCGCCGCCGCTCACGGCCGGCAGCGAGCGCAGATAGACGACGATCGAGCGCAGGTCCACCGGCGTCAGATACTGCGTGCTGTTCGCGACCACTTCGCCCATCGGCCCGGCCGCATTCGCGCGGCCCGGCACCGCACCCGTCGACAGATACGCGGCAAGCTCGTCGTCGTGCCAGTCGCCCACGCCGCTCACCTTGTCCGGCGTGATGTTGAACGCGTGCCAGCCCGCCTGCACCGCACCCGAGAAGCGCGCGCTCGTCTGCAGCCCCTGCATGAAATTGCGCGGCGTATGGCACTCCTCGCAATGCGCGAGCCCTTCGACAAGATACGCGCCACGATTCCATTCGGCGCTCTGCTTCGGATCGGGAACGAAGCGGCCCTCGTTAAAGTTGAACAGGTTCCAGAACACCATGAGCCAGCGCTGGTTGAACGGGAACTTGAGGCTGTTGGCGGGCGGCGTGTAGTGAATCGGCGTGAGCGTGTTCAGATACGCGCGAATCGCGAGCACGTCCTGATCGGTCACGCGCGTATAGGCCGTGTACGGAAACGCCGGGTACAGCCGCTCACCGCTCTTGCCGATGCCTTCGTGCATCGCGCGCATGAAGTCGGCGTCGCTCCATTGGCCGATGCCGGTGTTGGGGTCGGGCGTGATGTTCGGCGTGACGATCGTACCGAACGGCGTGCTGATCGGCAGGCCGCCTGCAAACGGACGCGACTTGTCCGCGGTATGGCAGGCCGCGCAATCGGCGGCACGCGTCAGGTACTCGCCGCGTTTGACGAGA
>Ga0153988_1000267_pt1 | contig 13154 bp, 9 predicted proteins | sample TSNC072MetaG_FD_104742 | JGI IMG/M metagenome (GOLD analysis project Ga0153988, IMG submission 104742) | Attine ant fungus gardens microbial communities from North Carolina, USA - TSNC072 MetaG | ecosystem: Host-associated > Fungi > Mycelium > Unclassified | place: USA: North Carolina, Jones Lake...
AGTTGCCGCCGCGAAACGCCGACGAGGCCGGCGATTTCATCGGTCGTGAGCGGGTCCTCGATGTTCGCTTCCATCAGCAGCAACGCGTCGTTCAAGCGCGGATGGCGCTCGCCCGGCGCGGTCACGAACGGAATGCGCTGACGCTCCTCGCCGTTGCGCAGCACGCCGACGCCGAGCGTATCGGCAATGCGCTCCGCGAGTTCGGGGCCGTGCTCACTGCCGGTCATCGCGAGCATGAAGTCGACGGTCGCCTGACCGCCCGCGCAGGTCGCGCGATCGCGGTCGATTTCGAAGATCTGCTGCGTGACGATCGCGCGCTCGAATTGTTCGGAGAACTGCTGATAGGTTTCCCAGTTCACGCTGACACGGTAGCCGGATAGCTGCCCCGCCATCGCGAGCCACCACACGCCGTGATGAATGCCGGTGACGAGCGGCGTGCGCTGGCTGACGCGCGCGAGGCTCGCGAGAAATAGACGATAGTCGGCGAACGGCTGAAACCGCTCGCTGACGATGATGAGCCAATCGCACGCGATCGCGTCGCCGAACGCGGCGTCGACGGGCCATTGCGCGCCGCCCGACAAAGGCACCGCGCGGCCGTCCCACGAACACACCTGCACGCGATACAGCGCGCGGCCGTCGATTTCATTGGCGAGATTGAGCGCGTCGACGATCGGCCCGACGCCCGACATTGACACGGGCGGCAATGCGACGATCGCGACCTGCGTCGTGCGAGTCGGGCTGGACGTGCGGGCCATCGGTTGCCGGTGCAAAGCGCGTTACTTGAGACTGCCGCAGAGGAACTGCTTCAGGCGCTCGCTGCGCGGCGCGCTCAGCACCTCGGCGGGATCGCCCTCTTCCTCGGTGCGGCCCTGATGCAGAAACATCACATGGTTCGACACGTTGCGCGCGAAACCCATCTCGTGCGTCACGACGATCATCGTGCGGCCTTCCTCGGCGAGCTTCTGCATGACCTTCAGCACTTCGCCGACAAGTTCGGGATCGAGCGCGGAAGTCGGCTCGTCGAACAGCATCACGTCGGGGTCCATCGCAAGCGCGCGCGCAATCGCGACGCGCTGCTGCTGGCCACCCGACAGATGCGACGGATACTGCTTCTCGACGCGTGGCGCAAGCCCGACCTTCTCCAGATATTCGCGCGCACGGTCCTCGGCTTCCTTGCGCTTCAGGCCGAGCACATGAATCGGCGCTTCGATCACGTTTTCGAGCACGTTCATGTGCGCCCACAGATTGAAGTGCTGGAACACCATCGCGAGCTTCGTGCGGATGCGCTGCAGCTGCTTGTGATCGGCGACCTCGAGATTGCCGGCGCGATCGGTCTTCGTCTTCACCGCTTCGCCGTCGACGATGATCTGCCCGGCGTTCGGCCGCTCGAGAAAGTTGATGCAACGCAGGAAGGTGCTCTTGCCCGAACCGCTCGCACCGATGATGCTGATCACGTCGCCCTTGTTCGCGTTGAGCGAGACGCCCTTGAGCACTTCGTTGTCGCCGTAGCGCTTGTGGATGTCCCGTGCGGCGAGCTTGCACGCTTCGGCCTGGGTGGTATGGAGCAAGATGCTCTCCCTCTGAAAATACGGATCGTCTCGTTACTGTACAACGACGGGGCCCGGCGCAGCGCGGACGGTATCACAATGCGCCGGTACATCGTGAACCGGCTCATGCCGTAGGCGTGTGCGCTCAGCCGTGCCGCGATTTCGCAAGTTTGGAGTCGCTTTTTCGATAACCCGCGCAGCACTCTCCAGCTCGCCGATTCCAGTCGGTGCCAGAGGAAATGACCCATATATGAGTCATAAATGGCCTTTGCGGCTCATATACGAGTCATTCATTGTTTTTTCTCGGATAAGAACCCATAATGGCTCACAGATGAGTCACGAAGGCCCTTTACGACTCATATATGAGCCATTCCACGTTTCCATGTCCACTCCCGCCACCCGTGCCGCTTCGCGCTACAGCCTCGACGCCGCGCGCCTGCTCGGCCAGCTGATTCGCCGCGCGCGGCTTGAGCGCAAGATCACCGCGGCGCAACTGGCCGAACGCGCCGGGCTATCGCGCAGCCTCGTCCAACGCATCGAGAAAGGCGATCCGCGCTGCTCGATCGGCGCGGTTTTCGAAGCCGCGGCAGTCGTCGGCGTCCGTCTGTTCGACGCCGACCCGTCGGGTCTCAGCGCCGCCCTGCGCGCCAACGCCGAACTGCTGACGCTGCTGCCACGCGCCGTGCGCGCACCTCGCATCGAAGCCCGAGATGACTTCTGATTCCGCCTACAACGAAGCCTTCGTGTGGACCTGGCTGCCCGGCGCGACCGAGCCGGTGGTGGCCGGGCGCCTCGTCGCGGCCGGCGAGCAGATGCTGTTCAACTACGGCCAGAGCTACCTCGCGCGCGAACATGCGATCCCCCTCTACGATCCCGAGCTGCCGCTGCGGCGCGGTACGCTGCCGCTGCTCAACGGCCTGACGATGCCCGGCTGCATTCGCGACGCGGCGCCGGACGCGTGGGGCCGGCGCGTCATCATCAATCGCAAGCTCGGCACGCGTGGCGCGCAGATCGACACCGGCGAGTTCGACGAGATGACCTATCTGCTGGAATCGGGCTCGGACCGCATCGGCGCGCTCGACTTCCAGCTCTCGCCGACCGAATACGTGCCGCGCGAAACCGTCACCGCCTCGCTGAGCGATCTGCAGAACGCGGTGGCGAGCGTCGAGCGCGGCGTGAAGCTGAGCCCCGATCTCGAGCGCGCCCTGTTTCACGGCAGCTCGATCGGCGGCGCGCGGCCGAAGGCGATGATCACGACGCCCGAGCGCAAGTTCATCGCGAAGTTTTCGTCGCAGAGCGACGTGTACAGCGTCGTGAAGGCCGAATACATCGCGATGCGCCTCGCGGTCGCGGCCGGCATCGAGGCCGCGCCGGTCACGCTCGAACACGTCGGCGGCAAGGATGTACTGCTCATCGAACGCTTCGACCGCGCGCTCGGCGAGCAAGGCTGGCAGCGCCGCGCCATGGTGTCGGCGCTCACGCTGTTCGAACTCGACGAAATGATGGCGCGCTATGCGAGCTATGAGGAATTCGCGACGCTGATCCGCCATCGCTTCACGAATCCGGGCGCGACGCTCAGGCAACTGTTCGCGCGCCTCGTCTTCAACGTGCTGTGCGGCAATACCGACGATCACGCGCGCAATCACGCCGCCTACTGGAACGGCCGCGAGCTGACGCTCACGCCCGCCTACGACATCTGTCCGCAGGCGCGCGCGGGCAACGAGGCGACCCAGGCGATGCTGATCGTCGGCGACGACCGTTTCAGCCGCATCGACACGTGCCTGAAGGCCGCACCGCTCTTCCTGCTCTCGCACGACGAAGCCGTGGCGCTCGTGCGGCGGCAGATCGAAGTGATCCTCGAATATTGGGACGCGGTGTGCGCCGACGCGCAACTGAGCGAGATCGAGCGCGAATTGATGTGGCGGCGCCAGTTTCTCAATCCGTTCGCGTTCGAAGGCGCGCCGCCTGCGCTCGCGGCGCTGCTGGACTAGAGGACCGGCGAGGCCCGGGAAAAACCGGGCCGCCTGATGTGAACTGGACCCTTCAAGCGGCCATAACGAGGCACCGGCCTATGCCGCCTTGGCGCGGAATATCTGTGCCGGTCCTCCTCCCGGAACCGTCAATTTCGCCAGTGCCAAAGCTCGCGTGAGGCATATCGGGAAAACGGCCAGATCAGCTTTCGCCCTGGGGTGCCCGATGGATCGAAATCAGGCCGCCGCTCCCATCCGTTTGGACGGCATGCTGCTTCCCTCGCGCAGGAGTTGAAATGATGACGTTGGGTGTTGGACGGATGGCATCGCCCGAAATGCCTCCGCGACCGTGCACGAGCGTCGTCAGACCATTCTCGTCCCGTATGCCGAGGTACGTGGAACCGCCGCCATCCAGCGCGAGCGTAGATGCGTTACCCGCAATACCACGCGAATGGGCGTGCCCTTGAGCGGAGTCCGCGCCGATCTGCGTCAGCTTTTGCCAATCTGCCATAGTGGCACCATTGGTCCGGCTTCCACCGGCGGTGAGCGTGTGCATGACGACGTCACCGTTCGTTCCCGCTTCGGACATGTTGACGCTAATCGCAGATCGCTCGATCGGGTCGCCGCATGGCGTCATGGCCCCGCCATACCTGTTAAGTTCATTTTCATTCTTCCCGTCGGGCCGATATAGAAACGCTTCGTCACTGAAGGGCACGGCTTCCTGCTTTCCGTTCCGAGCCAGCAGCGGACCGCTGCACAAACCGGCCTGCTCATTGATCCTGACCTGCCCATAGTACTGCTTCCAGATCCCGGAGATAGGCTGATGATCCTCCCGGTGAGACGTCGGACCGATTGGAACACCGATGTTGCTGATATGCTCTCCGTCGTCGCCGATCAAGCCGGGCTTGTGTATGAAATACCCGCCATTGATAACGGCCGAAGAGGCGGCGGTGTTTTTCGTCAACGCCTCCGGGTGCGCCGGTAGAGCACCTTCCGCCGTGCCGCTGACACTCGTCGTTGCCGCGCCGCCTACGACGGTCAAACGGGTGTACTCGGATTTCTCCTTCAAAAGACCCTGAATGCGGACAAGCGGCGCCGTATCGCCCGCAAGCGGCGCCTCGTTCTGCTTTAACGGCTTTATCGTCGTCCTGATTATTCCCGGTGCGACCGATTGCACACGAACCTGTTCGCGAACACGGTCGCCGTCGGCGATCGCCTTGGCGCGAATACGCGCCGAGTCGTATAACCCGGCTAGCTGACCAGCCGGAGAACTGCGTGGCGTCACCGTCACCGGGTCGGCAGTCGCGGGACGCGGCGTATCAGGCCGGCTACTGTTGGCGGAAACTATGCCTTTGATTTCCATTTCGATTTCTTTAGCAAACTTTATGACGTGGACAAGCTGACGAAGTCCAAGGCATCGTAATCATTAAGCATATTTTCATAGGGCAGCCTGGCGAACAGATAGCGCGGATAGCGCAGATAGCGATACGCGCTCGACACACCTGACCTTGCAGGTTTCGCCTCCAGCGTGCCGATACTCTCCAGACTCGCCGGCCCGGCGGCCAACGTCAATCGAGCGCGAGCCGCGCGCGGATCGCCGGCAGCATGTATTCGACCGCCGCACGCCCTTCCTCGATGGCCGGCGCCGCGCGATGGAAATCGAAGATGCCCATGCCACCGAGGCGCGGCTGGATCAGGATGTCGGCCGGTTCGCCGGCGAGCCGGCTGCGCGTGATCCGTACTTGCATGATGTCGATGCTTTGCGCGATCGAACTGAGCATCGACGGCACATGCGCGCTCGGCTTCGGCGGCACGCGCACATCGCTGGCGACGCTCGTTTCGGCGGGCGCGAGCCAGCGCGGCCACGGCTTGCCGTTGCGGCGCAGCGAGACGGGCGGCGGCGCATCGGGATCGAGCGCGGGCGTTTCGACCACCGCGCCGCCGAAGTCGCGGCCGTTCAGGATGTCGTTGTTCAGATCGATCGCGATCACGCAGTCCGCGCGCATGCCACGCGCGACCGATACCGGCACCGGATTGCTCAGGCCGCCGTCGACGAGCCACACACCGTTGTGCCACACCGGCGAGAAAATCCCCGGAATCGCAATCGAGGCGCGCACCGCATCGATCGTGCTGCCGTCCTGCAACCAGATTTCGCGGCCCGTATCGAGCTCGGTCGCAACCGCCGCGAACGGCATCTGCAACTGCGCGATCGAGCAGCCGTTGAATTTGTCGGCGAAAAGCTGGACCACCTTGCGGCCGCCGAGCAGACCGCCCGAGATGCGCAGATCGAGCAGGCGCACCACCGTCTGCCACGTGAGCCGCGAGACCCACTCCTCGAGCCAGTCGAGGTCGCCGTTCGCGTAGACCGCGCCGACCAGCGCGCCGATCGATGTGCCGCACACGACGTCGGGCTTGATGCCCGCATCGTGCAGCGCGCGGATCGCGCCGATATGCGCCCAGCCGCGCGCTGCACCACCGCCCAACACCAGGCCGATCCGGCTGTATCGACGTCGACGTATCATGTCGCCCCCCGTTCTTTCCATCCCGCCCGAGTGCTGCCTAGCGCCCCCGTATCACATCTGAGCGCGACGTGGTGTACACCCGCAGGTTCCGGTCGAAGTGAACATTGAAGATGCCCTCTTCGGTCACGCCGCCTTCGCGCCACTTCCAGCTCCACACGGTCTCCGGCTTCAGCGGATACATCGCGATCTCACCGGGCTTGCCGAGCAGACGGCGCACTTCGTCTTCGCTCATGCCCGCGTGGATCTTCGCGAAGTTCGCGGCGGTCAGCACCTGCGTGATGGCCTGCAGTTTGCCGTCCCGATCGATGTCGACCATGTACGTGTTAAGGCCCTGCGGACCGCGCGGATATTCGAAGCGCTTCGAGCCGTCGGTGAAGGTGCGCTCGGTTTCGGGCTTGCCCATCTGCGCGCGGATCTGCGCTTCGGTCGTGACGCCCGGCGTCATGCCCTTGAGCAATAGCGCATCGGGCTTGATGGCGTTGAAGAAGTCCTTGAGTTTTTGCACGGCTTGATCGCTCTGCTGTTGGTCGCAGCCGGTCAGCGCGAAGCACGCTGCCAGCCATACGACACCAAGCGGTTTGAGGCTCACGGGCAATTCCTGTCCGGCTGCGCACACTATGTAGCTCATGCACGCATTGCCGGTCTGTAGTGTGTACTACAAGGATAACTGCGCACGCGGAAAATCGCGAGCGATACGGGCGCAACACGTGCGGCGGGGTACGGAACCGGGGCGGAACCAGAGGCGGAAGCGGCTTGCGAAATCAGCAGTGCAACCGGCCGCGCCAAGCCCGCGAAGAGCGAAGAAACGTGAAGAAGCCAGCAGGAGCCGGCACGAACCATAACAGCCGGCGATGCCGCCGAACACCCGCGGCCAGAAGCAAAAAGGCGACGCTATACAACGCGTCGCCCGTTCGGTCGATAGGGTCAACCGGAAAGTGACGGCGGCCTGAGCCGCCTCGCGCGAAGCACCGTGGACGACGCGCAGCGGTCTGGTTCCGGCGAAGCGATGAGCAACCTTGGCAGCTCACCTCGCGCCATCGCCGGAATGACAAACCGCTGCCTGATGTGGCCGCCCTGGTCCCTCGATAAGCCTTCCAGATGCCGATAATCTAAACGCCTTGGCGGTTTTAGACGAGAGCGCGTTTACACCGAATCGGCAGAAGATTCGCGCGGCTTCCGGCAAGGCCAGGCAGGCCCGCTCAAATCACCCGGAACCCATGCGTGCCGTCGCGCCCAAGCTGCGCGACGAGCCCCTGCTCCCACTCCAGATACGCGCTCATCGCTTCGCGCGCGTTGTCGGTGCCTTCATAGGGACGCTGATAACGGTCGATGGGCGGCGACGCCATGCGCGTACCACCCGCTTCCACCGGCAAGCCTGCCTCGATCCACGCCGCGGTGCCGCCGGCGAGCACCTGCACCTGACGCTGCGTCAAGGCCGCGAGTTCCGGCGCAACGAAACGCGCGAGCAGGCTGCTGCCGCAGGTCACCACATAGCGCTTCGCATCGGGCAGCGTGCGCACCACGTCGCCGAGCTGGCTGCGGATCACGAACCACGCGCCCGGAATGTGCCGCTGCAGATAGTTCGCGCTGCTCGTGAAATCGAGCACCACGGTACCCGGCGCCTGCAGCAGTGCGGCGAGATCGGCCGGCGCGATTTCGTCGGCCGCGGGCGGGGCCGCCGCATAACGCGCGGGCGGCGCCGCCCCCTTCTCGGCGAAGTCGGCGGCCGTCAGGCCATCGACCACGTAGACCTCGACGTTCATCTGCGCGAGCCACGATGCGCTCATGTTCGCGCGGACGCCGTCGCTGTCCGCGAGGATCACGCGCGCGCCGCGCACCGGCGCGAACAGGTCGGTTTCCTGCACGAGCTGGCCGCCCGGGGCGCTGCGAAAACCGGGCACATGACCGGCCTCGTATTCTTCGGGCGTGCGCACGTCGAAGCGATACACGGTGCGCACGGCCTCGTCGGCCCAGCGGCGTGCCTCGTCACGCGAGGTACGGCCCACGCGCGCACGATCCGCGACCGTGCGGGCGTCGTCGGCGGCGGCGAGGCGCAGCGCGTCGTCGACGGCGCCTTCGAAGCGCCGCGCGCTGCCGTGCGCGAGCGGCTGGCCCGCGAGCGTCCAGCCCATCGTGCCGTTGCGCAGCGCCGCGACCGGATTCGGCACGCCGGCATTGATCAGCGACTGCGCCCCGATGATGCTGCGCGTGCGCCCCGCGCAATTGACGATGATCCGCGTGGCCGGGTTCGGCGCGAGCTGCCGCGCGCGCAGCACGAGTTCCGCGCCCGGCACGCTGATGCTGCCGGGAATGTTCATCGCCTGAAATTCGTCGAAGCGGCGCGCGTCGAGCACGACGACGTCGGCCTCGCGATCGAGCAGCGCCTGCACTTCGTGCGCGGACAGCGACGGCGTATGACGCACGCTGTCCACGAGTTCGCCGAACGCCTTGCTCGGCACATTGACGTCCCTGAACAGCTCGCCGCCCGCTTCACGCCAGCCTTGCAGACCGCCTTCGAGCAGGGCGACGCCGGTATAGCCGAGTTCGGCGAGACGTTCGGCCGCGCGCTTCGCGAGCCCTTCGCCCGCATCGAACACGACGACCGGCACCGCGAGACGCGGCAGACGCAGCGGCACGTCGAGTTCGAGCCGCGAGAGCGGCAGATTGGCGGCAAACAACGGATGACCGCGCGCATAAGCACCTTCCTCGCGCACATCGACGAGCGCGATTTCCTCGCGACCGATCAAGGCGCGGCAGACGTCTTCGAATGATCGGGTGCGAAACTCTTTAACGACATTCATGGGATCGGAGACTCCTTCGCAACATTGCAGATATCCGGCAACGCGCAATACGCCGCATCGGCTCACATCACGTCACCGCACCGATAGTTCCACCGTACTCTCGAATGCCGCCCGGCGCACGGTCGCGCCGCGTCATTCGATCAATCGTCCTGATGCTCGTAGAGCGCGTACCGAAGTACGCGCTCGCAGGCTCGCACGTGCATGAACTCATGCGGCTACTCATGCGATCACTCATGCAGCCACTCACGCGCCGACTCCCGCATTCGCTCATGCATCGGCTCATGACAGCGGCGCAATTTCCGCGCCACGCAAGCCGCCATCCTGCAAGCGCCGCGACACCTCGACAACACTGTATCGCCCCTCAGGCGACAACCCGACAAACCCTTCGGCCGACGTGGACATCCACGCGCCGCCTGCAGAAAAGCGCGGGCTTTGCCACAATGCCGCATTGCGCGAAAGCGCCGCAAACCGTCAATCAACAGACAATGATTCCCTTCTCGGTCCTCGATCTCTCGCCGGTCACCGCGGACGCCACGCCGGCTGATGCGTTCAGGAACACGCTCGAACTCGCGCAGCACGCGGAACAGTTGAATTACCAGCGCTTCTGGCTCGCGGAACATCACAACATGCCCGGCATCGCGAGCGCGGCGACCTCGGTCGTGATCGGCCATGTGGCCGGCGGCACGAAGACGATTCGCGTCGGCTCGGGCGGCATCATGCTGCCGAATCACGCGCCGCTCGTCATCGCGGAACAGTTCGGCACGCTCGCCTCGCTCTATCCGGGCCGTATCGATCTGGGCCTCGGCCGCGCGCCCGGCACCGATCAGACCACCGCCCGCGCGCTGCGCCGCGATCTGCAGACTAGCGCCGATTCGTTTCCCGATGATGTCGTCGAATTGCAGCGCTACTTCGCCGATCCGGTCGCGGGCCAGCGCATTCGCGCGGTGCCCGGCGCGGGCCTGCACGTACCGCTGTGGCTGCTCGGCTCGTCGCTCTACAGCGCGCAACTGGCGGCGGCGCTCGGCCTGCCGTTCGCCTTCGCGTCGCACTTCGCTCCCGATTACATGATGACCGCGCTGCAGGTGTATCGCGCGCAGTTCCGGCCGTCCGCGACGCTCGACAAGCCGTATGCGATGGTCGGCGTCAATCTGTTCGCGGCCGATACCAACGAGGAAGCCGCACTTCTTTTCACGTCGCTGCAGCAGCAGTTCATCAATTTGCGGCGCGGCACGCCGGGGCTGTTGCAGCCGCCGGTCGAACGGCTGGAAGCGTCGGAGATGGAGTTGAGCAACGTCGCGCATTCGCTCGCCTGCACGGTGCTCGGCGATCGCGACGCGATCCGCGAAGGTCTGCAATCGATCATCGAGCAGACCGGCGCGAACGAGTTGATGCTGACCGCGCAGATCTACGATCACAAGGCGCGGCTGCGCTCGTTCGAGATCGGTGCGCAGGTGCGCGATGAGTTGATGGCGCTGAAGTAGTCGAGGGACGAACCGGCCCGTGCAGGGGAAAGGCGGTTCGTACCGGCGTGCCGTTCAGTCAGACAACTGAAGGGCACCCGCTTCAGGGCACCCGCTTGAGGGAACGGCTTTCTTTACGTTCCGCCGAGCCTGCCGGCCCGGTTAGCTGAGCGCGAGGTCACGCGCTCAGCGATTCGTCGGCACCGCCGCGAGCCCTTCCAGCAGTGCCTTGTGAAACGCGTCCGGGTCCTGCATCTGCGGCGCGTGGCCGGCATCGGCAAACTCGACCAGCGTCGCATGCGGAATCGCCTTCGCGGCCGTCTTGCCAAGCTCAGGGTAATGACCGAGCTTCGCGCGCACCTCGGGCGGCGCGGCGTCCTTGCCGATCGCGGTCGTGTCCTTCTGGCCGATCAGCAGCAGCGTCGGCATACTGAGCTGTCCAAGCTCATAGACCACCGGCTGCGTGTAAATCATGTCGTACAGCAGCGCGGAATTCCACGCGACGATCTGCTTGCCCGGTCCGCGATACATGCCCGCGAGCATCTGCACCCACGGTTCGTAATCCGCGCGCCATTGACCCGCGTAATAGGTGCTCTGCTCGTAGCGGCGAATGCCGTCGGCGGTCGTCTTCAGCTCGCGCTGATACCACTGGTCCACCGATAGCGAGGGCACGCCCTTCGCCTTCCAGTCCTCGAGACCGATCGGGTTCACGAGCACCAGTTGCTGCGTTTCACGCGGATACATCAGCGCATAGCGGATCGCGAGCATGCCGCCCGTCGAGTGGCCGGCGATGGTCGCCTCGCGCACGCCGAGCGATTCGAGCAGCGCGTGCGTATTGCGCGCAAGCTGCTGGAAACTGTACTGGTAGTGCTCGGGCTTGCTCGACTTGCAGAAGCCGATCTGGTCCGGCGCGATGACGCGATAGCCGGCATTGGCGAGCCGATGAATCGTCGCGTCCCACGTCGCCGAGCAGAAATTCTTGCCATGCAGCAACACGACCGTGCGGCCGTTCGCATGCGCGGGACTGACGTCCATGTAAGCCATCGAGAGCGGCACGCCCTGCGAGGTGAATTCGAAACGCTGCACCGGCGCGGGATAGTTGAAGCCTTGCAGCTCGGGGCCGTAGACCGGACCGGAATCGGCGACGGACGCGGCGACCGGGCTCGCCTGACTGACGGCCGCGGCGGCGCTGGCCGGCGTGGAAGCCATCGCCGTCGAAACAGCGGACACCGTGAATACCGCGGCACAGACCCTCAACAGGGCAAGCAAGGGTGGACGGCGAAAACTCATGGGGATTTTTCTGGAAAAACGCAATGGGTGAACAGATGAGAATCGCGTACGAAGCTCAGGCGCCAGCGCTCGATTCTACGATGCCCCGCTGGAACATGACGGCAAGCGCGCATGGGCGGCGCGGCCTGCGTCGCACGATCCGCACCGCGCGGTCTCGTCACACGATCTCGTCACGCGATCTCATCCACGCGCGCACCGGCAACGCGCCCGACACACGCCGGCACGGGTCGACACGTAGAGTGGCGGACATTGGCACGCATATTGCCGCCCATCCGGTCAGGCAGCGTCCCGCACGCGGCCTCGCGCTATGTGACGCGCCGCACGGATAGGCGCGCGGCAAGCGCCGATCGTACAAGGATCACGGGAACCATGGCCCGCTCAATTTGCACTACTCGCTCGCCTCGAATCGGTGCTAGAACTAGCTGACGGGCCCGCAAAAAACAACGCGATAAAACCAGGCGGCCAGGCCAGGCCGGCTGGCCGCACGATTCATCGGCACAGCGATCGGCACAGCGCGGACGGCCAGCTCAGGATCATCCGGGGGAACAGGCACATACGGTACATACCAATCGGGAGACAGACATGAACACTCCGGCACGGCTGAACGATCTACAGCGCACCACCCTCGCGATCGTCCTCGCGGGCGGACGCGGCACCCGCCTCGGGCCGCTCACCAACAAACGCGTCAAGCCCGCAGTGCACTTCGGCGGCAAATACCGGATCATCGATTTCGCGCTGTCCAACTGCCTGAACTCGGGCATTCGCCGCATCGCGGTCGTCACGCAGTACAAAGCGCATTCGCTGCTGCGCCATCTGCAGCGCGGCTGGAGCTTCCTGCGCGGCGAGATGGGCGAGTTCATCGACCTGTGGCCTGCGCAGCAGCGCGTCGAAGGCGCGCACTGGTATCGCGGCACCGCCGACGCGGTATTCCAGAACCTCGACATCATCCGCTCGATCCGCCCGAAGTACGTGGTCGTGCTAGCGGGCGACCACATCTACAAGATGGACTACACGCGCATGATCGCCGATCACGCGGACAGCGGCTGCGATTGCACGGTCGGCTGCATCGAGGTGCCGCGCATGGACGCGGTCGCGTTCGGCGTGATGGCGGTCGACGAGAACCGCCGCGTAACCGGCTTCGTCGAAAAACCGGCCGACCCGCCCGCGATGCCGGGCCGCCCCGACACGGCGCTCGCCAGCATGGGCATCTACGTGTTCAACGCCGACTACCTGTACACGCTGCTCGAAGAGAACATCGCCTCGATCGACACCGACCACGACTTCGGCAAGGACATCCTGCCGCGCGTCGTTACCGAGGGCATGGCGATCGCGCACCCGTTCAGCATGTCGTGCGTCTCCTCGGACCCGAACGTCGAGCCGTACTGGCGCGACGTCGGCACGATCGACGCCTACTGGGCCGCGAACCTCGACCTCGCCTCGACGATCCCGACGCTCGACCTCTACGACCGCAGCTGGCCGATCTGGACGTATCAGGAACAGTTGCCGCCCGCGAAGTTCGTGCGCGACATGAAGGGCTTGCAGGGCACGGGCAACAACCTGATCG